>Ga0256404_1011344_pt1 | contig 11975 bp, 10 predicted proteins | sample RumenRJG_01DNA_FD_185990 | JGI IMG/M metagenome (GOLD analysis project Ga0256404, IMG submission 185990) | Bovine rumen microbial communities from Lethbridge, Alberta, Canada - RJG_01 | ecosystem: Host-associated > Mammals > Digestive system > Stomach > Rumen | place: Canada: Alberta | collected... | reverse complement strand
GCTGCCCTCTATCTCGTCATAATTTCTAGTTGCAAGGATGTCGAATAAAGTGTCTCTAATGAGCCCTCTATTGCTTTTACGCTCTTCATACCATGCAAACTCTGCTTTTGAGAGGCTGTCGTCCTTTATTCTCTTATTGAATACAAAGTCCCAGAAGTCATCGTTTATCTTGCTTAAAGTAATGGATTTGCCTAATTCGTCAATGTAGACTTCTTTGTCCTTGTTTGCCTTATATGCCTGAATGGCATTTCTATGGTTTTCAAGTCCGTAGACAACGAAATCAAGATCTGATGTTCCAGGCTTTTGAAGCCCCGGCAGGATTGAGCCTGAAATTCCCAGATTGCCATAATCCACTCCAGCAACATAATGGAAGAAGTCGGATAAATCAATCAGCTTTTCCATCAGCTCTTCCATGAATGTCAAGTCTTCATTGTTTTGCCTCTTTTCTTTTATGATTGGAATATATTGCTCTCTAAGTTCTGCCAAACGCTCTTCAGGCTTGATGATTCTATCGATTTTTTCATATGGGACTCCTACGAGTTCTGCATTGAACACATCTGATTTGAATAAGTATTCCGGATGGTTTTCTCTTAAATATGCATAAGCTTCATCTGAACCTACCTTGCTGTATCTGATTCCATCCTTTTCACGGTCTCCTTCTGGATCAGGCACATATCTTAAAAAAGCGATTGCCCATCCTTCAGGGTGAATGTAGTCAGTTGAAGCAAAGAACAATCCGTCAGTTGATACAACAAAATCTCTTACTCTTACCTTAATATCTTTAATATCAGTCATTTTTACCCTCTTGTTTGAAAAATAATTGTGAAATATGAGTCTAATTTCTAAAATTAGCAAATAATATATTTTATTATTATATCATGAGTTATTATATTTTTGTATGAAAATCCTTATTATTTATCAAGTTTCTATTTTTTTGTTTATTTTTTTCATGTGTTTATATTCGTGGTTTTTTATTTTTTGTTTATTTTTTTCACATGGTTTCCATATGTCTTATTTATTTTTTCTTAAAAATTCTGATTTTGTTTATAATAATAGTTTAGTCATTAATTCATGCTAAATTTATCTTTTTGTTTAAAATTTTTAATGTAATGATGTTTGAAATTTTAATTTTTAAGTATGCCAAAAATAAATCGATAATAATATTAATGACTCATTACATAAATTATATAGTAGTTAGTTTCATGTCATTTTTAGATTTTTTATATGGGTTTTATTTCTTTTAAACCTTTTTTAAAGTCTATGGGCAGGAACTTCCAACAATCCATAATTTATAAATTAAATCGAGGTTGTTAGTGAGTTTAAGTAGTTATTAAGGCATTTGATTAAAATTAAACTTGTTTGCAGATTTAATCTTAAAATCAGCAATATCTGGATTTATTTATTTGAAAAAATTCATTATGATTTGAATAAAATCCTGATTTTAGTTAGATCTTTTAATGATTTTATTTAATTGATTGCTCTTAAGACAGATATTCTCCTAACGATTTTGATTGACCTGGAAGAATATACATTCGGAGGTGTCGATATGAAAGACAAAAATGCAAAAAATTTAAGAAAATCCATGAACCGTGGATCTATCGAACATGAAACCCGTGCAGCTGAAAAAGAAGGAGAAATCATGACTCTTGCTAAAAAAGACGTAATTTCCATCCCTCAAACCAAGACCATTAAGGAAGCTGCAGAGATGATGATAGAAAACGAGTTCAGAAGATTGCCAGTAACTGACCCAGGTTCAAACAAGCTTTTAGGTATTGTAACAGCTATGGATATACTCGATTTCCTTGGTGGAGGAAGCAAATTTGATATTATTGAGAAAAAACACAATGACAACTTCTTAGCCGCTATCAACGAGCCTGTTAAGGAAATCATGACTAAAGGTGTTATCTCAATTACTCCAAAATATTCAATTGGAGAAAGTGTTGATTTAATGACTGAAAAGGGAATCGGTTCCCTGCCGGTTTTGGATGCTGATGGTAAATTAGTTGGTATCGTAACTGAAAGAGACTTTGCTTTAGCTCTTGCTGGAGTTTTAATGGATGAAACTGTAGAAGATGTTATGATTAAAGATGTTATTACCACCACTCCTGGAACACCAATTGAAAGCTGTTCTAAAATTATGGTAAGAAATAATTTAAGAAGAATTCCTGTAGTAGAAGAAGGCAAGCTGATTGGAATTGTAACTTCTACAGATATCTTAAGATTCTTTGGAGATAAAAAAATGTTTGCATCCATGACTTCAACAAGTGGACTGGATGTTTTAAAACAAAAGATTTCAGAAATCATGCAGCCTAACATCTCTGTTATCGAGCCTAATATCAGACTCGGAGATTTATGCGGTTTATTAGCTGAGAAAAACATTGGTGGAGCTCCAGTTGTCGAAGATGACAAGCTGGTTGGAATTATCACCGAAAGAGATATTTTAAATACAGTTCTTGCTAAAAAAGAATAATTGCGTTTTAAGGAATTATCTTTATTCTAAACTCAAAGTAAAAAGATTTGGTTTTCAATTAAAGGTAATTCCAATTAAAATCTGTATAATGTGCCTGAATTTTCAGGCATTCGCTATAGTTGAATTTTATAAATAGCTTTGATATATTCTTGGTATATTGGATATAAGACATTTTTATATTCAATATCATTGAATATGAACTGTATGTCTGATATTGATATAACTGATTATATGTCACTTAATTCTTGATTATATTATGAAAATTCGTTGTTTTCAAAATAAATTTCTAGAGATTTATTTTGATTGTTTTCTTTTATAATTTAATTATTTTACAGCTATTTTAATATTATCGTTGGGGTTAAAATGAAAATCAAAAATATTATGTCAGAAAATGTGGTATCTATTGATAAGAACTTGAACATCTGTGATTGTCTTAGAATGATGTATAAGGACAATTTATCAAGAATACCAGTAACTAGCACCAATGAAAATAAAAAAGAATTGGTTGGTATCATCTCTGAGAAGGATATAGCTAATAAGTTAGGTTCTGTTAAATATGGTGATCTAGCACCTTCACATTTTTATGTATCAACTGTGATGATTAAGGATTTAATTACCGTAGATGCAGATGATGATTTGACAGATGTGGCTAAAATATTGATTGATAAGAATATTGGAGCCATACCTGTAATGTCTGATGGTGAAATGACAGGTATTGTAACCAAATCAGATTTCATATATCTTTGCAAGGCCAAGGCTTATGAAAAAGTCAAAGTCAAGGATATCATGTCAACTGATCTCATTTCCGTATCTGCTGATGACCGTTTGGTTCATGCTAGAAAAGTCATAATGGACTCAGGCATTGGCCGTCTGCTCTTAAGCGAAGATGACGAGCTTGCTGGAATATTGACTTCCAAGGATATTGCAAAGGCCCTTGTGTCATTTAGAAAACATACAAGCGGCAAGCATATGGCAGCTAAAATCAAAGAGCTTAGGGCAGGAGACTACATGTCTTCAAACGTTCAAAAGATTTCAGCCGAGGCTACTGTTCCTGAACTTGCGGATGCCATGCTTGAAACAGGATTCAATGGTTATCCTGTTGTAAACAGCCAGGATCAGGTTGTGGGAATTGTAACCCAGTCAGACCTTTTGGAATTAATCTATGAAATTGAAACCCAGTAATTGGTATTTGAATCTTGTATAAGATATTTAAATCAATTGTCTAGTTTCAATTATTAATGGTTAATTCAAATTCAAGCATAAGTATTTCTTATGCTTTTTTCTTCTTTTTTTATTTTTTTCTTATTTTTATGAGTTTGCACTGTTTTTAGTAGTTTTTTCTATATTTTCTCATGTTGGATTATTTTTGTGAATTCCCTATATTTCTTATAGTTAGATTTTTTTTAGTAGTTTTTTTCTATATTTTATAGTTGGATTTTTTCTGTTTTTATATTATTTTTTCAATTATTTTTTTCTAAAATCAGTTAATTTTATTTTAATGTTTGCATATAATTTAATTTGTATTCTAATTGCTGAAATTAGTTCATTTAATTAATTATTCAATTTTAACTTTGGTGATAAAATTAAACCCGTAGCATTTTTAGGTCCTCAAGGAACATTTTCACATGAAGCGGCGTCACTGGTATCCGACGATTTGGTATCATTCTGCTCCATTCCTTCAGTCATGGAGTCTGTTGCAAATGGAGACTGCAAATATGGGGTTGTTCCAATAGAAAACTCAATAGAGGGATCAGTAACTCTCACTTTGGATTCCCTGATTCATAATTTTGATTTGAAAATAAGAAACGAGATTGTAATTCCAATCAATCACAATCTCCTTGCAGCCCATGATATGGCTGTTGAAAGTGTGAGCGATGTCTATTCACACTCACAGGCATTAGGCCAGTGCCAGCCTTATCTTGAAAGGCATGGAATGACTCCTCATTATACTTTAAGCACCGCTGCTGCTGCAAAGCAGGTTGCAGAGTCTGGAGAAGGAGCAGCTATTGGAACACTCAAAGCCGCCGAGCTTTATGGCCTCAAGGTCATAGACAGAAACATTCAAGAGAAATTCAACAATCAAACAAGATTCATTGTTCTGGATAATGAAGATTCTCCAATGAGCGGCAATGACAAGACTTCTGTAGCCTTTTCATTATATGAAGACAGGCCTGGAGGATTGTTCTGGCTTTTAGGTATTTTTGCAAGGGAGAATATCAACCTGACCAAGATTGAATCACGTCCATCCAAGGAAGGACTGGGTCATTACATATTCTTTGTTGATTTTGAAGGACATAGAATGGATGGCCGAATGAGTGAAATATTAGAGGAGCTGGATGGCAAGACTTCCTTCTTCAAGGTTTTAGGTTCTTATCCAATTTATTCAGACGAACTTTTCAAATGATTTTTCACTTAAAATTTGGTTTTTTTTCATTTATTTTTGATGCGTTTTTTATTGTTTTTATTCTTTTTTTGAAATTTGGTTTTTTAATTTATTTTTTCTCATAAATTTTTCATTGTCAAGAATTTTTTTATCTCTTTTAATTTAGTGAAAGTATATAATCTATAAAAAGAATATATAAAATTATTATAATTTATAGTGATGAACAGCAAGTAAAAAAATTATTATTGTCTGTCTGTAATATCATTATTTCATTATTAAAGCTTAGGAGATAAAAGATGAGTCAGGATAAGCAGAAGCTTATGCAAATTTTAAATAATCTTGAAAAGGATTATGAAGATGGATTGATTTCCGAAGAGAAATATATTTATCTGTCTAATCAGTATAAGCATAAGATTGAAACTATTGATGTAAGCAATAGGATAAGGGCCATGCAAGGTAGAAAAGGCTCTGATGAATCATCTCGTTATGCAAGGGATAGAAATAGAGCACGCAGAAGTCGTGAAGAGGATGAGAATCTAGTGCGCAAATACATTCAAAATCCGGAATCCTACACTTTTTCAAAACCTGAAAAGAAAGAGGAAAAAAGCAGTCCATGGTACAGTGTTTTAGCTATTGTATTCTTACTTGTAGCTTTTGGTGTGGGAATCACCTTTGGAATTTCCACTTTTGGAATCGATGGAAACATTCCGGATATAATTGGTGGAACCGCTACAATTAATGATACCGCATTTCCTCAGGTTGTTAAAAATAAAACTGTAGATTCCAATATTACTTATTCCACTACTAAAACGAATTACTCATCTGCAGAAATTGATTCTAGTGATTCGGATGATTCAAGTTCATCTTCAAGCAGTTCAATTGATACTGGAGACTCTTCTGATGGAGGTAGTTCCTATGATGGTGGCTCTTCTGGTGGAGGCAGTTCCTCTGGCGGTGGTTCTTCTGGTGGAGGTAGTTCCTCTGGCGGTGGCTCTTCTGGTGGAGGTAGTTCTTCCGGTGGTGGTTCTTCTGGTGGAGGTAGTTCCTCTGGAGGGTCTGAAGAATAAATGAATTTTGTCATTTAAATATTCTTTTATTGACTAAGTTTGTTTAATTAGAAATTTATCATTTAAATTTTTCATCAGTTAATGGTTATTACTTATTCATTTGACTATTCAAAATGTTTTTTGGAGATAATTTATGAAAAAATGGATTGTTATTGTAATTTTATTAGTTATAGTAGTCCTTGGAGCTTCATTCATGTTTAAATCTCATAATGAAACTCAGCAAAAGGAAAACACTACTGAGGCTTATGAAATTTCTGAAAATGGTGTTGCATTGACTGTTCCAAGTACATGGGTTTCTGCAGAGTCCAAGTCAAACATGACTTTGCTTGCAGTTGCAGACCCTAATTCCAAGGATTCCTCAGGTTTTAGCAATGTGAATATCAATGTGGAGAAAAAAGAGACTACAAATACTCTTAAAAATGAATTTGAATCAAATTACAAATCATTGTCAAGAAATTCAGACTATGAGATTGAATATCTGGGAAATGCTACAGTTCAAGGCAACGATGCAATGGAAGCTGCATATTTAACAACTGGAGGTTCTGTTGTTAAAGAGCACAAGGCAGTCTGGCTGCAAGGTGATGGTGAGATTTATGTTATTTTATGCACCTCTCCTCAGGACCAGTTTGACAATTATGAACCTATATTCGATTATGCAATCAATTCAGTTAAAATCAGCTGATTCTACTCTTTGATTTTTATTATTTTATTTAAGGTGGAAAGATGGATATTGTTTTATGTGTAACCGGCAGCATAGCTGCTACTGAAACTATTAAATTAGCTCGTGAGTTAAAAAGACAGGGGCATGTGGTCAAGGCATTTATGAGCGAGGAAGCCTGCAAGATCATTCATCCTAATGCTTTGGAGTTTGCAACAGGTCAAAGTGTTGTAATAGACTTGACAGGTCAGATAGAGCATGTTCGATACTCTCAAGTTGATTTGATTCTAGTTGCGCCAGCTACTGCTAATTCAATAAGCAAATTTGCTTATAGGATAGCGGATAATCCAATCAGCACTCTTTTGATTACTGCATACGGCCATGACACTCCTATTGTTTTTGTGCCATCAATGCATGATTCCATGTATGATGCGGTAAGTGAAAACGTAGAGAAACTAAAAGCCGATGGAATCACCTTTGTAAATCCTCGCATGGATGAGGGAAAGGCCAAATTTCCAGCTATTGAAGATATCGTTCTTGAGTCTGTTCGAGCTGTTAACCTTGACAAGGCTCGAAAAGGAGAAGAGAATAAACTGGCTGGCAAGAAGGTTCTGATTTCCCTTGGAGGAACTTATGAGGAGATTGATCCTATTAGAATCATTTCCAACAAGTCCTCAGGCAGAATGGGTCTGGAACTTGCAAAGGAAGCATTTAAACGTGGTGCTGAATTGACAGTTCTTGCGGCTAAGCATGATGTTCATCTGCCTAAGACATTCAATGTTATTGAAGCGGAATCCAACAATTTGATGAGGGAAGAAATAGATCTGCTGACTCCTTCTTCAGACATATTCATAGCAACTGCAGCTATTTCAGATTTTGCTCCAATCACTAGGGAGGAGTCCAAGATATCATCATCATTTGATTTGTCACTTGATTTCAAACCTGTCGGCAAGATCATTCAAAACATCAAGAATATTAATCCTGACATATTCTTGGTAGGATTCAAGGCAGAGTATGATATTTCACGTGATGAGATGATAAATCTGGCTAAAACTCAAATGAGGGATGCCGGTACAGACCTTGTTGTTGCAAACGATGTCGGTCGAAAGGGCTGTGAGTTTGGATCTTCAACCAATGAAGTGATTCTGGTTAGTGATGAGATTAAGGACATTCCTTTAAATACAAAGGCCGAAATTGCCAGGGCTGTATTTGATGAAATAGAAAACAAGATATGATTTTCAAATAATCATTTCATATTTTTTATATTTTTTTAATCCTTGAAAATCATTCTTTTTAAAATTTCTTATTTTTAAATCATCGAAAATCATTATTTTTAAAATTTTTATGGTTTTTAAATTTTTCTATTTTTTATATTAAAAAACTTGATTTTTTCCATTATTTTCCATTAATTTTACGATTTATTTTTTTAATCTTATCCAATTTATTTTAAATATGGTTTTATGTAAAAACAAGAATAAAAAGTATTACTTTTTATTAGAATTTGAGAAAATACCGAGCTATAAATAATTTTGAATAAAATTAGCAAGTTTTTAAAAAAATTATATAAAAAAAGCTCTAAAAATAGTTTATTTCATAAAAAAAGTTCAGTCTACTAAGTTTTTTTGATTTGGAAGTATTTTTTATGAGTGAATAAAACTTAGAAGACTTTTATGAACTTTATTTATATTGCATTAGCATTTATATATTTGTTATTTTATTATATAAAAAGCTTTCATAAGTAATACTTTTTTCTATTTTTTCCAAATCATTAAACTTTCTAAAATTCTTTATTTTTATAATTTTTTAATAATTTAGCTATGAATTTTTATAATAAATTTTATTAGTCTATTTTTTAAATTTTTATTAAAGATTTGTGTCTTATATATAAAAAGTAATAATTTTTTATTTGCCAATTTTAATAAAAAGTAATACTTATAAAATAAGGATTTTATGGCAGTATTTTTTTATTTTAACGATTTGTAATAAGTATTTTTAATATATGTAATCTAATTGATTTTTAACTTGCATATAAAGTCTTATTAATTGATATATTAAAAAAAATTAATTTAAAAAGTTAAATTTTTAAAATCAAGGAAATATTTAATAAGCTAATTTAATAAAAACGATTTTATATTGTTTTTTAAAAAATAATTTTCTTAAAATAGAATATAAATTAGTTTAAAAGGATTTTTCAACTAGAAATGCCATATGGTCTTTTTCATAAGGCTCTAATTTGATTTTTTCTAAAATGGAATAACCATGTTGTTTTATTTTTGCAGATTCGTCTTTGAAAATTTTCTTAGGTTTCTGAACAACATCAATGCTTCGAGCTTTTATTGTAATCAATCCCTGTCCATCTTCCTTTAGGAATAAATCCATATTTTTCATGAATAATTCGCTTTGCTTTTCCTGCGCCACATCGCAATAGACCAAATCAACTTTTTCAACTTTATTGAGATAATATTTGGGTTTTGTTGCATCCGCAAGAATAGGCAGGATATTTGATCTTTTCTCTGCAAGCCTTGCCAGTTTTTTCATGCTGACCGGAGAAAATTCGACGGCATAAATCAATCCATCTGTGAGGATGTCTGAGATGTGTGATACAGTAGTTCCTGTAGATGCTCCAAGATAAAGAACTTTTGAATCTTCTTCCAGTTTCATGCCGCTTAAGCCATTCAATAATGCTGCAGACAATTTGGAACGCCTTGGATTCCAGACTCTGTATTCTGCTTCCCCATCTTGAATCAGCTTTTCATCATAAACTTTGATTCCAGGGTTTAGGTTTTTTGTAGCTATTTCATTGTCTTTTATGAAAACTTCCATATTTTCCCTCTTAAACTAGTATTGGCTTGATTTTTATTGAAATTAATTAATAATTAGGAATATTTTTGCAGGTTTATTTTTTTTAAAGATTGTTTTTTGACAGTTTCGTATTTTTTATAAAATGATTGATGGAATCATTTGCTGCTCTTATCTATTTTCGTCTTTTCTTTTTGTTCTTTTTATTGCTCTTCTTTCCTTTGTATTTCTTTGATTTTCCCTTTCTTAAGTCTTTATCCCTTTGCTTTTCCTCGTTTCTTTTTCTGCTTGTTTTTTTAGGGAATGGATTTTCCTTTTCTATCTGCTCCACTTTCTTTAGATAATCCTCGGCAATTGATGGATCATATTCCTTGGTGAAAACATCTTTTCTAACAGCGAATGTGATTTTCAATGCAAGGTTTCTAGCTACTTTTCCCCTGTTCCACCATTTCGCTCCGCGAACACTTGGGTGCTGGAAGATGATTCCGTGCTTTGGAGGTCTTTCTCCAGTTTTCAAATGCCTGAATACCGCCTTTTCGGCCCCCATTATCTGAATTGTGCTTGCAGGGTATGTGGCAAGGCGCTTGATGCTTCCGATATGTGCAATAAGCTTTGCTCCAAGAGTTGAACCAAGCAAGTCCCTAAGGTTTGGAGCTATTTCCTCCATTTTTGCATCTATGTATTTCTCAAGGTCTTTTCTTGAGTTTTGAAGTGAGTATATTGACTCTGCAAAACTTTTAACCATAACTAGATCTGCTTCCTCTATGTCTGCTCCTGCACTATAGTTTATTTCGCCATCGAAGGATTCTGGATGGTTCTCCATAATTTCCTCCCTGTCCTGGCAGGTGGCAATCAACTTTATATAGGTATCATTGCTGCTGATGGTATCCATTTCAGGGAAGTATATTGTATACCAGTCTCTCATGCGCTCTACAAGCTTTGCAATGGAATCGTCTATATCATCTATTGAGTTGACCGCCTGTATGAGCAGCTTGTCTTCTTCTTGAGATGCTTTTTTAATCTTTAAAACAGCAGCATCCCTATAGATTCTATTGATTTTATCCAATTCGGTATTTGAATCCTCTATAAATCCTATTTCCTGATAGATGTCCTTTAGATTATCTCTTAAGTGTTCTCCGCCTTTGTTTGGAGTTTCCACTTTGATGTTTTCATAATTTTCAAATATCTTGTAAGTGGAAAGCCTTTTGGTGGTTTCTATAGAGAAAATAGCATCATCTGAGGATAGTTCCTTTATAAGTTCAATCTCTTCATCAAGAATTTCGTTTTCTTCGATTTTTAGAAGATTTGAAGCTATTTCATCCTCTTTAAATAATTTGTAGGATGCTATGTCAAGATTTTCATCAAAAGCAATAAATCCTGCTATGCATTGTGTTATATAATATTCCATAGTTTTATTTTAATCTTCCTTTTTAATAAATTTTAAGATATTTTAATCTTTTTTAACTATTATGTACTGTTTTTTTATGAAAAGATTAAATTAATTCTCCAGTTTTGTTTTTGGTTTTTATTAAAATTGTTTTGTATTTTGTTTTTCGTTTTGTTTTTGGTTTTTTATAAAAATTGTTTTATATCATTAAAAATAAATCTTATAATAATTAATTGAAATAATTTAAAGGTGAAATAATGCCTGAAGAGATGACTAAGGAAGAAGCTTGGGAAAAAGTAAGACAGCACAAGGAGAAAGTCCGGGCTAAAAAGAAGGAAAAGGGCATGAACCTATGGCCTATTGAAGAAGGGCTGGAAGATGATATAATTGATTATATCAAGGGTAAAAAGCTTACTGAAGCTGAATTGATGGACTTGGAAGACAGGCTTGAAATATTCTTCTATGGGTGCCGATTGAAATGCAGAAAGAGAACCTACTTCTTCAGCGACGGTTTTGAATTTTATGTAATCAATTTAAGTGTTGATTTAAGAAAGCTTCAGCATATCAAAGAGTCTTTTCCTAAGTTCTTTAAAGTTGAAGTCACAGCTGAAATGGATCATGGATATGCGACTTTGGCTGTTAAGCTGACTTTATAGTTTTATAGTCAATGGGATTTAAATTTAAAAAATTTATGATTATTTTTGAATTTTAGAAAATAGCAAATTAATTTTTAAATTTAGAAAATTAGTTTTTAAATTTAGAAAATTAGTTTTTAAAATTAGAAAAATTTTTTTAGATTAATTAAATAGTTAGGTGATAAAATGTTATTTGTATACTATCCAAGATGTTCTACTTGTCAAAAAGCTAAAAAATGGTTGGATGAACATGATATTGAGTATGAAGAAAGGGATATTGTAAAAGACAATCCTCAATATGACGACTTGAAGGAATGGCATGAAAAAAGCGGATATCCTCTTAAGAAATTCTTCAACACAAGCGGCATGGTCTACCGTAAGAATAATATCAAGGACAAGCTGCCTGATATGAGCGAGGACGAGCAGTTAAAACTTCTTGCTACTGATGGAATGCTTGTAAAACGTCCTGTTCTTGTCGGCGATGATTTCGCAGTTACTGGTTTTAGAGTAAAAGAATGGGAAGAAAAATTATTATGATTTGATTTAAATTCTTTTTTTATTTTTTTTATTTTCTGT
>Ga0256404_1011343_pt1 | contig 11975 bp, 10 predicted proteins | sample RumenRJG_01DNA_FD_185990 | JGI IMG/M metagenome (GOLD analysis project Ga0256404, IMG submission 185990) | Bovine rumen microbial communities from Lethbridge, Alberta, Canada - RJG_01 | ecosystem: Host-associated > Mammals > Digestive system > Stomach > Rumen | place: Canada: Alberta | collected... | reverse complement strand
GTTCACCTCACGCACACGCTGCACTACCTCGAACAGACGGGCACGTCCGCCGATGCCGTATGCCTTCAGCGAGGGCGATACCGCCAGGCAGATTGTCTTCTCCGTGCGGCTTGCGTCGGCCACCACGAGATTGGTGGTCAGCGGGTCAAGTCCCCTGTCCACACACTCTACCGAAGCATAGAATGACTTCAGGTCTATTGCTATATATATCTTTTCAGGCATTGTTTATTTATAGAAAAGCCTTGAATAACACTGCAAAATTACAAATAATTTTAGATAGAAGCTCAAAGTCTCTTATATATTTAATTAAGGTAAAGATAAGAATATGTGAAATGTTTACTTATAAAAACAAACGAATCTGTTATTGTAAACAAAGGTTAATTATGTAATTTTTACATAATAAAATTTTGTACTATCAGATATTATACGTATCTTTGCTGCGTAAAATTTACATAATAACATGGAAGAATTAAAATATCATTACAAATACCCCCATCCCAGTGTTACGACAGACTGTGTGATATTCGGGTTTGATGGCACGAAACTCAATGTCCTTCTTGTTCAGCGGGGTGTTGAACCGTATAAGGGCCGTTGGGCTTTTCCTGGCGGTTTTGTTAAAATGGATGAGACCACTTTGGAAGGTGCTAAGAGAGAATTATACGAGGAGACTGGCCTTAAAGATGCTTACATCCGCCAGTTCCATACTTTTTCAGCAGTAGATCGTGACCCTCGTGAACGAGTAATTACAGTAGCCTATTATGCATTGGTGCGTACCAGTGAGGTGAAAGGTGGGGATGATGCAGCGAAGGCACAGTGGTTTTCGCTTGAACAGGTTCCATCACTGGCATTCGACCATGACATGATATTACGCCAGGCTCTGAATGAACTCCGTAAGCAGATTCATTTTGAGCCGATTGGTTTCGAGCTATTGCCGGAGAAATTTACAATGACACAGCTACTGCATCTCTATGAAGCCATCCTTGGCGTGAAGTTCGATCGTAGGAACTTTTATAATAAGATGTTGAAGCTTGGCATATTGACAGAGTTGGAGGAAAAGCTCACGCTTGTCAACAAGAAGGTAGCCTTCCTTTATACGTTCAATGCCGAGAACTATCAGGTAATGAAAGAAAAAGGATTTAGATTGGAGTTTTAATGAAGAATCTATTGATGAGTGCAGCTGTCGGTGACATCGCTGGGAGTGCATATGAAGGAAGAAGCCATAGGACAAAGGACTATGACAGTGTAAAGATGTTCAGTAGTCGTGCTCATTTTACGGACGACACAGTATGTACGTTTGCATGTGCCGAGGCATTCATTGACAATCTTGACATGGCCCAAAATTTGTGGAAGTGCAGCAATGAACACCGCCATGCAGGTTTTGGGCATCGGTATAAACAATGGATGGCCAGCCATGATCCCAAACCTTATGGAAGTTTTGGGAACGGAAGTGCCATGCGCTGTTCCCCTGCCGGTTGGCTGGCAAAGTCAGAAGAAGAATGTATTAGGATGGCTACCGAGACAGCCGCTCCCACCCATAACCACCCAGAAGGAATCAAAGGAGCGGTTGCAACAGCTCTTGCAGTGTTCTATCTTAAAAACGGATGTAATAAAGATTTTATCAAGGACGTGGTGTTGAGCAGGTATTATCCCCAATGGGCTGTCCTTAATTATGGTGACTTCCATGACGAATACACCTTCAATTCAACATGTCCTGGATCCGTTGGTCCTGCCATTATTTGCTTTCTCGAATCGAAAGATTATGTTGACTGTCTGCGCCTGGCCATCTCACTTGGAGGTGACGCAGATACTCTCGCCGCAATTGCCGGACCTATGGCCTATGCCTTTTACAAGGAAATGCCAGATAGCTTGGTATACAAGGCATTGAAGACACTGCCGGAATGGATGGTCAGTGTCAATGAGCGTTTTGATAAATTATGTAACTTAGAGTAAGGTAAGTATGATAGGAAGTATTATAGGAGACATTGTTGGAAGTGTCTACGAGTTTGGCAACATAAAGACAAAAGAATTCGAGTTCTTCAGTGAGCAAGGAAGCTATACGGATGACAGCATCCTTACTATTGCAACCGCAGACTGGCTGTTGCATGGTGGTGATGTGGCTCATTATTATAGCAGATATGGAGTGGAGAACCCTTGGCCGATGGGTGGCTACGGAGGCGGCTTCCAATTGTGGATAGCCCGATCGTCATGTAAGAATGACTACCGCCCATATAATAGTTGCGGCAATGGATCCGCCATGCGGGTTGGCCCTGTCGGATGGGCATTTGACACCAAGGAGGAAATACTGGCAAAAGCAAAGGAGAGTGCTGAATGTACACATAACCATCAGGAAGGTATCAAAGGTGCCCAAGCAACGGCTTTAGCCATCTTCATGGCACGAATGGGTGCTGACAAAGAAGAAATAAGGGCTGCTATAGAACAAGAAATAGGCTATGACCTCCATTTCGACTGTGACGAGATCCGACCCACTTACTCTTGGGGAGGCACATGCCAGGACAGTGTTCCCCAGGCCATTGTGGCATTCCTGGACGGAACAGACTTTGAGGATTGCATACGTTATGCCATCTCCATAGGTGGTGACAGTGATACGATCGGTTGTATTGCGGGCAGTATCGCCGAAGCCTATTATGGTGTTCCACAGGAAATCCGGAGACGTGCGATGGAATATCTTCCGGATTCTTTCAAGGAAGTCCTGCGTGAGTTTGAGAATCGTTACGGATCTAAGGTATTATAATCCTTCATTTGTTATACAAACTACTTTTATCACTTTATTGCTAATCTTTTCAGTCTACGAATGTCTTTATGAGGAAAGTTGTTACGAATATAAAAAAGCTTAAGGGGAAAGTCTTTGGCTTGTACTATCGCCTGATAGATGATATGACAAAAGACGATGCTAAGGTCTTAATCATAACGGTCATTCTTTTCGTAGTTTGTTTTCCATTTATGCTTATATATGGGCTTATAATACGCCCCGTTTACAAAAGTATACTTACGCTGATAGACATGCGGTCAATAGGCTTAAAGAAAGCATATAGGAAAAACTTCTTGGAAGAAGATGATGATATTGACGCAGAAATGGAAAGAGAAGATGAAATAAAGGAAAGGTTGACTCTTGATGGTGAGATTGCCAAGACATTTTGTGCGAAACTGCTTTGGCCAGATGCTGTTGTTAAAGACGGTAACGCCCTTTATAGCAGCGACGGCCGAACATTACTCTATGTACATGAAAATGTAGAGGAATACATCATACCCGAGGGAACAGAAAACGTGTATCACAAATGCTTCATGCTTTGCACAAGGTTAAGAACAGTTACTTTCCCTTCAACGATAAGGAGGATTGGCAACCAGGCTTTTAACTCATGTGTTTTAATCAAGAATCTGGTAGTGCCTGATTCGGTAGAAAGCATCGGAAATGCTGTTTTTAAGAACTGCGTTTCCTTGGAATCTGTCAAGCTTCCTTCGTCCATGGTTGAAATACCAGAGGAAATGTTTTACAACTGTCGAGCAATTAAAGACATCACCATTCCTGTTAATGTGAATATGATATGCAAGAAAGCTTTTGCACGCTGTATCTCATTGGAGCATATTCATTTGAATGAAGGACTTGAAATGATACGCGAAAAGGCCTTTGAGGATTGTAGGTCATTAAAGGAGTTCATCATGCCTGAAAAAGTACGCTTCATAGAAGTCGGAACTTTTAACAACTGTTACTCCATGCAGAAACTACATTTGTCTATGAACATGAAATCATTCGGAGGCAGTTGTTGTGAAAACTGCTGGAGCCTGCGCGAGGTAACGATGTCTCCTGACAATGCATTCTTAGAACGGATGCATCAATATTGGCAGGAGTACTCAGACGATTGTAAACCAGAAGAGTCTGAATATCCTTATCCGGAAAACATATTCTGGTTCTATAATAACGCGCTATATTCAGGCATTCCAAGGCTATCCAACACCTCTCTGATTCTCTGCCTGTCCAAAGAGGAAGAATTCACGGTTCCAGACTTTGTATTTGAAGTCAAGCAGTATGCCTTTACTACCTGTAAGAATCTCAAACGACTTCGTTTGAGCCCCAAGCTGCATCCTAAAGCGAATGATTGGGACGAAAGGAGTTATATAACCCATGACTTTATATACGAATTTTGGCCTCAGGTCGAAGAAGTCGTTTTCGACGAATCTCTTAATCCCAAACAGAAAAAGATTACTTTCGTTTAAAAGGCAACAAGAAATTATGTTAGACAACACAAATATACGATATAGGACGGACTCGTGCCTTGTTGAATTCAAAGGGTTGACGTCAGGTTCCTTCAACGACGCCATCTACATTGAAAATGAGTACGAACCACGGTTGAACCGCTATTTCAAGTGGCACCGTCGTTACCTTCAAAAGCGTGTATTCAATACATACAAAGGCGGTTTTACCAATCTTATTTATATTCCGCATGAGTTGAAAAAACTGAAGCGGAAGAAACAACTGCGCTATCGTTTTCCCTTTCTGAAGGATGAAGAGCTAAAACAACTACATTGTTTTGGAACAGAGATCATGCTCCAGTATCTGGTTGATCCAGATGATGCACGCATGTTGAAACCAGGTTTCTTGTTCTTTCGGGACAAAAAGCCCAATGGAATACTTATATTCGAGTATTATCCACTTATACTTTATAAAAGCAAGGTTCCATCCTTGAAAGAACAGATCAAAGAGATTCTGGAAGCCCATCATGAGAAGATGGAAAGAATTCGCCATGAGTATGAATTTACACATGGCGGAGAGCGTTACGGAAATGGATTGTTCTGTACAGTATCCCCGGAAGACGATAACACAGCAGACCGTAAGTTCCATGAATTTGACCCAAAGATTGCCAACCTCATGGCTAGACTGGAAAAGGATGTCAGAGAACTGAAGCAATATGGAGTGTCAATGAGCTTGCTTGAAAAGATTATCCATCAGGAGGACAAATTAAGTCGGATTGTCATTACGAAGGACAACCGCATATATCTTCCTGACTATAATAACATCGAGATTAAGATGGAGCCGTTGGTAAAAGCCGTGTATTTCTTGTTCCTAAAGCATCCTGAAGGCATTGTATTCAAACACCTTCCAGACTATAGGGAAGAACTGACAAACATTTATAAGAATCTTCGTCCGTGGGGGTTAAGCGAAAAAACATTGCAAAGTATAGAGGATGTGACAAACCCCATCCTTAATTCCATCAACGAGAAATGTGCCAGGATTCGTTCAGCTTTTGTCCGGCATTTTGATGATCATTTAGCAAGCAACTATTATATAACAGGAGACAGAGGTAAGGAAAAGAAGATAGCATTGGACAGTGACCTTGTGGAATGGGAATAAAATGACAATTTCACAAGGCTTGTGGAAGGCATTTGTTTGGAAAAGTACTTTTGGGGGTGTAATTTTGCAGCATATAACGAAAATGTAGGTACATATGAGCAATTATGAACACATTATGACACAATGCCGGAGGTTTCGGTCAAAGAAATGGGACGAGGCAGAGTTGAGAAAGTGCAAAGAACTACTTTGTACGTTAAGCAGAGAAGAATTGTTTAATGTCTACAGAAGCCGTTTCCTGCTGATCAAGCACCCTCTTAAAGAGGCGGCCTTCAAAGTTCTGTTTTCTGATAAAATAGGGAAACGTGAGGAACGGATTCGCACGATGCCTGTAGAAGACCTGATAGCAGAATTTCAGGACAAGAAAAGCGGAAACGTAGCCCTTGCAAGGAAAGAAATGCACGGCAGATACAAAAGAAACAAAGGAAATGAGCGGGCGTTAATCAAACAGGCATTCAATAATTCCACAAAGGCAGACCAGCAATGGATAAAAAGTCAGGAAAGGCGTGAAGAATATGAGCGCCAATATGGTAAACCATATCCAGAATATAAACCATACAAATAATATTGAATACTTTTTCCAAACCGACATAGACTATCTTCATTCAGAAAATATTGAAATCTCTGGGACGTAGGAATCTAATTGAACTAAACATCGTATTAATCTTTTAATAATAGGAAACAATGGGTAAGATCAGTAAACTTTTCAATCGTTTCAGCAAGCAACAGCCGTCGCTTGCCGAAACAGGAACCAACGAACAACACCGCGTTGATGATGAACATGAGAAAGAAGAGAAAAAAGTAAAGGAAAGTAATTCTTCAATCCATGAAGAAGAAGTAACCAAGAAAGAGGAAAAGAAGAAATCAGATGGCAAGGCTCACATCTATAATCTGATTATAGTGGACGAAAGCGGATCGATGAGTCATCTTCGTGAAGTCACTTTGTCAGGTATTAACGAGACCATCGGAACAATTCGGAATGCCCAGAAGGAGTTTGCACAGACACAGGTGCACACCCTGACCCTAGTAACCTTTGATACAGACTCCAATCGTCCGGCTGTACGTACGATGATCGACAACCAGCCTATAGCCAATGTTAAGAAATTCAGGGACTATATGCCCAATGGCTGCACTCCCCTTTACGATGCCATGGGACAGTCGTTGACTCGGTTGCACACGCTCATCAAAGGAGATGTTGATGCCAGTGCTGTTGTAACGGTACTTACTGATGGCCTGGAGAATGCTTCCCGTGAATGGAATGCACAGAGTCTTCGGAAACTGATTGAGCAGTTGAAGCAGGAAGGATGGTCGTTCTCGTATATGGGTTCGGCACACGATGTGAAGGAAGTGACCGATCTGCTGTCGATTGAAAACGTCGTGGAGTTCTCGCACGACCAGTTAGGAGCGGGCAACACCTGGGGCCGCGAGCGTTCCTCGCGCCGTGCTTACTATCAGAAGATGAGCGATACTTATTCGATGAGAGAAACTCTGTCGGACGAGGAAATCATGGCAGAAAAGCGCAGGTATGCGAAGGAGTACTATGGCCCTAGGGTAACACCTCAAATGATAAGACAGCTTGGAGAAAACGAGATTTTTGTTTTCGGAAGCAATGCCAATGGTTACCACCGAGGAGGTGCGGCTGCATTTGCCATGCGGGAGTTCGGCGCTGTCTGGGGACAAGGTGAAGGTCTTCAGGGACAAAGTTATGCAATACCCACCACGGAAGGAATGAATCAGCTCAGGGAAGCCGTCAATTGCTTCATGGCCTTTGCCGATCAGCACCAGGAACTGCGTTTCCTCGTCACGATGATTGGTTGTGGAAATGCTGGATATTCTCCGAGAGACATTGCACCCCTCTTCAAGGGTTGCATTGATTTGGAGAATGTTGCACTGCCTATAGAGTTCTGGAATGTCCTTGGACTGAGAATGGACTTTTAGTTTGATATGTATAAAGATCAACAACAATGTACAAGACTTTCATTATTACAATATCCTTTGCCGCCATGTGTCTGATCGCATGCAAGCAAAAGGAAATGAAACAATCACGAGAGAGAGGTGCCGTTTCCTCTGTGCAAAAAGATTATGTCAGAACAGACGACTCCAAAAGGCTGGCATATTGGTTTCCTGAAAAGGATTCCATCAACCACGACCTTGTCTTGGCTGCAGAACCTCTGTGGATGTTGGGAAGAGAGAATGACGATGCCGACATCTTTGACTATGACTATCAGATGCAGTGGCAGCAGGAATGTGAGAAGAGCCTTGTACTTTGTTTTGATTCAATCTATCCCAATTCCAGGTTGTCTCTATATGAGAAAACAGATTCCATGGTTAATGTCATCAGCAGATTTTTCGCGGCAGATGCTGATGAAACCACCATGGGGATGGTCATCAATCTTGATTTGGAGAACAGCTTCCTGAGTTACAAGATAGCCTCTATGTCGAAGGAAGTCCTCGACTATGAGAAATCCTTTGACACGGAAATCAGAAAGTGGAATGAGCTACATAAAAGAATGAATGAATACTGTTGTGGTGTAGTCCACTTAGACTGGTTCGGTGGCAGCGGTGCCGTTCCTGTTTCTATAGCAACCAGAAACATCATATGCAGAGACAGAATTGCGGACTTGCAGAACATCCTTGATTACCTTAAAAATGGTGTCGTTCCTTCATCGTGGAGCATAGAGTCTGCCATGTACCACTTTCAGAATGCCTTGAAGGAAACAGCAGGAAAAGTCACCAGTACGGATAGTATGAAGGAGATGGTCTCTTTTTATGATAAGGAAGACGAGACCACCTATGACAGTATCTATCATCAAGTACTGGACACCCAACCACTCCTCCTTAAAACGGCCAAAGATTGGATAGAAATCCGAAAAGGACTATTGACAGCAAAGAAAAGTCCCAAGCAAGAGTTCCCATACGATCGTATTACCTCTGTCATGCTGGAAAGGATGGCCAAGACCATATCCGAATCAAGTGAAGGATAATCAATAATTTGCTATAACGGCTAAAAGTAACAGATTAATAAACAATATGAGACATATTAAAGACAGCATAGATCAGGTCAGGAATCAGAATGTCAGTGCTCTTCCTTTTGGTTTAGAGTATATAGACGATTATCTCGGAGGGCTATATCCAGGTGAGATGACCGTCATCTGCGGTGATGCTGATGATGGAAAAACGGCTTTGATGATAAGGCAGATTCATCGTTTGGCATTCGATGAAGAAATCCCGGTATTGATGGTGTTGAACGGAAAGAGCGAACATACATTCCTTGCATGTATGGCCGCTTATTATTGCAGTATTATCACCAACGATGTACATCAAGTATACACAGACGATGTACACAAAGATGAAGTGGAAGCCTATTGGCGTCTCCTGGAAAAGAAACCTGTTTACCTTGCTGATACTAAAGATATATCGGCAATGGATTCCGACTCAATAAAACAATTCGTTTCTGCCAAAGGGATAAAGGCTGTCTTCTTTGAACAGGCATCTATGATGACGATAAAAGGATGGAAAATTTCCAGACTGGGTTATTATCTTAAGCAATTAGCCAAGGAACTGCAAGTGGCGATTGTTGCAGAGTATGAGTTTTGGTACAATGATTATGAACAGCCACTGTCATTCCAACAATTTGAGAAGAACCACTTTTCTAATTTTGCCGACAATATCATAGGTCTTCTGGATTTTGCCAACCATCAAGTATTCATGGATGAGAAAGGTAATAATCTACGTGGTTTTGTAAGGATGAGGGTTATGAAACATAAAGGAATCGTTTCTTCAAATAAAGAAAATGTATTTCACAAGATGCACCTCTTGTGCAGAAGTAATGAACGTGCTACCCTTTATGAAAACAAGATGGCCAGCAAAGACGGTATGAAGACTTTCATGGGTGGATTGAATAGTGAAGAAAATCCCTCGGAAAGGAATAGTGATCTTTTTTGATATTGTCCATGTCATCAATACAAGTTTATCATCATGACAAAGAATCTATGACTTATAAAGACATTATCATAATATCAAAAACAAGTAGACAAAGGAATGTAAAAGACAAGTATTCGTAGTTTTACAACCCAAAAACATGAGAATATGAAGAAGGTAATAACTTGGCTGATAGTGGGAGCTGCCATCTTCACGATGGGATGGTGTTATACTAGCGAGGGACGCATTAAAGATGACGATAGGAATGACTCTATCTGTCCAAGATGCAAAAGCGATAGTATTGCAACAATCATGTATGGTCTCTTGTCTGAGGGGGAAATAGCAAATCCTGATTCTTTTAGAGAAGAGATGAGAAAAAGACGGATGATTGCAGGAGGATGCGTTGCTGGCCCCGAAAAATATTCTTGTTATAAATGTGGTTATAGGTGGCCCCGGTATTTCAGTGAGTAATAATCATTAACATCGAAAAGTATATGTATATAATCATTATTTTAGCTTATTGGATTGCTTCTTGTATTGCAGTCTATGTAATCAGGAGAGGAAGAAGGAACACTTCTGGTAGTAACACATCCATTTGGGAACACATTGTTCTCATCTTGCTTAGCCCTTTGGCATTACCTATTGTTGCCATTGTATTGTTATTGCACAAATGCAGGAATGCATATTATACGAATCGCCCCAGGCCAATCCCCAAAAGAATGAGGAAATACCTTAAACAGGATTGTGTTTTAGACGAAAACAAAACAACGGTATCTTTGTCAGAATACAATTATAAGCATGGGACTAACTATAGCCTGGAAGATGTCTATGGCAAGAAATACCTTGCTTCTTTATCCGAAGATACGAAAGGAAAGATCATGGAAGAATCTGCCAGTTATGGCAAATTGACAATCCAGGAGAATATTCCGCAAACACCTTGTACTACTGCTGCAACAGCTTTAGGGAGAGGCATTGTCGATGGCGATTTTTCGGAATTTGAAAAAATGCTCAGTGAGCAAGTTGTTCATGTAAACTATCGGAGAGAAAGCATTTCTGGAAAGGATGAAATCATCAAATACTGGAAGGGATGGCGAAGCCGCTATGTCGAAACGAAGAAAGCCACAAAGTTTGAAGTTGTTCATTCCAACTATTATTCCGATTCGTGTTTGTTGTTGGGAAGCATGGTCGTTCTGTTTCTCATAAAGGAAGGACATGTCACAAGAACGCTCTTCATCCCACGGTTCTTAAACAGGATGGTAGGTCATCATGATGACATGCTTGACTTTCCGTTTGATTTGAATAGTATAATGCCGTGTCTTACAAAGGTTGAAACCCTTTCAGAGGTTGACGATGATGAGAAAAAAGAAAACCGGATTCCGTGCTTGACATGTGGTATGCCTTCGGAAAAATTGGGATGGTATAGTTCTCTTTTTAAAGCAGGATTTCATGGTTATAGTGGCTTTGTATCCGTGTGCCCTCATTGCCAAAAGGTAGTTGAGTATTATCCATCGATTCGTATTCGATATGCTGAGCCTGTTGATCAGGAAGATACGAATTTCCCCATTCCACATCAAAACAACAAAAAAGATTATAGCCCAAAGCTATATGGAATCAGGAACTTTGAGAATAGCGATCCGTTAAAAGGGACAAAATATGTAGCGGACTTATCTGGCAAGAATAAAGTTGCAGCAGAAGAATCCGACTGGGGCATCATCTTTACCATGGGTCGGCAAGATTTAGATAAGATAAAGAACTGTTATCTTAGAGCATTGGAAGACGGAGTCTACGAGGCCGCCAACAATCTCGGTATAATATATTCCAACTTTGAGGGCAATAGCGAAGAAGGAATCAAAATGTTCAGGAGGGCAATAGATGGCGGGTCTCACCATGCCATGCTCAACATGTTTACCGTGCTATGGAGTGATAGTAGGTATCAAGAGGCTGTTGATTTCCTGGCACAAATCAAGAACTATCCTTCACCTTCATTGAAATGCCTTTGGAACTATGCCTTTTTCATCTTTATGGGTGAAGATTATCCACGCAATCCAGTTAAGGAAAAATCTGCCGACAAGGCCATCGAGATTCTATATGAGATTCTAGGCAAACGAGGTAATCCACTATACAATAGTAACCAAGATGTGTTCAAGAACACGGAAGCCTTCATGGAATACATCTATACCGGAAATATTTATTCATCAAAGGCAAAAGATTATCATTGGCGGATAAAGGTCAACTCTGACTCTTTGATGGCCAAAGGCCGAGATGCAGTATTTGCAGATCTTGATGCCCTATCCTTGGATGACGGATGTCATATGTCATTACGCTATGCCGACATCAATAAGAAAGACGCAGGTTCATATTTCTACATATACAATGAAAAGAACGAAGAGGACAAGGACATCCTAAAATACATTCATGTTGAAGAGACATCGATGGGACTTTGGCAACTCTACCTACTTATGAACACTTCAAAGATAGCGCCGGCTGGTGCTGGCTATGATGATGAGAAGACTTTTGTCTTGATAGGCAAGGAGCTATATGACATAAAGCCATTATTGTTTTACAACCTGAGAGACCTCCTCCGGCAAGACTATCTGTATCCTTCTATAGACATCGAAAAAGTTCCAGAGGGTATTATCGGCCATGTATTTTGCTGTTATTGGAGTAACTATGAAGGACTTGTCAGAGA
>Ga0256404_1011342_pt1 | contig 11978 bp, 8 predicted proteins | sample RumenRJG_01DNA_FD_185990 | JGI IMG/M metagenome (GOLD analysis project Ga0256404, IMG submission 185990) | Bovine rumen microbial communities from Lethbridge, Alberta, Canada - RJG_01 | ecosystem: Host-associated > Mammals > Digestive system > Stomach > Rumen | place: Canada: Alberta | collected... | reverse complement strand
TACATGCAAAGAACAAGCCACTGGGCGACGATGTAGATCTGAAACAGATTGCACAGACAACTGCTGGATTTACAGGTGCAGATCTTGAGAATCTGCTGAACGAATCAGCCATCCTTGCAGCAAAAGAAAATCGTGCATTTATCAAGCAGGAAGATATCCAGCGTGCATTTATCAAAGTTGGAATCGGTGCTGAGAAACGCAGTCGTATTATTTCCGAGAAAGAAAAGCGCATTACCGCATTCCATGAGGCGGGTCATGCGATTCTGTTCCATGTACTCCCGGATGTGGGACCGGTGCATACCGTATCGATTATCCCTACAGGAGCCGGCGCAGCAGGTTATACAATGCCGCTCCCGGAAAAGGATGAGATGTTCAATTCCAAGGGACGCATGTTACAGGAAATCGTAGTAGACCTTGGTGGCCGTGTCGCAGAGGAACTGGTATTTGATGATATTACAACCGGAGCCTCCCAGGATATCAAGCAGGCAACGACCATGGCGAGAGATATGGTAACACGCTATGGTATGTCGGAGAATATTGGACTGATCTGTTACAAAGATGATGACGATGAAGTATTTATCGGACGTGATCTTGCCCATGCACATAATTACAGTGAGGGCGTGGCTTCTGCAATCGATGCAGAGGTCAAAAGCATTATTGACCATGCGTACGAGGAAGCAAAGCGTATTATCAATGAGAACCGTGATGTGTTAGACCGTTGTGCAGAACTTCTTTTAGAAAAAGAGAAGATCACAAGAGAAGAGTTCGAAGCATTATTTGATAAACCTTCACTGCTGTAATCGGGCAGTAGTGAAAGCGTAAAGGTATTTTTACAGGAAATTGTGCAGAATTTTATTGGATGTCTGGTGGGACAGAAAAGGACGTTGTACAATATATACAAAAACATATAACAACTTTTGTGAAGTTTGTGCACACTTATCTGCCGGTCCATGGTATTATAATAACCGTAAAAACCCCCCAATACATTATATATAGTTTTTGCTATACCCCATAGTAAAAATACCTTCTCCTAAAAAGGCAGCGTTCGAGGCTGTCTTTTTTACTTTGTAAAAAACTTTCCAAATGCCGGAATCATAGGAATCCGGTGGGATAACAGGAAAAACGGGAAGCAATAATATGCCAAAAACATGGGAAAATGACCAGATTCAAAAAAAATTGAGAAAACGATTGCGCAGTTGTATATTTTTAAACGTTTTATCGAAAAACAGTGATTTTGCCACTGTACAATATGTACAGAAAAAATACGAAAAAATTGTGAGGTTTGTGCACACTTATCTGCCGGTCCATGGTATTATAATAACCGTAAAAACCCCCCAATACATTATATAGTTTTTGCTATACCCCATAGTAAAAATACCTTCTCCTAAAAAGACAGCGATCGAGGCTGTCTTTTTTACTTTGCTTTTTTGGAGATTACGATAATAGTATTATAGTTGACTTTGCATTGAGGAAATGATATTCTTTTAACATATGGCAAACTTATGGAAACGTAAGGACGCAAAGTTAGATGCCTTAAGCTGGGGAGTGAGTATAGTAGATCGACTGCAACAATTTTTGTTGCAGCTTTTTTATTATATAGAGGTATACACGATTTACTTAATGATAGTGTCAGCCCATTTGCTGAAAGCAAATTATGCATGGGCTGATATTCAATTTGAAGGAGACCAGCTATGAAAAACAAAAAAATTAAGCGTGTATTGATTGTGTTATGCCTTGTGGCAGTTTTTTGCGGATTGCGACATAGTATGAAACATGGATATCTGGCAAATTCTATTGCAAGAAATATGGAAGAAAAGATTGAAGCAACAGAGAAGGAGAATTTGGATGAGGGATGGGATTCGTGGTTAACTTACCAGAAACCGGACGCACAGGGGAAATTGAAGACAGAGTGTTACTATCATTATCCAGAAATTGCCAGAAAGTATGGAGTGCCGGAAACCTGGTTTCGAAAAGAAGGCATAAGACATTGCCAGGGGAGAATGGATAATTTGTCGTATACTGTTATTTGTAAGCCTTATGTTGATGATAGAACGGGAAATGTATACATGGAAAGCGCATGCGCAATATATACGAATGGACAGAGAGACGATTCTGATGATACTCGTGAAAAAGTGACAAATGGAAGAATGGCGTATCGCGTGACAATCAATGGTTCGTTGTATAATAATATAATATATGTATCACCATCCATGTATTTTTTCCCGGCAGGGGAGAAATCAAAACAGGGTATCAAAACAGCAGAGTTGCGATTGACAGAAAAGAATCCGAATATATTAGATTCTGCCGATATGATATGTTGGGTTGGCAGAGCTGGTAATTTTAATAAAGAAGGAAAGCAATATACAGTAACATATAAAAATAACGACAAAGCAGGAACCGCACAGATCATTATTAAGGGAATTGGAAATTATACAGGAACAATAACAAGTGAATTTGAAATATTTGATCCTGAGGAAAACAAGTAGTCAAAATACTCGAAAATATGAGGAAATAGGGTTGCCAAGCAAAACATGCTATGGTATAATTCTTCCTTGTCAGGATAATTTTATATTTTGATCAAGATGGGCAGATTCCCGAGTGGCCAAAGGGGACAGACTGTAAATCTGCTGCAAATTGCTTCGGTGGTTCGAATCCACCTCTGCCCATGAATGAGACACATGCGAAGGCATGTGTCTTTTTGCTAAGTGGGAAAAAGCTTTGGAATTCCCTATTTGGCAAAAGCATGCTTAGTCAAGTAAAAGGAGATGGCGAAATGAAAATAAACAAAGTTGCAGTTCTTGGCGCAGGAGCTGTTGGCTCTTATGTAATCTGGGGACTTTCTCAACGCGACGACATCGAGTTGGGTGTAGTGGCAGAGGGAGAGCGCGCGCAGAGACTGAAGAATGGTTGTCAGATAAATCATGTGATGTATTACCCGAAAGTGTGGACCCCACAGGAGGCAAAAGGCACAGATCTGCTGGTAGTGGCGTTAAAATATCATGCATTGCCGGGAGCGATGGACAGTATCGGCACCATTGTGGAAGAGAACACGACGGTCATGAGTCTTATGAACGGAGTTGACAGCGAAGAATTGATTGCCGAAAGAATTGGAGATGTGCAGGTAATTCGTTCGGTAATCAAAGTCGCATCGCACAAGGAAGATAAGGGATATTTCTTTGATCCGGAGACAACGATCGGAATTATATTCGGAGAACTGGCTGCACCGTTTGACAGTGAGCGCGTGCAGGCGATTGAAACACTTTTTGAGGGCACAGGAATACATTATCGTGCGACAGCGTATATCCGCGAAGAAATGTGGAGCAAGTTCCGGCTGAATGTATGTAACAATCTGCCACAGGCAATTCTGGGGGCAGGTGTTGGATGCTATCAGGACAGTGTGCACATGAAGGCAATCAGTGATGGACTGCGCAGGGAGCTGGACGCGGTTGCGGCGGCAAAAGGCATCGATATCAGTAAGGCAGATGCTTCCTCCGGGCGCGGAAGCGCGGTTCCGGCGTCGGCACGATATTCGACACTGCAGGATCTGGATGCAGGGCGACATACAGAAATTGATATGTTTTCCGGGGCATTGATGCGAATGGGGGAGAAATTGGGGATTCCGATGCCCTATAATACATTTACCTATCATATGATAAAAGCACTGGAAGAAAAAAATGATGGAAAATTTGATTACAGTGGGGAAAATGAAAAGATTACATGGTCGAAGTAAGCGTGCATCGATGATACTTTCTGACCCTTTAATCAGAAAAAGAGTTCATGCAAAGTGATATCATATCACAATGCATGGACTCTTTTTTGTAACTACTTTTTGATTCTGCGGGCGGTAGATTCGCGTTCGATCAGCTTCGGACGAAGTAATGTCTTGCTGATGGAAATATGATGAATCAGAGAATTTAAAATTACATAAGCACATTTTCCGATTTCATTTCGTTCCTGGCGGATTGTAGTAAGGGGCGGATCGAAAGTCGCTGCGATGGATAGATCATCAAATCCAACCACACTGATATCTTCCGGAACACGGAAACCGCGCTGCGTACATTCGTCAATGACACCCTTGGCAATCAGGTCATTACCACACATGATTGCGGTAGCTCCTGCAGCAAGAAAACCCGGTACATGATACTTGGCACTGTCAGATACATAATATCCGTGGGCCATCAGGTCTTCACGGACTGGCAGATCTAATTTGCGCATGGCATTTTCGAATGCTTCCTGACGCTGGTCAGAAACCATGGAATATAAAGAACCATTCAAAAATGCAATGTTTTTGTGGCCGAGTGTGTAAAGATGATTGACAGCCATGGAAATACCTTCATAACTGTCTGTACCGATATAACACACATTTGGATTGTTTTCGATAAAGTTATCTAACAGGACCGTTGGCATGGTCGTATCTTCTAACTGCTTCATCCATTCGTCGTGTAAAGCAAATCCCATGAGAAAAGCTCCGCAATAGCCATTTTTTAATAAATAAGTGTCATATTTTTCTTCTTCCTGAAATGCTGGGGTGACTGGTACGATATGTACATCCCATTTGTGGCGAAACGCATTCTGCTTAAATCCGAGTACCAGATCATAACCGAATTCATCAATTGACTGGTAAGACATATTCTCTATAAAAATACAAAGTTTGCGATTTTCTTCTTTTTTGGAACGCTTTGTGGAATATCCCATTTCTACGGCGGTATCTAAAACAATCTGTCGCAATTCATCGCTGATATCACTGGCACCATTTAATCCTTTGGAAACAGTGCTGACGGATACACCGAGACGATTCGCAATATCTTTAATCGTTGCCATTTGTTTCTCCTTATTTTATATGTGTTTGTAACTTTCAAATAGTATTATATCCATTGTTGTAAACCATTGCAAATGTTTCAATAAAATATTTTCGAAACATTCCATGAATGTTCTTGTGAAAATGCACAAAATTATACAAACAAATACGTTGAAAACGGAAAAAATGATTCGGAAGTACCAGAAATCGTTGACAAAATGCTACTCAGATTCTAAAATAAGCTTAGATACGAAAAAACACGAAACGGTTTTCGGAGTGTTTTCGCATAGGGGAGTATGATGAAATAAATAGAAAACGTTCGTGAGACAAGGTGGGGAGTAAGAATTGGAGGTACAAGAAGCAACCAGAGGTTCGGGAATTCTCCTTGCAGTATCAAGTCTTCCGTCGCCGTACGGTATTGGTACTTTGGGAGATGCAGCCAGACAGTTTGTTGACCTTTTGGTAGATTTGAAGCAGAAATACTGGCAGATACTTCCGGTTGGTCCTACAAGTTATGGCGACAGCCCGTATCAGACAATGTCAGCCTTTGCAGGAAGCCCATATTTGATTGATTTGGATGAACTCATCGAAGATGGCTTGCTGACAAAGGAGGAAATCAGTTGTTATAACTGGGGCTCAGATGAATCGGCCATTGATTATGCAACGTTGTTTGATAATCGGTTCCGGGTATTGCACAAAGCGTTTGAACGTTTTGACGAAAGTGGTTCCGGATATCAGGCATTTTTGAAAGAAAACGCAGATTGGATCGAAGATTACGGCTTGTTTATGGCACTGAAAGAAACCAATGGGAATGAGCGTTGGCAGGAATGGCCGGAAGAAATTAAAAAAAAGCAACCGGTTGCGCTTGCAAAATGCCGAAAAGCATTGTATAATAACATCAGGTTTTGGGTGTTTTGCCAATACAAGTTCTTTGAACAGTGGTCAAGACTTAGGGAATATGCCAATACAAAAGGTGTCCAACTGATTGGAGATATCTCTTTTTTTATCGGTCTGGACAGCGCGGATGTATGGATGCACCCGGAACAGTTCCGATTGGACGAGGATGGAGAGCCAACGTATGTTGCAGCAGCAGTTCCGGATAAGTTTTCTGAAACCGGTCAGATTTGGGGAAATCCGTTATATGACTGGAAGGTTATGGAAACAGATGGGTTCAGCTGGTGGAAAAAGCGAATAGCAATGAATGCAAAATTGTTTAATATTATTCGCATTGATCACTTTACCGGATTCGTAAAGAATTACATGGTTCCGAGAAACGCAGAAGATACATCTGCTGGCAAGTGGATGAAAGGACCAGGAAGAAAACTGGTGGACGCAATTAATTCTGTATTAGATGGAACGCCGGTGATTGCCGATGAGCTTGGAGGCAAAGCTTTGATACCAGGAGTGAAGAAACTCTTATCTAAGACAGGCTGGTATGGAACAAAGGTATTGATGTTCGCGTTTGATGGCGATACCGCCAATGAACATCTGCCACACAATTATCCGGATCCACACATGGTTGTGTATGCCGGAACCCATGACAACGAGACAATCGTTGGATATTTTAGAAATAAGACAGAATATGAACTAGCTTATCTTTATGAATATCTCAATATCAAAGACAGAGGGGGAATCGTTGATGGATTGATCCGATGTGCATATGCAAGTATTGCAGATATTGCGATTATTCAGATGCAGGATTTCCTGAAGTTGGGAAACGAAGCAAGAATGAACCAGCCGGCAACGGTGGGTTACAACTGGCGATGGAGGCTGAGCAAAGAACAGCTGGAAGCAGGAAGACGTGCATGGATCCGCAATCTTGCGGCTGTGTACCGCAGATAGGAATCGACGGATTCTTACATAATTGATATAAGGCGCGGAGGGCGTTTTATATATACTTTTGACTTATCATTAAAAAAAGGAGAGGAAGACAATGAAAAAGAAAGTATTATCAGCAATGCTCGTTGCAGCAATGACAGCTACTATGTTTGCTGGATGTGGCAGCAGCGACAACGGAACAACAAATGACACACAGGGTGCATCAACAGGCAAGACAGATGATACCCAGGTTGAGACTCAGGACGTAAAACTTACAGTTATGGGACCTTCTGAGGATCTCGATGATGCACAGGGTGCATGGTTAAAGACAGAGTGTGAGGCATTTAACGAAGAGCATCCAGAATGGAACATTACATTTGATTATGTAACATGTTCAGAAGCTGATGCTAAGGATACTGTATTACAGGATCCAGCAAGTGCAGCAGATGTATTCTTATATGCAAATGACCAGATCGCTGACTTAGTTGACGCTGGCGCACTTACAAAGCTCGGTGGAGATGCAGCAGAATATGTTAAGTCTTCTAACTCAGAAGCTATGGCAGCAACTGTTACATACAACGGAGATATCTACGGTGTACCATATACATCAAATACATGGTTTATGTACTATGACAAGAGAGTTTTCTCTGAAGATGATGTTAAGAGCTTAGATACAATGCTTGAGAAAGGAAAAGTTTCCTTCCCAATCGACAATGGTTGGTATATGGCTTCCTTCTATGCAGCAAACGGATGTACAATCTATGGTGATGGTACAGATGCATCTAAGGGATTTGACTTCGGCGGAGACAACGCTGTAGCAGTAACAAAGTACATTGTTGACTTATTCAACAACAAGAACTTCGTAATGGACAGCAACGATGGATCTCTTGGTCTTGCTGGATTAAAGGATGGTTCCGTAAACGCTTACTTCAATGGTAACTGGAACTATGATGCAGTAGTTGAGAACCTTGGTGAGGAGAACGTTGGTGTTGCAGCTCTTCCTACAATCAAGGTTGATGGAACTGATTGCCAGCTTAAGGCTTTCCTTGGATCTAAGGCTGTTGGTGTAAACTCTAACTGTGCAAACCAGGAAGTTGCTGTTAAACTTGCAGCTTACTTAGGAAGCGAAGACGCTCAGTTAAAGCACTTTGAGTTAAGAAAGCAGGCTCCTGTTAATACAAACCTTGCTTCTAACGATGAGATCGCTAAGGACGCAGTCGCATCCGCTATGGCAAACGTAGCAGCTAACTGCTCAATCGCTCAGCCAATCATCCCAATGCAGGCTTACTGGGATGCAGCTACACCATTCGGTGATGCATTCGTACACGGAGCAGAAGGACAGATTACAGCTGACAATGCAAAAGAGAAAACAGAGGCATTCAACGAGCAGTTAAACAGCTCACTTACAGAGTAATCGAATTTGCAGGGTATAAGCAAATAAATAAACAATTCCAAGGTTTCAGGGATGCCCTGAAACCTTGGAATAAATTAGTATATTAATTTGGCGCAGTGAGATGTGCCGGGAGGATAAGTATGATAGGTGCAAACAAAAAAAAGTCGGACTTTGCTACACCGTACACTGTGTCCAACGCGCTTATAAAGGGCGGGCTTGCAGTTAAGTTATCAGCGCTTATAATGGGATTGGGAAACATTGCCCACAAGCAGATTATCAAAGGTTTAATATTTTTAGGAATCGAAGTTGGCTACATTGCATTCATGATTAATGCAGGTGCGTATTATCTTTCGATGCTTCCTTCTCTTGGATGGAGAGAACAGGAAGAAGTGTTTAATGAACAGAAACAGATTTATGAGTATGTACAAGGTGACAATTCCGTACTGCTGTTGTTGTATGGTGTCGCTACTATTGTGATCACTCTCGCATTTATTTATATGTGGGCTGAGAATTTAAAGAGCGCATATATGGCAGAGTGTCTCGCAAAAGAAGGAAAAGAAATTAATTCTTTTGGCAAAGATGTCAAGAGCTTATTTGATAAAAATTTATATAAGACATTAATGTTTCTTCCATTAATGGGAATTCTTATTTTTACAATTTTACCATTGTTATTCATGATTCCAATGGCATTTACCAATTATTCTACGATCGGCAAACATCTGACTTTGTTTGACTGGGTAGGACTTGCAAACTTTAAGACCGTATTAGGACTTGGTGGAAAGATTGGTAAAACATTCTGGAGAGTATTAGGCTGGACCATTGTCTGGGCTGTATTTGCTACATTCTTATGTAACTTCTTAGGACTGATTCTTGCGATTGTAATCAATCGAAAGGAAACACATTGTAAGGCATTCTGGCGTACCTGCTTTGTTATTTCTATCGCAGTACCACAGTTCGTATCCTTACTGGTTATGAGACAGATGCTTCAGCAGAATGGTGCGATCAATAACCTGCTCATGGAGTGGGGATGGATTGATACTGCACTTCCATTCTGGACGAACACCATGTGGGCAAGAGTATCTGTGATCCTCATTAACTGCTGGGTTGGTATTCCATATACCATGTTGCAGGTTACCGGTGTATTACAGAATGTACCGGCAGAGCTTTACGAGGCAGCCAAGATTGATGGTGCAAACGCAACACAGATCTTTGCAAAGATCACACTGCCTTACATCATGTTCATCATGGGACCATACATCATTACACAGTTCACAGGTAACATCAATAACTTCAACGTTATCTACCTGTTATCTGCCGGAAAACCTACACCAGTTGGAGAGACCGCAGGTAAGACGGACTTGCTGGTAACATGGCTCTATAAGTTGACCGTTGATTATCAGTATTACAACATTGGTGCCGTTATCGGTATCTTAACATTCGTCGTTCTTTCTATTGTAGCGTTAGTGACATATAGAAATACGAAAGCATACAAAGATGAGGAGGGATTCATGTAATGAGTAGTGCAAATGTAAGTAAACGCCCTATGACCGCTGGCCGGGCCAAAAAAATTGCAAAAAATACACTGGTACATATAATCCTTGCCATCCTGGTAGTAATCTGGTTGTTCCCGATTTTCTGGATTATCATGACAAGTTTACGTGGAGAAGGTGGAGCATATACCTCTTACTTCTTCCCGAAGGAACTGACATTTAACAACTATAAGAGACTCTTTACAGAGACAACATTGTTGAACTTCCCAAGAGCCTTTATGAATACGTTGATCATCTCCATTTTTTCATGTTTGATTTCAACGACATTTGTATTGAGCGTATCCTACTGTATGTCAAGACTGCGTTTTAAAATGCGTAAGCCATTTATGAATCTGGCAATGATTCTTGGATTGTTCCCGGCATTCATGTCCATGGTTGCTGTATACTTCATCTTAAAGGCAATCGGTCTGACAGAAGGAAGTGGACTTCGACTGGCGTTGATCCTTATTTATTCCGCAGGATCCGGTACCGGATTCTACATTGCGAAGGGATTCTTTGACACTGTACCAAAATCTCTGTCAGAAGCAGCAATTCTGGATGGATGTAATCAGTTCCAGGTATTTTATAAGATTATTCTTCCACTGAGTAAGCCAATCGTTGTATATACGATTCTTACTGCATTCCTTGCTCCATGGCTCGACTTCGTATTCGTCCGGGTAATTGTTGGACCAAAGGATAAATATTGGACAGTATCACTTCTCTTATACAACATGCTGGAGAAAGAGTTTGTAAATGGATGGTTTACAAGATGGGCTGCAGCCGCAGTTATCGTATCTATTCCAATTTCTATTCTTTTCATCTTCATGCAGAAGTTCTATGTAGATGGATTGACAGGTGCTGTAAAAGGTTAATAAAGATTCATGTAAAAATGAGCCGGCGGCCATGGGCCGCTGGCTTTTTTACATATGATAAAGGAGGAAATGAATGAAAAAGAGAATTATTTCTACGATTGTAGTTTTGGCATTGTTTGTATCCATGTTTACCGGGTGCATGTTTTCCGGTGGTGATGACGATGCAAAGCTGAATATTGTAGATGACAATTACCGAAATTATTATGAAATTTTCGTCGGTTCGTTTTATGACAGCGATGGAGATGGTATGGGTGATTTAAACGGTGTGACCGAAAAACTGGATTACATCACGGATCTGGGATGCAATGGCATCTGGCTTATGCCAATCATGCCTTCACCTACCTATCACAAATATGATGTGGAAGACTATGAAGATGTAGATTCTGCATATGGAACAGTGGATGATTTCAAAAAACTTGCAGATGCCTGCCATGAAAAAGGTATTCGTATCGTGATTGATCTTGTGATGAATCACAGTTCATCAAAACATCCATGGTTTACACAGGCTTGTGAGTATCTTGCAAGCTTAGGAGATGGCGAACAGGCAGATGAGACGGCATGCCCGTATGTGGAATATTACAATTTCTCCAATGAGAAAGTAAGTCAGACATATTATCAGGTTCCTGGAACAACCAATTGGTGGTATGAAGGATCTTTCTGGTCGGAAATGCCGGATCTGAATATGGAAAATGAGGCAGTCCGTAAAGAGTTTGAAAATATTGCGGATTACTGGATCGACCTGGGTGTGGATGGGTTCCGAATGGATGCCGCCATGCACTATACAGAAAATGCAACAGTTGCCAACAGTGATGTTTTAAATTGGTATTATACTTACTGCAAAGAAAAGAATCCGGATTTCTATATGGTATCCGAAGTATGGGCGAGCGAAACAGTGATCGCAGATTATTATGGAAGTGAAACACCTAGTATGTTTAACTTTGATGCGGGAACAGCAAAAGGAAAACTGGTGTCAGCAACACGAAAAGGAGATCCGAATATACTGGTCAATGCAATGCTGAAATATCAGCAGGATTTCTCGGAAAAGAATCCGGATTATATTGATGCCCCATTTTTGACAAATCATGATATGGGACGTATTGCAAATGTTCTTGTCAATGATCCGGAAAAAATAAAAGTAGCAGCAGGGCTTTTGATGACAATGAATGGAAGTCCGTTTGTATATTATGGTGAAGAAATCGGAATGAACAGCTCCGGAACGAAAGATGAGAATAAACGAATTCCGATGGTTTGGTCGAAAATGGATACCACAGGCATGACCAGTGGGCCGGCGGATATGGATCAGGGAATTGAATCACCATTTGAAGGAGCAGATGTTCAGGAACAGGATGAGGATTCTATTTTGAATTATTATAAGCGTGCGCTTCGGCTGAGAAACGAGAATCCGGAAATTGCACGTGGAACAATTGAAAAAATCGATAGCTTGTGTGATGGTTCAGTGGCTGCAATTACAAAAACCTATGACGAAAGTACGATAGGAATTGTGTATCAGCTCGGAGACAGTAACAGCTTTGTGAATATCGGGGATACACAGCTGGCAGATGCGGAAC
>Ga0256404_1011341_pt1 | contig 11978 bp, 7 predicted proteins | sample RumenRJG_01DNA_FD_185990 | JGI IMG/M metagenome (GOLD analysis project Ga0256404, IMG submission 185990) | Bovine rumen microbial communities from Lethbridge, Alberta, Canada - RJG_01 | ecosystem: Host-associated > Mammals > Digestive system > Stomach > Rumen | place: Canada: Alberta | collected... | reverse complement strand
GCGAGACTCTCGAAAAGCATTACAGAGACATGCAGGACATGGAGTTCACAGTTGAGCACGGTAAGCTCTACATGCTCCAGACAAGAAACGGTAAGAGAACAGCTCAGGCTGCTATGAAGATCGCTTGCGACCTCGTTGACGAAGGTATGAGAACACCTGAGGAAGCAGTTGCAATGATCGATCCCCGTAACCTCGATACACTCCTTCACCCTCAGTTCGATCCCGCTGCTCTTAAGGCTGCAGAGGCAATCGGCAAGGGACTCGGTGCTTCTCCGGGAGCTGCTTGCGGTAAGATCGTATTCACAGCTGACGATGCAGTAGCTTGGCACGACAGAGGAGAGAAGGTAGTCCTCGTAAGACTTGAGACATCTCCTGAAGACATCACAGGTATGAAGGCTGCAGAAGGTATCCTCACAGTACGTGGCGGTATGACATCACACGCTGCAGTTGTTGCACGTGGTATGGGTGAGTGCTGCGTTTCCGGTTGCGGCGACATCGCTATGGACGAAGCTAACAAGCAGTTCACACTCGCTGGCAAGACATTCAAGGAAGGTGACATCATCTCCCTCGACGGTTCTACAGGTAAGATCTACGATGGCGCTATCGCTCAGGTTGACGCTGATCCTAACAATGGTTACTTCGGCCGCATCATGAAGTGGGCTGACGAGTTCAAGAGACTCGAAGTACGTACAAACGCTGATACACCTAACGATGCTAAGAAGGCTCGTGAGCTCGGAGCTGAAGGTATAGGTCTCTGCCGTACAGAGCACATGTTCTTCGGTGAAGGCAGAATCGACGCATTCCGTGAGATGATCTGCTCCGATACAGTTGAAGAGCGTGAAGCTGCTCTCGCAGTTATCCTTCCCATGCAGCAGTCCGACTTCGAAGCTCTCTATGAGGCACTCGAGGGTCATCCCGTTACGATCAGATTCCTTGACCCGCCGCTTCACGAATTCGTTCCTACAGAAGAGGCTGACATCAAGGCACTCGCTGATAAGAAGGGTAAGTCTGTAGAAGAGATCAAGACATTGATTTCTTCACTCCACGAGTTCAACCCTATGATGGGTCACAGAGGATGCCGTCTCGCAGTTACATATCCTGAGATCGCAAAGATGCAGACAAGAGCAGTTATCCGCGCTGCTATCAACGTTAACGCAAAGCATCCCGACTGGAAGGTAACACCTGAGATCATGATCCCGCTCGTATGCGAGATCAAGGAGCTCGTAAACGTTAAGAAGGTAGTCGTAGAGGTTGCTGACGAAGAGATCAAGGCTGCAGGCGTAGACATGTCCTACAAGGTAGGTACAATGATCGAGATCCCCAGAGCTGCTCTTACAGCTGACGAGATCGCTAAGGAAGCTGAATTCTTCTGCTTTGGTACAAACGACCTTACACAGATGACATTCGGTTTCTCCAGAGACGACGCAGGCAAGTTCCTCACAGCTTACTATGAGGCAAAGATCTTCGAGTCCGATCCGTTCGCACGTCTCGACCAGAACGGCGTAGGCAAGCTCATGAAGATGGCTATCGAGTCCGGTAAGGCAGTACGTCCTGACCTCCACCTCGGTATCTGCGGCGAGCACGGCGGCGACCCGACATCTGTTGAGTTCTGCGACGAGATTGGTTTGGATTATGTATCCTGCTCACCTTTCCGTGTACCGATCGCCAGACTTGCTGCTGCACAGGCTGCAATCCGCCATTCGAGGAAATAAGCCACGTAAGTCATATTACTTTATGACCTTGTATGTAACTAAAGAGGACGTTATGCGGTATTTCGCGAACGTCCCGGAGTACACAAAAGTCAATGCGTACAAGGACATGAGAATTGATATTTACATTTAATAAATAACCGAGACAGTGATGTCTCGGTTATTTATTTTGCTAAAAACCTTGTAGGAAAAACATATATGAATAAGCGCGTATGGATAAGCAAAATTAGGGTGTAGTTCAGGATATCATCTAAATTAGAATGATTTTTCTTTATGATACAATGCCCTTATCCAAGGGGTAATGTGAATTGTTATATATTGATGTTATCGATTCTGTCATTATGGAAATGCCAATCGCATGGACGTAATAGTAGCGGAACATGCCTTAGGTGATGAGTGTAAAAAACGAGGGTCGCCTTAAGCGACCCTCATTAAAGCTGAATCATATGTTGTTATATCTATTTATTTAGTCAAGTATCTCAACATACTTAATATCTAAAGCTACCTGCTCACCGGTTTCTCCAGTCAAGGAATTTTGAGTTGCTTGCATGCCGGTAAATGTTCCATAAACTATAATTACATCGGTTTCTAATACCTTTACATAATCAGGATCAGATTCGTTTCGATTATCTAATAACCAAATAGATTTATCAGTATCTACTGCACCATATCCACAGTCACTATAACTATCATACCATCCATAATCGATGTATTCATCGGCCTGTTCCGTATCGAAAACGTAAGAGATAAAGTACTTCTGATAACCAGTAAATAAACCGCCTTGTCTTGCAGAACTTATATATACTACAGCATAGAAATTCTGACCAACGTAATCATCAGGGTTTCGGGCTATATCTTTATAGTTAATTTCGGAACAAGATTCTATGAATTCCTCTCTGTTTACAGCAGCTTCAGTAACAATAGTTGTTTCTTCAGTTGTTGTGGTGGTTGTAATTTCCGCCGTGGTTTCAACAACTTCAGTAGCCGCAGCATTTGTTGTTTCTGTTGTACTTGCTTCTGCTTGTGTTGTTGTAACAACCGCATTACTTGACGGCTGACTGTTATTTGTTTTGCTTGTTGACTTAGAAACAGCACTAGTCATAAGGGATGCTATTAATAGAGCTATTCCTGCACATATAATACCTGCTATTGCTTTGCCTTTACCATTGGTATTCTTTTTGGTTATTCCTATAATTGAGAGAACTAAACCAGCTACGGCAATGAGAAAACCTAAATAAGGTATCCAACATAATACTAAAGCTACAATACCAAGTATCATACCAACTAAAGCTAAAGGATTATTACGTATAACAGGGGTACCACAGGTAGGACAAGATGACATTCCATCAGGAATAAATGAGCCGCATTGTTTACAATTCATAATATGGACCTCCTCAAACAATTTGTCTGCTCATATTAAGCTTTATAAGTTCATTATAGAAATGTTATATGTCGATTGAATTTACGCTCTGTGAATAAAAATCGAAAATAGTCTTAATAAAATAGAACAAATATAAACATTAATTATTTATCATTAATAAATCATGAACCATGGCACGGTTCACCAATGAACCGTGCATTACATTGAACTAATAACACTTGAATATATTAAGTTGAAAAGATAGTAGTTAACTATAGTAGAGTACTATCAAATGAGTTTAGTAAAAAGTCAGGCTTTGTTTACAGCGTGTACACCTTGCAGATACAAACGTTGATTATAATGCATGTATAAAAATGTTTTTTTCTTTATTCTTGAAACCCAATCAATTAACATTATAACAGGGGAAATATGGCAGCTATTAAGAGGACAAAAGAACCATTGTTAGTTACTCATCCTGAGCTTGCTAAAGAATGGAATTATGATAAGAATGCTCCTTTATCACCAGATAAGGTATCTTCTGGATCACATAAAAAAGTGTGGTGGAGCTGTCCGCAAGGGCATGATTGGGAAGCTCTTATTTCAAATAGAGCAAAAGGAAATGCTTGCCCCTATTGCTCAGGACAATGGGTTATTGTTGGGAAAACGGATTTAGCTACAGTAAAACCTGAATTAGCCGAAGAATGGAATTATGATAAAAATGGTTCACTAAAACCTACAGATGTTACTGTCGGGTCTGGCAAAAAAGTTTGGTGGAAATGTGTTAGTGGTCACGAATGGCAAGCCGCAACATATTCTCGGTCAACTGGAAATGGTTGCCCTTATTGTTCCAATAAAGCTATATTAATTGGGTTTAACGATTTAGCTACAACAAATGGTTCATTAACAAAAGAATGGAATTATGAGAAAAATGCTCCGTTGTTACCCAATGAAGTAACTTCTGGATCACATAAAAAAGTGTGGTGGAAGTGTGATAATGGGCATGAGTGGAAAGCTGCTATTAATAGTCGTGCTGCCGGTAGTGGGTGCCCATATTGTTCTGGGCTTAATTCAGTTGTGGGAAAAACGGATTTAGCAACTTTAAAACCGGAATTGGCCAAAGAATGGAATTATGAAAAGAATTATCCATTAACACCAAAAATGTTTTCCGCCGGTTCTGGAAAAAAGGTGTGGTGGAACTGTGTTTGCGGACATGAATGGCAAGCTGCGATTTATACTCGTTCAACTGGAAATGGCTGTCCTTATTGTTCTAACAAAGCTGTTTTAGTCGGTTTTAACGATTTAGCTACTACACATAGTTCATTAACAGAAGAATGGAACTACGAGAAAAATGCTCCGCTATTACCAAGTCAAATCACAGCTGGTGCTGGCAAAAAGGTTTGGTGGAAATGTGCTAAAGGTCATGAGTGGGAAGCGACAATTAATAGCCGAACTACATCAGGTAGTGGGTGTCCGTATTGTTCGGGAAGATATACAGTTGTTGGAGAAACGGATTTAGCAACTTTAAAACCGGAATTAGCAAATGAATGGGATTATGAAAAGAATTATCCGTTAACACCCACAATGTTTTCTTCGGGCTCAAGTAAATTGGTTTGGTGGAAATGTGTCAAAGGTCATGAATGGGAAGCTAAAATTGTAAATCGTTCAAAAGGTCATGGATGTCCATATTGTTCAAATCAGAAAGTGCTTGTTGGATTCAATGATCTTGGAACTACAAGTCCAGAATTAGCTTTAGAATGGAATTATGAGAAAAATGCTGGGCTGACTAATAAGTTTGGCGTAGATATTTCACAACCTGAAAACCTTACTAATAATTCTATTCAAGTTGTATGGTGGAGGTGTTCTAAAGGCCACGAATGGCAGGCAAGTCCTAATAATCGCTCAGGTGGTAAAGGCTGCCCGTATTGTTCTGGAAAAAGAGCAATTAAAGGTGAAACAGATTTAGTTACATCTTTCCCGAAGCTTATTGAAGAATGGGATTTTGAAAAGAATACAGATATATCACCGGATTCTGTAACAGCATATTCAAATAAAAGAGTTTGGTGGAAGTGTTCAGAAGGTCATGAATGGCAGGCGGTAATAGGTAGTCGCTCTGCAGGGAATAACTGTCCTTATTGTGCAGGGCAACGAATAATTATTGGCAAGAATGATTTGTTCTCATTGGATCCCGTATTGTCTGAAGAGTGGAATTACGAAAAGAATGGAAATCTTACTCCTAGAGATATTACTTTAAGATCTAATAAAAGTGTTTGGTGGAAATGTGTATACGGACATGAATGGCAAACATCACCTTATAATCGTTCAAATGGTGATGGATGTCCTTTCTGTTCTGGTGCAGGTACTTCATTTGCAGAACAAGGCATAGCTTATTATTTGAGCAAGGCATGCAAGGTTGAGTCTCGAGCAAAAATAGCTGGAAAAGAAATAGATGTATATTTGCCCGAATATTTGATTGGCATAGAATATGACGGCATTTGGTTTCATACCGGTAAAGAGAAAAAAGAATTTGAAAAAGATAGAGTGCTTAATGAAAATGGCATATTTCTGATAAGGGTTAAAGAAGCTGACAACAATGTTGTAGTCTCAGACAAGCTAATTAATTATCATTATGATGGAATGAAAGATAATTATGAATGGGCCTTACGAGAATTGTGTGGAAAATTGGCTTTGTTTACGGGGAATGATGCATTTTTATCAATAGATATATGTGTTAAGAGAGATCGAACTAAGATTAGAGAAAGAATAAAAACAAATATATTAGAAAAGAATTTGTTAGTAAAATTTCCTCAGTTATGTCATGAGTGGAACTATGATAAAAATGGAATATTGATTCCGGAAATGTTTTCTCCGGGTAGTTCAGAAAAGGTGTGGTGGAAGTGTTCTGAAGGACACGAATGGGAAGCATCAATTAGTCATCGTACATCTCGAAAAGATGGATGTCCATTCTGTTCTGAGCGACGAATAATCAGAGGGAAAAATGATTTGTTATCGACAAATCCAGTTTTAGTTAATGAATGGGACTATGATAAAAACAATCCCTTAACGCCTTATAAGGTTAGAATGGGCTCTGGTATTAAAGTCTGGTGGAAGTGCAGTAAGTGTAAGTATACTTGGCAGGCTTTAATAAGTAATAGAGCATTACTGGGTAATGGATGTCCAAAGTGTGGTGAAAAACAAAGATGTTCTACACGAATTAAAAATATGTGTGAGACGAGAGGCTCATTACTTGATGTTTACCCTCAATTAGCGGAAGAATGGAACTATCAAAAAAATTCCGGATTAAATCCTAATGAAGTTACATCAAAATCTAACCGAAAGGTTTGGTGGAAGTGTTCTAAGGGACATGAATGGGAAGCAACAATCGGCAGTCGTGCTAGAGGAAACAGTTGTCCAGTATGTTCTGGACGCCAAGTTTTATCTGGCTTTAATGACCTTGCAACTATAAAGCCAGAACTAATAAACGAATGGAATTATGAAAAAAACAGTGGATTAACACCTTGTGAAGTTACAGTTGGTTCCGGTAAAAAAGTCTGGTGGAAGTGCGCGGCGGGACACGAATGGCAAACTGAAATATATCATAGAACTAGTGGTAAGGGTTGTCCGTATTGTAGCGGGTTAAAACATTCGCGAATTCTTTGTGTTGAAACAGGCAACATATATACAACCTTAACTGAAGCCTATAAAGATACAGGTGTAAATATAACTTCGATTGGGCAGTGTTGCCGTGGCAAACAAAATATAGCTGGCGGTTATCACTGGAAATATATTGATGAATAACCATATGAAATAATATTTGTTTTCTAAGTGCTGGAAGCTTTTTAAGTAAATGATAGTTGATTGTTTTTGAGTTTACATTAAGTAAATCAAATAGTCATACCTATGCATTATAATATGGATAAAGGTGAAGATTTTATTTTATTTGATTTTGGGAGTTGAATATGCCTTTTTGCGGTAAATGTGGTACACAATTAGTAGATGCTTCGCAGTTTTGTCATATGTGCGGAGCAAAATCATCGAGCAAGAATGAGATATGCAAGAATTGCGGCCAACAGTTGGTTTTTGGATCTAGGTTTTGTTATAAATGTGGTTATCCAACCAACAATTCCGAATCAAAGCAAAATCAAGCAAATGGTGAAAATGTATCAGATATGATAAGATGCCCAAATTGCGGATCGAATGTTGGACGTTTGGATGCCGCTTGTCATTTTTGTGGTATGCAAATTGTTCAGAGAAATGTTTCAAAATCAGTTAAATCATTTGCTGAGGAATTGGCTAGAATTGAATTAGAAGAAAAAGATCTTACCGAACAATTCTTTAATAAGCCGGACTCGTTTTGGGATAATAGCAAATCGTATGAGTATGCGAAATTTAAAGAAAATGAGAAACGTTATGGAAGTAAAGCATTTGAAAGAAAAATCTCATATATTAATTCTTTCCCTATTCCAAATACCGTTGAAGAAATTATAGAATTCATGCTTTTGGCAGTGGCAAATATTGACGCGAAGTACGGGTTAAACTGTCCTGATAATGTGAAATATGGAAAACCCGGAATGTTGTATTACACGGAGATTAAGGTTGCAACCACATGGATTAATAAATTGGAGCAGGCATATAATAAAGCTTCTATTGTTTTTCCTAATGATCCGGTATTCTCCAGGATTCAAACTATATATGTAAATAAGATGAAAGAATTAAACAGGATTTCTTAAGTGTGTATATTGTGAAGGAAACGACATTTTTGCTCGTTGGAAGTAAAATCTTCAATTCTCTGTTTTTAGCAAATAAAGATTAATCACTTGTGGACAAATCTATTGCGCAGCAAATCAAAGTAATAGACATATACGATGATATATAATCAAAGTATATTGTCAGTTAGATGCGTTATTGATTTATAGTAAATGGAGCAAATTATGAATAAAAGAATGTTTAGTGCGCTACTTGGCATCTGCTTTTTTGTTTGTTCAGTTGGGTGCACTAAAACCACGCCGGTGTCTGAACAATTAGCTTCCGTTTATGATAAGTATCAGTTTTCTTCTACTGTTTCTACTGTCAATTTAGATTCAGGCGGATATTATACAACTGAGAAATCTCCCAGCGTTCTAAATCAGCCGAGTTCAATCGTAGTTGATTATATAGTTGCCAGCAAAAGAATTCCGGACACTGTTGCACTAACCATCACTTATGCCGAGTTTAACAATGAACTTGATACCAAGAATACATTTGAGAAGATGCAGAATGAATTCAAGGATATGATTGCCGAATCAGGAACGGGCTATTATGACGGAAACTGTGTTATTGGTTTTTATGTTCCACAATTGGGAAACCATGACAATTTCTGTGTTTTCTCTCTTCTGTATAGAACTGAAACTCAAATAATCTATGTTTATGAGCAAGGCCCTGTTTCCTATGTTGATCAGAATCAAGCTTTGGTTAACGATGTATGTAATACAATCGGATTCAATTCAAGTGAAACCTATACTACCATTCGGAAAACATTGGATGAATAAGTATTTCATGGAATTAGTTTGTTAGAAAAGGTGAACCATGGCACGGTTCACTTTTGAACCAAGCATTACATTGAACTTATAACACTTGAATATATTAAGTTGAAAAGGTAGTAGTTATCTATAGTAGAGTACTATAACTAAATATATATACATGCTGTTTTCAGAAACAGAAATATAATTCTCATATATAGTATTAATACTTATCAGTGATCGTCATACTTCCGGTTATGAAATTAGTTGTAGGTTATGCGATAACCTTTTTGTTTTTCAACCCAACATAATAATGTTTTCCAGAATAATGAAATTGGCTGTTGCATATTGATATACCAGAAACAATCTAAACAAATTAATAGGACACATTCAACAAAAACAAACATAAGTTCTTGACAAAGGCGTCATAGCGTGATATATCTGTGTTCACGTACATCGCTTAACTGTATCTTGTATTCAGAAGATGACAGTAATAAAGTGACCATTTTGCGGACGGATATATAATGTTCAGGCATTTTGATGCCAGGATCCAAGACAAGCAAAGGGCACCAACAAGTTTGAGACTTCATTCTTCCTTTGAGGACAACTATGTCTGGAAGATAAGTTTCGACGTGTTGGTGTTTTTTTATTTTCTGTCTTTTCAATTCAAGGTGACACATTTTTTTCGCTACGAGCAAAAAGAATCGTTGTTAATTCTTTTGGTTTAAGGCAAGCATCGCGTCCGTGTACACAAGGACGCAACTTATCGGGCAGAAGCCCGAACCCACTTTTATTTACAGGAGGTGATTCACAATGACAAAAGAGAAAAACAAGACTAAAAATCTTCATATTCGATTATCAGAAAATGACTTTGAACTTATAAGAAAAAAGGCTTTGTCATCCTATTTGACTGTTACTGATTATGTGACTAAGTGTTGTCTTGAGAAACAGATATTCGTCATTGAAGGTATCGATGAAGTGATACGGCAGCAGAAATATGTTGGCAACAACCTCAATCAGCTCACAAGAATTGCCAACAGCGGGACGGTAAATGTAGTCGGTCTCGATGAAGTTAAAAACGAATATGCAAAGGTTACAGGGAAACTGAATGAAATCCTTGAACGTGGAAGGTGGCGCTGATGGCAGTGATAAGTATTCTTTCCAACGGAAGTACACAAGGTCATAAACCGCTCAAGAACGTCCTCGACTACTGCATGCAGGAAGCAAAAACAATGAATGACGGACATAAACTCGTGTCAGGGATCGACTGTTTGCCTGAAACGGCATACTCGGACATGATGGCGACAAAGAAGAGATTTGGCAAAACAGGCGGTCGCGAATACTATCACATCCTTCAGTCGTTTTCTCCGGATGAGCTTATTACGCCTGAAGAGGCCCATAGGATTGCCTGTGAGTATGCTCAGGAACAATTTAAGGGTTATGAACTGATCGTTGCTACACACGTTGACAGAGACCATATACACTCGCACATCGTGCTTAACAGCGTCAGCCATATTGATGGAAAGAAATATCATTCGGACAAGAATAACATCCCAAAACTACGTGCAGCATCAGATGCTTTCTCAATTGTTCTGATTCAGAAAAAGAGAAAGAACGCACAGCGTTAAGAAACATAAAAATATAATGGGACTGTCTCAAGTGACAGTCATAATTAATCAGGTTTTGTGTTTTTGACAAAACACGCCAAAAGTAATTTATGTTTTTGACAAAAGTGCTTATTGTTGCATTGCGTTTTTGACAGCGACATGATATTCTTCAGATATAATACTGACAGGAGAGCATTTATGGAGCTGAAAAGAAAGTGCGAAAAAGATATTAGATCCTGGTACAGAAACAGCACAAAGGCTTTGCTTGTCAAAGGCGCACGACAGGTTGGCAAGACGCATCTGATCAGACGTGTTCTCAAAGAAGAGGGGTGTGATGTTTTCGAAGTGAATCTTATCGAGACTCCGGAGGCTGTCAGCATTCTTCAGCAAGCCGGGACCGTAGATGAACTGATGATTGGTCTGTCTGCCTTAGGTGGTCAGAGACTCCAAAAGGGAAAGACTGTAATCTTTATTGACGAGATTCAGAAATATAAGGAAATGGTTACCAAAATCAAATTCCTTGTTGATGACGGAAGTTTCAGATATGTTCTAAGTGGATCGCTGCTAGGAGTTGAACTGACGAATATCGAATCCGCACCCGTCGGATATCTGTCGACGATTGAGATGTTTCCGCTTGATTTTGAGGAGTTCCTGCAAATTACTGACATCAGTGACGAGGTGATAGATAGCCTTAGAAGATCGTTTGAGACGCGAAGCGCGGTGTTGGATGCAGTGAATGATAAGATGTTGAATCTGTTCAGACGTTATCTTGTTGTCGGTGGAATGCCGGAAGCAGTGAGTGTTTTCGCAGATACAAAGAACGTGAAAGACGTTATTACAACACATCAAGATATAAAGGCTTTATATAAACTGGATTTTACTCAATATGAATCAGATGATAAAAAGCTGATGATCTCAAGTGCGTATGGCCTGATACCGTCGGAACTTCTGAAACAGAACAGACGATTCATTGTTACGGATTTAAAAAACGGACTTCACTTCGATCGTGTTGAGAGCACCTTCCTATGGCTCTATAATGCCGGAGTTGCGATACCTGCATTTAACAGCACTGAACCGAGAATACCGCTAAAACTGAATGAAAAACGAAGTCTGTTTAAACTATATCTGTCTGACGTTGGTATGCTTACTTCTGAATATGGAATGAGTACGAAACGCATGCTGATAAGTAATGACAGCAGCCTTAACGCCGGCGGCATATATGAGAATGCGGTTGCCCAACAACTGAAAGCCTCAGGTTTTGAAATCTATTACTACAATTCCAACCGACTTGGCGAACTTGACTTTGTGATCGATTATAGCGGCAGTTCCACACCTATCGAAGTGAAGAGTGGCAAAGACTATGATAAGCACTCTGCCTTGAACAATTGTCTTCAGAATACTGAATATGAGATGAAGGAAGGTTTTGTATTAGCTGATTGTAATATACATGCAAAAGGAAAAGTAACATATCTTCCCATTTATATGATTATGTTCATCAAGAATGATTCAGAAGATTACTATTTGAATTGAAGCATAGACATGACGGAAAATTTTTAGGCTAGCCTCGATGTTTACGCCACATCAGGCTGCAATCAAGCACAAGGGCTGATACAGGTCATATAACTTGAATTAACTAAGGCGTTGTCTCAAAATGCCACAAATTTTCCGGAATCTTTGACCTCATATCGCAGAAAAATCACAGTAACCGTCATAGTGCACTGTGACTTCTAGTGTGATTTTTTAATAGAGTCTCGAAAAAATCACAGTAACCGTCATAGCATACTGTGACTTTTACTGTGATTTTCTA
>Ga0256404_1011338_pt1 | contig 11983 bp, 8 predicted proteins | sample RumenRJG_01DNA_FD_185990 | JGI IMG/M metagenome (GOLD analysis project Ga0256404, IMG submission 185990) | Bovine rumen microbial communities from Lethbridge, Alberta, Canada - RJG_01 | ecosystem: Host-associated > Mammals > Digestive system > Stomach > Rumen | place: Canada: Alberta | collected... | reverse complement strand
AAACAAGATTCTGAAGGCCTTCCCGGGTCTGTATCGCACGGTTATAGCTCTGGTGCTCAAACTGGAATACATAGGGATCCGTCAGGAAATTACGGGGATCCATGTAATAGGAAATCAGCTCCGTGGAGGCCTGTACCCAGGTCGCACCGTCAAAACCGGGCCAGTAGTTTCCCGCCCAGTCAAAGGCGCCGTCCGCGATCGACTTCCAGGAAGAAATCGAGTTCTTATCGACCAGATTGCGGCCGATCCTGGACTCCTCCGCGATCACGGTGTTCCAGTCAAGACCGGTCTGAAAGGCGGTAAACACCCAGTTCGGATACTGCTGATGCAGCCCCCTCAGGCCGTTCTTATAGCTTTCGGGGAAACCCTGCCGGTTCATCCAGTCCTCAAAATTGCCGTCATTTGCAGCGTAGGTCACGTTGCGGCTGATAAAGTCATGGCGTGCGTAGCCGCTGCCGCTTCCATAGGAAATATTATACCACGTATTACCGTCGGTTCCGGTCGTTTCACCTAAAATACTGACCTGTGTACCGGCGCCGATGGTCGCCACCTTGTCATAGGAGGTGCCGGGTCCGGAACGCACATTCAGACGGTCGGTATTCACAAAACCGGAATCCGCATACGACGTAAGTGTCATGGACGGAAGGTCGAAGGACGCGGGAAATACAGCGCCCTGAAGCGCTACCGATGCGGCCAGAACCACCGTCATGATCTTTTTGACAAATCGTTTTCTCATCTCTTTTAAGATCCTGTTTTGCCCCTTGAGATACAGAGCAATCTTTCCAGGGTAGTCGAATTAATGCTCTTTTCGCTATTGTAGATGAGTAAAAATCGTTTGTCTATACAGTTAAGTGAACTCTAATTTTATCGTAAGATTCCCGAAAGAATCCAAAAAAGATGCAGCGGAAAGCCCGCTGCATCCAGTCATTTCATCACACCGGATAAGCACCGTCCCTGAACTTTTTCGGATCGATGCCGGTATCCTGCGTGTCTCTGTACTCGAAATATTCCTTTGCGACATTCGGGAAAAGCGCATAGGAAAGCGTATCCTCATCCTGCCTCTTCCACTTTGCGATCTCTGCCTCATAAGCGGGAAGCTGCGGTTCAATCAGATCGGCGGGACGGCAGGTGATCGGTTCATCCCCCGCGAGGATCTTGTCCCGGATCTCCTGATTCATCGGTCGGACAGTCTGGCCGAACTCGCCCTTTGCAAGCTTGTGGGATTCCTTCGGGATCATCTTATAGCGTTCACCCGTAAGGACATTCATCACTGCCTGCGTGCCGACGATCTGGGAGGACGGCGTGACCAGCGGCGGCTGGCCAAAATCATCACGCACTCTCGGGATCTCCTCGAGCACATCCTGGAACTTGTCATCCTTGCCGGCCTGGTGCAGCTGGCTTACGAGATTGGAAAGCATGCCTCCGGGCACCTGATATTTAAGAGTATTGACATTGACACCGAGGACCTTGGTGCTTAAGAGCCCGCTGTCCAGGCATTCCTGACGGTACGGCTGGAAGTAGTTTACGATCTCGATCATCTTCTCCACATCCAGTCCGGTATCATACGGCGTTCCCTCAAAGGCCTTTACCATGACCTCGGAGGAGGGCTGGGAGGTTCCCATCGAAAACGGAGTGCATGCGGTATCGATGATATCCGCTCCCGCTTCGACGGCCTTCATGAGGGTCATGGCGGCCATGCCGGAGGTATAGTGAGTATGTATATCGATCGGAAGGCTGGTGTTCTCCTTTAAGGTGCGGACCAGTTCCTCCGCCGTATACGGAAGCAGCAGGCCTGCCATATCCTTGACGCAGATGGAATCCGCGCCCATATCCTCTACTCTTTTCGCAAGATCGGCCCAGTAATCGAGTGTATAGGCATCGCCCAGCGTATAGCTGAACGCGATCTGAACATGCCCGCCCTCTTTTCTGGACGCATTGACGGCAGTACGCAGATTGCGGACATCGTTCAGGCAGTCAAAGATGCGGATGATGTCAATGCCGTTCGCGATGGACTTCTGAACGAAGTACTCGACAACGTCGTCGGCGTAATGGTTATATCCGAGAATGTTCTGACCGCGGAAAAGCATCTGCAGCTTTGTGTTCTTAAAGCCTTCACGAAGTTTCCGAAGGCGGTCCCAGGGATCCTCCTTCAGAAAGCGCAGACAGGCGTCAAAGGTGGCGCCGCCCCAGCACTCCACGGCATAGTAGCCGATCTGATCCATCTTATCTACGATGGGCAGCATCTTCTCCGTCGGCATGCGGGTCGCGATCAGGGACTGATGCGCGTCGCGCAGGACGGTTTCAACGATTTTTACGGGTCTTTTCTCTGTTGCAGCCATGAGAGGTCCTTTCATGTACTTTGGAAAGCTAGCCTGACAGCGAGTGTTTTCGTTTCCTTGACTTCCCTTCCAAACTTCAGTTAAACAAATTGGTGCGAAAACAGGAGCGGGGCGCCAGGCGCCAGTGACGCCTGCTTGGCGCCGGTCCAAGACGTCCAGTGGACGTCTGCTCTGGACCGACCGAAGTGGAACGTAGACGAAGCGGAGCGTAGACGGGAATCGCACGAGGCATTCCTGCGACCAACTCTGTTCATAACGCAGCTTATCGCACTCCGAACACCGCCATGAATGTACCTGCAGCGACCGCAGTGCCGATGACGCCGGCGACGTTCGGTCCCATGGCATGCATCAGCAGGAAGTTGGTCGGATCCGCCTCGGCGCCGACTCTCTGGGAAACACGCGCAGCCATCGGGACAGCGGATACGCCGGCCGATCCGATCAGGGGATTGATCTTCCCGTGCGTCAGCTTGCACATCAGCTTGCCGAGCAGTACGCCTGCGGCAGTTCCGAAGGCAAACGCGATCAGACCGAGGATGACGATCTTGATCGTTGCGAGATTCAGGAAGCGTTCCGCGGAGGTCGTTGCTCCTACAGAGGTTCCAAGCAGGATGACGACGATGAACATCATCGCGTTGGACGCCGTTTCAGTCAGCTGCCTGACGACTCCGCTTTCCTTGAACAGGTTGCCGAGCATCAGCATACCGACAAGCGGCGCAGTCGAGGGAAGCAGCAGGCAGACGACGGTCGTGACCACGATCGGGAACAGGATCCTCTCCAGCTTTGAGACAGGACGGAGAGACCCCATCTTGATCTTCCGCTCCTCTTCCGTCGTAAGCGCTTTCATGATCGGCGGCTGAATGATCGGAACCAGAGCCATATAGGAATATGCGGCAACAGCGATCGGTCCGAGGATCTCGGTCTGCTGAAGCTTGTTTGCGAGAAAGATGGAGGTCGGGCCGTCCGCTCCTCCGATGATGGAGATCGCGGCAGCCTGCTTCCCGGTAAATCCCAGCAGAATGGCGACAAAGTACGCGGCATATATGCCGAACTGCGCAGCCGCTCCGAGCAGGAATGAGATCGGATTTGCGATCAGCGGAGCAAAGTCCGTCTGGGCTCCCACACCCATAAAGATCAGGGACGGAAGGATCGCCCACTCATCCAGCTTATAGAAATATGCCAGCAGTCCTCCCTCTCCGCCGCCTGCTCCTGGCATGTTCATGATATCCGGATAGATATTGACCAGCAGCATGCCGAAGGAGATCGGCACAAGCAGCAGCGGTTCAAAGCCCTTCCGGATGGCCAGATACAGAAAAACAAAGGCCACAAGGATCATACAAAAGTTGCCCCAGGTGAGGTTGAAGAAGGCCGTCTGCTGAACCAGATTGGATAATGTCTCAGTCAGATTCATGGATCTCTCCTTATATCAGCTAAGCGTTGCAAGCACAGTGCCGCTTTCCACGGTATCTCCCTTGTTGGCATTGATGGAAGCGACGGTTCCGTCCTCAGGGGATACGATCTCATTTTCCATTTTCATCGCTTCCAAGACGAAGAGGCAGTCACCGCGCTTTACGGCCTGTCCCACTGCCACACGGATATCCAGGATCTTGCCCATCATGGGAGCCTCCACACGAATGCTTCCGGCAGCCTGCTGTGCAGCAGTTGCGGGTGCAGGTGCAGGAGCTGCCGCTGCAGGTGCCGGCGCAGGTGCAGGTGCAGATGCCGGAGCTGCCGCTGCCATGTTCTGCGCTGTGTTCTCCTCTACGGTAACCTGATATACATTTCCATTTACTGTAATGGTATAGCTCTTCATTTTGATCCCCCTAAGCTTATGCCCTTTTATATGATCTGACACGTATGCCGTTTTGAAGCGGCGCCTGCTTTGGCCTTGCAGCCGCATCTGCCCCGGCTTTTTCTGCTTCCGCCCCGACATCCGACTCATATGCTGCGATCGCCGCAGCGATCACTGCCTGCAGCTCCATATCTGACGGTGCCGGAGTGATGCTTTTTATGCGGGCACCACTGGCGTGAACAGGATCTGCGCCGGTTTCATCCGATGCCTCTGATGCCGGTGCTGCCTCCTTCTGTACGGCTTCCTTCGGTCTCTTCCGGCGTTTATGTTCCGGCTGCGCCTTCGGAGCCTTTTTCATTGCGATCCTGCTTTCCAGCTTCCCGACATGCTTAAAAAGGCTGATGACCCAGGTCAGGAAGATCAGTACGGCAAAAACCGTGCCCATGCCGATCACCAGGTTGGCAAACGCTCCGGCCATGATCTCTCCTGTAGAGATATACTCCCCGTTTTCGATATGGTTGACGCAGCCCGTAAGCAGCCCTGCCTGTATGAGCAGGAAAAAAGCTCCCGGTCTGAATCTGTGTTTCCTCATAATTCCACCCCGTTTCCTGTGATCTCAGACAGTGCTGTGTCTTCGCGGAAGCTCCGCGACGCTCTTGGAATAAAGCATTTCAAATGCAGCTGCCAGCCGCTGCCTGGTCTCCGCAGGATCGATGATGTCATCAATATATCCCCTGCGGGCATTGGAAAGGGTATCATTGACTCCGGCAGAAGCCCGGCCGGTCAGATCCGCACGAAGGCCCTCATCCATGGCGCCGATCTTTGCATCCTTCCATGCAAATACCAGATCCGCGCCGAGCGCTTTTGAGTTCATCGCAAGGCCGGCTGTGCCGTATGCCGAGCCTGTGATCAGCGTGATCTTCGGCACCGTGGCCTCGCAGTACGCTCCGACGAGTCCGCTTAGGGCAAAGCCGAGCTGCCGCTCGATTTCCTCATCTCCGCGGAGTCTTCGCACATTCACTATGGTCAGCACCGGGATGCCGAAGGCATCACAGAAGCGTACAAAACGGGATGCCTTATTGCTGCCCTTATTGCAGAGCTGGTCGACGCTGTTGGCCACCACGCCCACGGTGCGCCCGTTGAGACGGATAAAGGCAGTGCGCATGGATTTAAGGAATGACGCTCCCGGTTCACAGACGAAGCCGTCGTCGGAGATCTCGGCAAAAAGCTCCTTCATCTCCAGCTTTTCAACACCCGCAACCGCGCGGTTTAAATCATCCTCGCAGATATCTGCGGAAAAGTCCTCCGCATTGTTGTGCGGAAGGATCCTGATCAGTGTTCTCGCAGCTTCTGCGATCTCCTCTTCGCTTCCGCAAAAATCACAGTTTCCGGTAGTGATGCTGTGATAGTCAGTCGAGGAGGTATCGAGTTTCTCCTCGAAGCTTCCCGTAACGGCGTTCGGAGAGTTGTAAAAGAGCTTTGCGCTTTTTTCCATCAGAAGGAAATCGGACATCCTGGCGCTGACGGCCATGCCGCCGCCGCAGGTGCCGTAAACCAGGGCAAGCTGCGGCACGACGCCGCTTAAGCGAGCCTGATATTTAAGTATCTTTCCGAAGCTGAAAAGGCTGTCATTTTCTTCCTGCATGCGGATGCCTGCGGAATCGATCATCGCGATCACCGGCGCACCCATGTCCATGGCGCTGCGATATACCGCGGAGATCTTCCGCGCATGCATCTCGCCGACCGAACCGCCCTCAAAGGAAGGATCCTGGGCATATACGAATACCAGCGCTCCGTCAATCGTGCCGTATCCGCTTACAACGCCGTCCCCGCGCCCGTCTGCCGCTTCACCGTATCTGGCGCAGACCAGGGCCCCCGTTTCCACGAAGCTCCCCTCATCGAGCAGCGCCAGGATCCGCTTATGTGCGACCGTTTTCTCTATGGACATAGAATAATCCTCCTCATCATAAAGGCATTTGGCTGATAGCTTAAAAACAGAATAATGCTAACCTGCAGCTTTATTTATGCTATTCTATCAAAATTATTTATAATCTTCTACCGTTTTGTTGATCGTAAATTGTACTCTGTTTCGTACGTGACATGTGAAGAAAATAACGATAAAGGCGGCTTAAGAAAGCCGCCTCAGTCCCTTCGGATAGTGATTCTTTATTGTATTGCCAGTCCTTTTGCCAAGCCCGAGCGGATAGCCGTCATAATAAACCGTAACCCACCCCTCGGGTCCGGAAAGCACATAGCCTAAGCCCCTGCTCCCTTTTTTTTCTTCAGCAGCTCCAAAGGCAGGATCCGCATCCTCAAGCTGAAGCGACTCTCCCTTAAGATACCGAAGGCATAGATCCGGATCCGTAATATTCAGCTTTGCACCCGGATCGAACTCATAGCTTTTCGCCATCGCCTCCGCATGAGTAGGCGTGTAGTAGTTTCTTCCCTTCCTGTCCTCTTTTGTCTCGCCCTTTTCCAGGCCGACCCTTAAGACGTGGATCTTCTGCTTCTTTAAAAATGCTCCCAGATCCTCCGGCTTAAGGCTTCCGTCCGATAAAGAGCGCCCCTTTTTACCTTTTGCTTTCCTGACGATCTCCGAAAATCCTTGAATGCCGGGGCAGGAAATCCCTTCTTTTTGCAAAACGGCGCAGAAATGGCCCTCTCCCCGGACCTGATGAGGATACAGCGTGTGCTGACCCAAAAGAGTATACTCAGGGTGACGCATAAGAAATGACCTGATCTGCCCTTCATTCTCATCATATTCAAAGGTACAGGTGGAATAGATGATCTTTCCTCCCGGACGCAGCATGACGGATGCCGCCTCGAGGATCTCCTCCTGCCTTGCGACGCACTGCCTTACGTTCGCCTCACTCCACTCCTCAACAGCAGTTTCGTCCTTTCGCATCATACCCTCTCCGGAGCAGGGCGCATCGACGATGATCCGGTCGAATACTTCCGGAAGGATCCCGGCAAGCTCATCCGGCCAGGCACTGGTCACGACCGTGTTCACAAAGCCCATGCGTTCGATATTGGAGCTTAAGATCCTGGCACGCGCCGGTATGGGTTCATTGGAAACAAGAAGTCCCGCAGCAGCGGCAGCCTGGGTGGACTTTCCGCCGGGAGCGGCACAAAGATCCAGGACCAGATGTATGGGAAGGATATCCGCAGATGCAGCCGTGATCATGGCACTTGGCTCCTGGATGTAAAACAATCCGGCATCATGATAAGGTGACAGCCCCGGCCGGACTATATCCTCCGAATAATAATATCCGTCCGAACACCAGGGCACCGCTTCCAGCTTCCATTCCCGGATCAGTTTTTCTCTTGTTTCCTCACGGACTCTGCCGGGACGAAACCTGAGAGCCTTCTCTGCCGGTCTTTCATAGCAGCTTAAAAAAGCTTCGTAATCCTCCGATAACGAAGCCTTCATGCGTTTTAAGTATTCTTCAGGCAGGTTTCTGATCATAGTATGGATATAATGCTCCGCATTCTTCTGATTTCGTCCGGCGCTTGCCGTCTGGATTCCCGCTGCAAACCGAACTCCCCCAGGCCGCGGCGAACACTAACGAAAAAAGCCGGGCTAAACGGCATATCCTTCAGCCCGGCACAGGTGTATTGATTACTTAAAGAGCTTGAACAGCGTTCCGAGAATGCTCCGGCCAAGCTGTGCGCCCATATTGCTTCCGATCTTCTTTCCGAAGGTTCCTCCGAAAGTAGAGCCTACGGCCTTGCCGACCTCACGTCCGACCGTGCCGGCACCCGAAGAAAGGACCTGCTTCACACCGCCGCTGACAGCATCCTTCTTTTTCTGTTCTTCCTTCTCTGCTGCCTTTGCAGCCTTTTCAGCTTCCTTCGCTTCCTTTTCCGCCTGCTTTGCGGCTTCCTTTGCTTCCTTTTCGGCCTGCTTCTGCGCTTCCTTTTCTGCCTTTTCCCTGTCCTTTTCGTCCTGGATCCTGGCAGCCTCGGCAAGAGCATCGTCATCGAGCTGCTTCTTTCTGCGGAGGATCACCTCGTATGCGGAATCGGGATCAACCATCTCGCCGTATTTCTCGTTCAGGTTGCTGGCTTTGATCGCCTGCTCACGCTCATCATCAGTGATGATGCCCATATAGCTTTCAGGCGGAAGGATGTACGCATGCTCTGCCACCATCGGGATACCGCCGTTATCCAGCACGGAAACGATAGCCTCGCCGACACCAAGCTGCTGCAGGAGCTCGATCGTATCAAACTCGGGGTTCTCACGGAACGCATCAGCTGCTGCTCTTAAGGCTTTTCTTTCCTGCGGAGTATAGGCACGCAGCGCATGCTCGATCTTGTTGGAAAGCTGTGCCATCACAGCATTCGGGATATCTCCCGGAGACTGGGTGACAAAGTATACGCCGACACCCTTGGAACGGATCAGCTTTACGACCTGCTCGATCTTCTGCATCAGCACCGGAGAAGCGCTGTTGAAAAGAAGATGTGCCTCATCAAAGAAGAAGATCATCTTGGGCTTCTCGGGATCGCCGACTTCCGGCAGGACCTCGAAGAGCTCGGAAAGCAGATACAGCATAAACGCCGTATACAGACGGGGCTTGTTGATCAGCGTCTCGCTGTCGAGAATGTTGATATAGCCTCTGCCGTTGAGATCACGGTTGAAGAAATCCGTGATATCGATCGCAGGCTCTCCGAAGAACTGGTCGCCGCCCTCTGCCTCGAGGGCCACGATGGAACGGATGATCGTCGTGATGGTGGCCTTTGCGATGTGGCCGTACTCCATCTCATAGTCGGAAATATGGTCGCTGACCCAGCTGAGGGCTGCCTTCAGATCCTTTGTATCGATCAGAAGGAGCTGATCATCGTCCGCGATCTTGAAGATCACGGAGAGAACATCCGCCTGGGTATCATTGAGGCCGAGACACTGCGCCAGCAGATTCGGGCCCATCTCCGAGATCGTAGTACGAAGCGGGGTGCCCTTCTTGCCGTAAATATCATAGAAAACAGCCGGGAAGCTCTGATACTCGAAATCCTCACGAAGATCGAAGCGGTCAAGGCGCTTCTGCATACCCTCGCTGTCCTCGCCCGCACGGATCATACCGGACAGATCGCCCTTTACGTCGGAAAGAAATACAGGGACGCCCATTTTGGAAAACGATTCCGCGAGCACCTTCAGCGTCACGGTCTTGCCGGTACCGGTAGCACCGCAGATAAAGCCGTGGCGGTTTGCCATACGCGGGTTCAGATAAAGCTTCTGGGAAAGTCCCTCTCCGGTTTTTGCAAAATAGATCATATTATTGTCAACCATAGCATTTCCTCCTGAAATAGTGATCTCCGGTGCTGTTAACTGTCCAGCACCCGGCCACACATAATTCGCAAAATCTTGATCTGAATACTCTGTAATGTACTCAGGATTTTGCTCATGTGTGGACCGTCTGCTCCTCAGCCACTGCCTGCCTGTCTGCAAAAAAGCATGTACACATGCTTTTTTGTCATCCAACCAGCCAGGTGCTGAACAGTTAAGTTCTTTTTCATCATACCACATCTTTTGTGGCAAAGTCCATATAAAATCGCTACATCTAGCGTCTCCGGCGCCGGCGTCTTCCGCCTGTGGCCTGCAGGATCAGACATAACACGGTCACGCCCAGATAGAACCAGGTCGCCGGGTTTGAATACCAGGTGGTAAAGAAGGAAAACAGCAGGTAAAAGCAAAACTGCGCCCATAACACATGCAATACGGGCTGTCCTTCCCCGGACCTTTGTACAATATACTCCAGAACCGCCGCGGCAATGCCAAGCAGGAGCGAAAACAGGATCACTCCCGTAAGACCGAAGTCATAATAGGCATCATACAGGATCGTAACGGTCGTAAGCTCCTCTTTCGTCACATACAGCGGAAAGGATACCAGCTCCGGAAAAAGGAACTTCATGCCTGTGAGCGCAAACAGCGGGAACAGCATGCGGAGTCCGTGCGTATGGGCAGGAAGGTCTCTTACAAGACAGTTGAAGTTGTCGAAGTTATTCGCGATGTAAATATATGGCTGGGTAAACCAGATCGGCGTCTCCGGATTTTTCATCTCAAAGATCCCGTTGAGGTATTCCACGCTGTGCGCACGTTCAACGGTGATAAAGACATAGAGGGCAAGCACCATCAGAAAGCCTGAAATGCCCAGGACCGCGGTCCTCGCATTGATCATCCTTGACGGCCGTATCCTGCTCTTGGAGATGGCTGTGATCACAGCCAGAAGGATCGAGAAGATCAGCTGAAATCTCGAGACCAGCAGCACCGGGATCAGAACGGATACCGCGATGCATATGGAAACATGTAAAAGATCGGACTGTCGGAACCTTCCGTCGCTCATCAGATAGAGCATGCCAAAGGAAGGCACCAGTGCCGACACGACTGTAAAATAGTGGAGCCCGCTGATATGAAAATAGGAATACGCGTGCGGGGTGTCCTCTGTGAAAAGAGGAATATATCCGAGCATCCGGGCCTCAATCAGAAGTGCTGCAACCGATACAAGCGTCAGAATATCCATGATCAGTAAGAGGCGCTTCCGAAGCCTGCTGTTTCGCTGCCGGTCATTCGTTCCCCCGCCCGATAGAGACCGGCGGTTCAAAACGGTGTTTGCTGTCGACAGGCGTACCGAAGGCCCGTCATTTTCGATCCCCTGTGTATTGCCGCGCAAAAGATACATGATAATGCTGTAAGCAGTGATAAAAACAAGATAGGTAAGTCCCAGGCTGATCCAGGTCATCAGCTCCCATTTGACCTGCAGGTTTGAGAGCTTCATACAGGATACGCCGATCCCGCCGAGCCATGAAATCGAAAAAAGAGCAGCCGGGCATAAACAGGAGCTGCTCCTTTTGAGATTCTCATATGTGATCCATACCGCCGCCGCGATCAGGCACAGGCCGGCGGCGATATAGACTTCCGCATTGGACAGAAGGAAGGAAAGCAATAACGCGATGAGACTGACAGGTATTGTTTTGTTCCAGTAAGCGCTCTGCACCTTGAATTCCTTTCACTGTACTGTTCAACGCGGCTCATTTGATCAAAAAAGGTCAAAAGAACTTAAGACAAAACTGTATGCGATCGACCCGTACACCCTGCCGGGATCTTCAGGTTCAGCCTGCCGGACTGACCACATGATAAGTATCATCTCCGGGTGAAGGTCCGTCCTGGCTGCCGGGTTCGACAGCTTCCGGCTCAGATGGTCCCGGCTCCGGGCTCTCATGTGAAGACGGATGCGGCTGCTCCGAACCCGGATCATCCGGCACAGGCCCTGCGGGCTCTGTAGAGATCTCCGGTCCGCTGTAGACTGCATGCGATGTTGGCTCCTCCCCGGTTTCCGTCTCCGGCTCCGGGCTTTCGTGAATGGTATGCTCTGTGCTTTCTTCCGTTTCGTGCTGTCCGGGTTCATTTTCCGAATGCGCGGCTGAAGTTTCCTCCGGCGCTGCGGCTGTCGTTTCCGCGGCCGTGGGATTCGTTGCCGGAGGCGTCTGGATCGTAGGCTGCGGAAGTCCTGCCGCTCCCGGGATCACATCGGTCTGGCGCGCGATCCTCGCCACCACGGAGACGTCAGACTGGGATACCATATAAAGGCCTTCGGGCAGGTAATTCTGCATCGCGACAGAGATCGTGACATTGCTGTTGACGCCGGATATGTCGAGAAGCCCGTCAGGAAGGTAGATCGTATTGTACTGTTCAAGAACTGCGTCTTCTCCGTATACCTGGACGAACCTCGGCTCCGTCTCAACACCCGTCAGTGTAAATCCGCGCTCCGGCTGTCCTGTCGTAGGAACATTGATGCTTAAGTTCTTCGTCTTATAAACCGGCACAGTATACTGTACATCGCTGCTCAGCGTAATGCTCGGG
>Ga0256404_1011337_pt1 | contig 11984 bp, 8 predicted proteins | sample RumenRJG_01DNA_FD_185990 | JGI IMG/M metagenome (GOLD analysis project Ga0256404, IMG submission 185990) | Bovine rumen microbial communities from Lethbridge, Alberta, Canada - RJG_01 | ecosystem: Host-associated > Mammals > Digestive system > Stomach > Rumen | place: Canada: Alberta | collected... | reverse complement strand
TACAACAACCTCTCGCTGTGCGTGAACCTCTGCTCTGACGGTTCTATCGAGAAGAAGGTCATCGCCAGCGTTACCGAGGCCCTGAAGGCCGATCCTCAGTTCGAGGACTGGAACCGTCTGGTGGAGATATTCCGTAACCCCAGTCTGCAGATGATTTCGTTCACCATCACCGAGAAGGGCTATACCTTCAACGAGGCCGACCTCGCTCGTGGACTGAAGCCCCTCTTCGCTATGGGTAAGGTCTGCGCCCTGCTGCTGGAGCGTTTCAACGCCGGACAGCTGCCACTCACTGTGCAGTCGATGGATAACTGCTCGCACAATGGCGACAAGGTGAAGGCTGGCGTCTTTGCTTACGCTGAGCGCTGGGTGAAGGACGGACTGGTGCCCGCTGCCTTCCTCGACTACCTGAAGGACGAGACGAAGATTACCTTCCCTTGGTCGATGATCGACAAGATTACCCCACGCCCACACGAGAAGGTCAAAGAGCTGTTGGCCAAGGACGGTTTTGACGACAACGACTATATCGAGACCGAGAAACACACCTTTACCGCTCCTTTCGTGAATGCCGAAGAGGTGCAGTATCTGGTCATCGAGGATAACTACACCAACGGCCGTCCGCCATTGGATCTCGGTGGTGCCCTCTATACCACCCGCGAGACCGTGGATAAGGTGGAGACCATGAAGGTGACTACCTGTCTGAATCCCCTGCATACCGCGATGTCCATCTATGGCTGCATGCTGGATTATACGTTGATCTCGGCTGAGATGAAGGACGACGACCTGCGCGCCTTCATCCAGAAGATTGGTTATATGGAGGCTATGCCGGTGGTCGTCGACCCAGGCGTGCTGAACCCCTACGAGTTCATCGGTGCCGTGCTCAACAAGCGTCTGCCGAACCCCTTCATGCCTGACGCTCCCCAGCGTATCGCGATGGACACCTCGCAGAAGCTGCCCATCCGCTTTGGCGAGACCCTGAAGAAGTATATCGCCCGTGGTCTGGACAAGTCGAACCTCGTACTCATTCCCCTTACACTCGCAGGCTATGCTCGCTATCTGAAGGGACTGAAAGACGACCTCACCGCTTTCGAGCCCTCGCCCGACCCCATGCTCGCCGAGCTGCAGGCCATCGTCGCCCCGCTGGAGATTGGCAAGCCCGACCAGGACTGGAGTCCGCTGAAGCAGCTGTACTCGCGCAAGGACGTCTTCGGTCTCGACCTTTATGAGGCTGGCCTGGGCGACCAGATAGAGGGAATGGTCAAGGAACTCTACGCCGGAAAGGGTGCCGTCCGTGCTACCCTGCACAAGTACGTCAGTCAGAGATAATCTCTTAGACTAACAAAGAAAATCCCGCATTTCCTACACTGAGCGCTGAGGCTCAGGAGGTTATGCGGGATTTTCTTACACTGCGCAGTGTAGGAATTCCTACACTTACCGCGTTTTCCGTTTATTTTTCAACCACTTTCCGACGCAGACGGAGGTAGTATCCGCGCACGCCGTCCTGGGCTCCGTCAGGATAGTGCATGCGTTTCAGCACACGCCCCAGCTTTGCCAGCGTCGGCACGTCGGCCGTCGACAGCTGCTCGCGTAGCGTTTGCTGAATGTCAGTAGTGCTCATGAAGTACCCCTTCTCACGCCGTGCCCCCAGGAAGATGGCCGACAGCGCGTCTTCCAATCCCGATACCAGCTGGTATTGCTCGTTGTGGTGCATGATTTCCTGCTCGTCAGCATGGTCGAACCAGTACTGCTCGTCGTGCTGCAGCTCCCAGACGGCCTGGGCATACATCTGGCGGTAGTTCACGCTGCCCGACATATCGGCCTCGCCCGTCATCTCGACACACAGGTAGCGACGCGAACCCGTAGGGTCGCAGAGCGGCTGGCGGTCGTTGGTGGTGGCGATGAACGAGCACAGGCGCTGGGTCATGGTGTACTGGTCTGAGCGCATCTTCCTGACCTGCACGTCCTTCTCTGTTAGCAGACGTTTGATCTTCGCCTGTTCGCGCTCGGTCTTGGCGTTATACTCGTCGATGTTCACCAGCCACATGCGGCCCAGCACGCGCTCCACCTGTTCGGCATTGTCCATCTTGATGTCGTCCATGTAGTATTCGCGCAGCGAGTAGGGTAGTATGTTCTTGCAGAACGTCGACTTCTTCATGGCCTGCTGACCGATGAGCATGGGCACCATCGAGTTGCCGTGGTCGCGGTTCATGCCCTTAGCCTGTGCCACCATCGCCAAGAACCAGCGGTGGAAGAAGTGCGGCCAGCGTTCATAGTCGGTCTTCAGCCGGCGGGCATACTCCTCGATGTAGTCGTGCTTCCGGTCCCACTCGCCCACGTGGTCCAGGAACTCGCGGATGGGGTTGTAGCTGGCGACTAGTGACGAGTGTACATACAGCTCAAGGTCCACCATCCACGCTTCGCCACCTTCCATCATCTCTTCGAAGGCTATGCGGCGCAGTTCGCGGTCGCCCAGCGGTTGCCACGAGCGGAACGTGCCGTCGTTAGGACGGTACTCCACCTGCTGCTTCACCTCGTTATACCTGAGTTGGTAGCGACGGCTGAAAAAGTCGCGGATGGTGCGTGCCACCTGTTCCTTGTGGTTCATCTTCGACAGCGGTCTGCCCTTGTAGGGCTCGGCATAGACGGCGCGGAACACCTTGCGTACCAGGTATTCTCTGCCTTCGAAGCGTCCTTGCCACAGGGTACGCACCACACAGGGCTCCTCTTCCAGCCGTGCCAGTCGACAGTAGTCGGCCAGCTTTGTCAATAGCTGCTCAGCGTCAGCATTTTCGGGCGTGTTCTCTACGGCGCGGCGCAGACATGTCAGATACTCCATACGCCACTGCTCACGCTGCTCGTCGGCAGGTCCGTAGCTGATGCTGCCGTCGTCGTACATGCGGAGGTCGGGGTCTTTCGTGTCGGCAGTCATCACCACCGGCATCGGCTGTGCCTCAGGACGATAGACCAGCTGCGGGTCGTAGGTCATGGGACAGGTGGCTTCGACGGCTAAGTCGCGGCAGGTCAGCGGACAGTCGGCCATCGCCTGATAGATAGCTTTCGCCTGCTGTTGCGCCTTACGCAACAGTTGCAGATACGCCTCCGTGTCCTTCGGCTCCTGACCGTCGGCAGCCACTGCGCGAACCACTATATACAGTTCGCGATGGTCTGTCGTCTTCCACGCCAGCAGCGTATACGGCACGCGCATCACCGCCTGCTGCCACTGGCGCACCAGCTGTCGCCGCGTGCTCTCAGCGTGCAGCACCAGCAGTCCCGTCATGGTGCGCACGTCGTCCAAGCCGCCGCGTCCGAACGTGGCACTGACAAGCAGCTGAGGGGTTTCCTTGACTTCGAGCAGCGTTTTGCTCTTCATTCTCTCTACTGCGGCATCGAGCTCGATGGTGACGGGTTGCTTCATGATGCCGTCTTTCACAATTGCTTTACTGATTCTCATATTTTTATTATCTTTTGAGTTTACGACTGCAAAGATAATAAAAAAATCGAGGTTTGTCAAGAGGCTAAAACGCTGAAAACCATACCGTTAGTTTGTACTATGAGTATCGTGCTGTGGTAGCCACACTACCATCATGTGGTACGACCAGTACCAAGCTTTGGTAGCCATGGTACCAAGACGTGTCACAAATGTTGGTACGATAGTTAAATATTCATAAAAACACATTGCCTCGTCCGTCAGTGTAGGAAAAGTGTCACTTTCAGTGTAGGAAATCAGCGTGTAACCCACTGACTGTCAACGACAAGTGTAGGAAATGTAGGATTTTAGTGGTCGAAGTCGTAGACCCTGGTATAGTGGTCGAACTCGAGGTTCGTCTCGTAGCCTGCCTTCTGAAACAGCTTGATGATCCATGCCTGCTGCTCTGGCGTCAGCATCTTCTCGCCACGATGGTAGCGGTAGTAGGTGCCGTGGCCGCCGAGATAGATTTTTATCTTGTCGCGCAGCTTTGTCTCGTGCTTCGCCTTCACATCCTCGAAGATGGTGTTAAAGCCCCACGCCATCAGCTTGGGCTCGCTGGTCTTGAAAAACCGGCAACCCTCTTCGCCGCGCTTCATCGTGTGATAGACGGCAGGTCCCCAGTCGGCATCCTCGGCCAGATGCTCTCCTGCCAGAAAGTGCAGACAGTCGCTCCGCCGCGGACAGTCGCCGAGGAAGCACATCAGAAAGCTGGCTGGCACATTACTAAAATCAAACGTCGTCGTATCTGTTTCCATACCTATTTCTTATTTTGCAGCAAAGTTACAGATTATTCTCGTATCCTCCAAACATCTTTGGACGATTTTCCATCTAAAAGTAGAAATGTTGGTATGAGGAATATTCTTTCCGGCTTTTCCGCAAACCTTTTCGTAGAAATTTATATTAGAAATTTGGATGGTTCACGAAAAAGCCGTATATTTGCAGTTGAAAATGGTGTGACTACTAAGATAATTCATTAAGTTACTAACAAAATAAAACAAAACGCGTATGAAAAAAATTTTTACTCTTATTGCAGGTGTGCTGATGGCTATGGGTGCTCAGGCACAGACTGTTACTTACAACTTCTCAGATGCAACTTCATGGGGTGCATATCCTGAAGGCCAATCATCACTTGTTTACTCTGCTGACAAGACTGTGGGCAATCTCACATTGAAGGCTGGTGAAGGTAAAGATACTGGTGATAAACTCAATGAGACTTGGACGATTGACAATAGTAACAAGACCATTGATGGCGTTAAATATACACGTCGTGCAAAGAGCGGTGGTTCTACCAATACTAATGGCACACGCACTATGGCTCTTGTAGTTGATGGCCCATGCAACATTAATGTTGCCGCATGCAGCTCGAGCAGTTCGGAAACCCGTACTTTAGCTTTTGCCACAACTCCTGTCAACAAGAAAGATGCAGAAGGAGTAATTGCTACTTTTGATTTAGGCTCTAATCCTGAAGTATGCACTTTGCACTACAACGGTGAGGCTGGTACTGTCTATATATGCAACTGTGGCGGTCTCAACTATTATTTTGTAAAGGTAGGTGCCTATACCAAGCCCGTTGAGCCCGTTATGGCCAATCAGACATGGGACTTCTCTGAATTTGAAAACGATGAAGAGACAGGTATCGTATTCCCCTACAACTACAACAACCTGAATATAGTGTTGACATACGATGCAACTAAGGACTATATTGGCAAAAAAGGTCTGCACGGCAATGGCGACAGTAAGGCTGGCAACCGCATTATGAGCCTCACGCCAGGTGTAGACGGTACCCTAAAAGTAACCTTCCAGTCAAACAAGGCTGAAGACGCCGCTAACAGAACTTCAGCTATCGGTACCAAGTTTGTGGCCAGTGCCACAGCAACCAGCGAGGGTGTTGTTGCTTTAGAAACTGCTGAAACAGGAGAGATGAGTGCTGCAGTAAAAGCCAATCAGATTTATTATATTTGGTTTGCTAAAGGTGGACAGACATTCACAAAGGTTGAGTTTGTAGCTGGCGGTACTGGTATCCAGAACATCAACGCTGCCAAGGCTGCTAATGACGCTGCTGTCTACAACCTTGCAGGCCAGAAGGTAAGCAATAACTTCAAGGGCATTGCTATCCAGAATGGTCGTAAGGTCGTAATTAAGTGAGTATATTAAGCAAAAAACCTCGAGGATAATCTCGAACAGAAATAACCAGGCCCCGCTCATTTGGGGGCGGGGCCTGTTTTCCTAAACTTAAAACTACTTTAGAACAATGAAGAAGCAAATCGTGATGATGGCTGCTCTGCTGATAGCAGTAGTCGCCAATGCACAGAACGAAGTGAATATCGAAAAGTTGTGGGGCGTCCCAGAGGAGCCCATCGACATCAACGCACCTATGACCGTCAAGTCGGGCGTGGCCTTTATTGGCGACACACGTACTCCCGACAAGATTACCGATGGTCAGATGAAGGGTATGCAGGTGAAGAAGAGCAAGCGCTACTTCAAGCAGGGAGTGATGAACGTGCAGTATGGCTCGTACCTTAACTTCCGTGGTGCTGCCTCAGGCATCAAGAAAGACAATGTCATTGATGTCAATGCCGTACCCCGTTCACGAATGTTGCAGCTGAAGCCCACGTCCAGCGGCAAGCTTATCGTCTTTGCTCAGGGTGGCAAGGAGGAGGTCAAGCACCTCTATATCGGTGTGCGCAATGGTGCAACGTTTAAGAACCTGGCCACGTTGGAGTATGTCAAGGATGCCACCGTCACAGGTAAGAAAGATGCGCCCCTTGCCGTACAGGTCGTCGACTACACCTATGCCGATGGTGACGAGCTGTGGATATATACCGAGGGTAGCGTCAACCTCTATGGCCTTCAGTTTACTGGAAAGCTTGACACCGCTTTCGCTGGCTCTGAGCCTATGGCTGTTGTCAAGGCCGTGAAGAAAGCTCGCTGATACCATTTTTTTTTTGAAGTGTAGTGAGGACGTGACAGCAAGTGTTGCGTCCTTATATTATAATAAGGAATACATAACAGATTTGTGAATGGAAGACAAGAGATGCTATTTTGCCGTTGATCTGGGCGCGACGAGTGGTCGTACCATTCTGGGCACGCTGGCTGACGGACGACTGGAACAGGAGGAGCTGACGCGCTTTCCCAACAACCTCATAGAGACGGGCGGACACTTCTATTGGGATATCTACGCCCTGTACTTCGAGATGATTCGCGGACTGAAGGAGGTGGCACGCCGAGGCATCACGCTGACCTCGATAGGCATTGACACGTGGGGTGTGGACTTTGTGTTCATTGGTGATGACGGCGCGCTGTTGCGTAACCCGATGGCTTATCGCGACCCTCACACTTTCGGACGGATGGAGGAGTATCTGCGCGACGTCGTTTCACGACGTGACGTCTACGACATTACGGGTATCCAGTTTATGAACTTCAACTCGCTGTTCCAGCTTTATGCCATGCGTAAGGACGGCAATACGGCGCTGAAGCATTGCAAGAAGGTGTTGTTTATTCCCGATGCCTTGAGTTGGATGCTGACAGGCGAGGAGGTGTGCGAGTATACCATTGCGTCGACCAGTCAGATGCTGGACCCGAAGACGGGTGACCTGTCGGAGAAGCTGATTGAAAGCGTGGGGCTGACACGCGAGCATTTTGGACGTATGGTACAGCCTGGTACGCAGATTGGCGTGCTGACGGAAGAGGTGCAGAAGATGACGGGACTTGGTCCTGTTCCTGTGATAGCCGTTGCCGGCCACGACACGGGTGCCGCCGTTGCTGCCGTACCCGCCAAGGACGAGCAGTTTGCCTACCTCAGCAGCGGCACGTGGAGTCTGATGGGTATTGAGACGAAAGAAGCCATCATCAACGACCGCTCGTACGAGTTGAACTTCACCAACGAGGGTGGCATTGAGGGCACTACACGTTTCCTGAAAAACATCTGCGGCATGTGGCTCTACGAGCGTTGCCGTAAGGAGTGGCCCGAGGAGGTCCGCCAGTTGTCGCACCCTGAATTGCAGGGCTCCGCCATGCAGGTCGAGGCCTTCCGCAGCATCATCAACCCTGATGACAAGATGTTTGCCAATCCGTCTTCTATGATAGAGGCCATCCAGCAGTATTGCCGTCAGACAGGACAGCCCGTACCAGAGACGCCGGCAGAGATCTGTCGCTGCATCTTCGACTCGTTGGCGCTGCGGTACCGCCAGGTGTTCGGGTGGCTGAAGAAGTTTAAGAACCCCACGGAGAACCGTGGGGAACAGGGGCAGATCAAGGTGCTGCACGTCATTGGCGGCGGTAGTCTGAACAAGTTCCTGACGCAGTTTACGGCTGACGCCTGTGGTGTCGAGGTGCTGGCAGGTCCACAGGAATGTACCGCCATCGGTAACATCATGTTGCAGGCCAAGGCTGCGAGTGAGCGAGAGCAGCACCAAGCTTGCTTGGGTGCTGCCGAGCATGAGCAGGCTCGCCAGAATGGCAAGGCGTCGGGTAGTGTCCGAGATGTCTGGGAGATGCGCGCCATCATAGCCAACTCAGTAGAGATGGTGGCTTATCATCCTTCTTCCGACCGTTCAGCATGGGACCAGGCTTATCAGCGCTACCTCGAAATAACGAAATAACAATACATCGGAATAACAAATCAAAAAGAATAGCAATTATGGCAAAACCATTAGTAGAGACCAAAGCAAGGGTAGGCGTGTTCAGCATTGCGCTGCAGGCTTACCTGCCACAGTTCCCCCAGCTGGTGCCTGAGTTTGAGGCTCAGTATGAGGCATTCAAGAAAACCCTGCCCGACACCATCGAGATTGTTGATGGCGGCATGGTGACCACCAAGGAGCAGTCGATGGCCGCTGGCGACAAGTTTCGTGCGGCAGACGTCGATCTGGTCATCCTGCAGATGCTGACGTATTGTACCTCTTATAATATGCTGCCCGCCGTGCGCGACCTTGATGTCCCCGTGGTCATCGTGAACCTGCAGAAGAAGCTGGCTCCCGACTATGCCAAGACCGATATCCCTACCTGGCTGGGCGAGCTCTATGCCTGTGGCGCCATCGGTGAGATGGTGGCCGACCTGAATCGTGCCGGCAAGCGCTCGGCTGTGATTACGGGTGTTGTAGAAGGTGGCGACCCTGAGTGTCAGGCCGAGATTGAGGACTGGTGCCGTGCTGCACAGGTGCGTCGCCGTTTCCGCGATACCAATATCGCCCAGATTGGTCGTCCGTACCCTGGCATGATGGACCTCTACATCGACGAGACCAACCTCTATCACCGTATGTTTGTCTATACCAAGCAGTTCGACTGGGAGAAGATGTGGGCCATTGCCGACAATATCACTGACGAGGCTGCCATCAAGGCAAAGGCGCAGGATATCCTCGATACCTTTGACATCGAGGGTGGTGGTACCATCGAAAAGGTCTGGGACATGGCGAAGTACGTCGTGGCCTTCGAACAGTGGGTGAAGGACGAGAAACTGGGTATGATAGCCTCGCACTACGACGGTTTTGCACAGGGCATTGCCGGCAAGCTCGACTCGATGCTGATTCCTGCCTTCTCGATGCTCATCAAGCAGCATACTGCCTGTGCCGTTGAGGGCGACATGAAGGTGGCTATGGCGATGTCAATCCTGAAGACCATCAGTGGCACAGGTACGCTGGCCGAGATGTACTCGATTGACTTCCCCAAAGACATCTGCATCATCGGTCACTCCGGCTCTGGCGACTTCGACATCTCGCAGGCCAAGAAGCCGACGATGAAGATTGTGCCCGTGTTCCACGGCAAGGCCGGTGGCGGCTACTTGACGCAATTCTATCCGCCTACGGGTCCTGTGACCTATCTGGCCATTACGCAGGACAAGAATGGCGTCTTTAAGTTTGTCGCAGCCGAAGGCGTCAACGAGGAAGGCGAGATCTTTACCTTCGGCGATACCAACATGCGCACCAAGTTCTCGCTGTCGTGCCGCGAGTTTGTCAACAAGTGGAGCGAGGCAGGTCCTACGCACCACATGGCAGCTGCCGTGGGTCACCACATCGACACCATCCTGAAGGTAGCGAAGATCTTTAATATCGAATGTGACGTGGTGTGTAGGTAATTAAGAATTAAGAGTTAAGAATTAAGAAAAATGGCAAATTCAGGTTCCTTGAAGAGCACGATTGCCGTGTCTCTTACCAATTATCTCGATGCTGGTGCCATTGTTGCCGGAGCCAGCGGACTGACGCTGTGGCAGCAGTACCTCGGACTAAGTGAGGTGCATCTGGGATGGCTGAACTTTATCTCTGCCAACTGTCTGGGTGCTGCTGTGGGTGCTATCATTGGCGGATTCCTCGCTGACAAATACGGGCGCAAGTTTATCTTTACCTATAACATGATAGTCTATATGGTGGGTGTGCTCACCATCATGTTGAGCGTAAACTTCCCCATGCTACTGGCCGGATTCCTTATTACGGGAATCTCGGTGGGTGTAGGTGTGCCAGCCTCATGGACCTATATCTCTGAGTCGTCGGAAGTGAACAATCGTGGCCGCAACATCTGTATCTCGCAGATGTCGTGGGGTATCGGTCCTATGGTTATCCTGCTGTTGGGCATGCTCTTTGCCCCTGGCGGATATCTGTTCGGATGGGTAGAGAGTGTAGCTCACACGTTTGGCAGTGCCGACATGGCCACAGAGGAGGTCAACGCCTTCTCGTCGCGCATCGTGTTCTTCTCGCTGTTTGTGGTGGCTTTCATCGCGTGGAACCTGCAGCGTCGTCTGCAGGAGAGTGCTGAGTTTACGAAAGAACAAGGAGTAGGAAAGGAACAAGAGAAAGCCGGCGTGATAGAAAATATCAAAGTGCTGTTCTCTAACAGCGTGGCTGTAAAGACCGTGTGCTTCCTCGCCAGTATCTATCTGACGTGGAACCTTGTCGCTTCGGTGATGGGGTTCTTCCAGCCGCACATCTACGAGACGGCAGGTGGCGTCTCAAACGAACAGGCTAACTGGATGAACTGCATTCAGTGGTTTATCATCGTCGCTGTGACGTTTGTCGTGTCGAAACTCATCGACAAGACTTCACACAAGGCCATCTATACCTTCGGACTCGTCGTAGCCATCGCTGCCTGGCTGGTTATCGTCACCATTGGTGTCAACGGCATGGTGGGTCTCTGGCTGTTCGCCATTCTGTGGGGTGTGCAGGGCGGTTCGTCACCACAGATATTCTATGCTTTGTGGGGCTCAGAGCTGTTCCCCGCCAAGTTCCGTGCTGGTGCGCAGGGCCTGATGTTCTTCATCGTGCGTGGCCTGTCAGCTGTCTGGGGTCTTGTCTTTACCGTTATCTATGGCGAGAACGGTGAGGGCTTTACTATTGCTGCCTGGTGCATGATTATCCTGTTGGCCATCTCGCTCATCGTAGGATTCATCGGAGTGCCCAACACTCGCGGTCGTGCCCTTGAGGACATCACCAAGGAACGGTACGGGGAGAATTATTAACATCGAAACATCGGAATAACGAAATATCGAAAAGCAAATGAAATCGATTTTGGAAGGCCGCGAACAGTTGAAGGCGGTAGTATATCAGATTGCTGAGGTCACTGGTTATCTCTGGCAGAAAGGATGGGCGGAGCGTAACGGTGGTAACATCACCGTCAACGTCACCGAGTATATGGACGACGAGTGCAAGGCCATGAAGGCTATCTCGGAAGTAAAGCCCATTGGTATGGTGTTGCCCCAATTGAAGGGTAAGTACTTTTATTGTAAAGGAACGGGCAAGCGTATGCGCGACTTGGCCCGTGAGCCGATGCAGAACGGCAGCATCATCCGCATTCTCGACGACTGCGCCTCCTACGAAGTCATCGCCGACGTGAACGTAGTGCCGACCTCAGAGTTGCCCACTCACCTGGCTCTGCAGAACTACCTGTTGGAGACGGGTTCGTGCTATAAGGCTACGCTGCATACACACCCCATCGAGCTGGTGGCTATGAGTCATATCCAGCGTTTCCTGAAGGGTGACGAGATGACGCGTGTGCTGTGGTCGATGATTCCAGAGACGCTGGCGTTTGCACCCCTGGGAATCGGTATTGTACCTTATGCCCTGCCCTCATCGGTAGCCCTCGCTGAGGCTACGCTGGAGCAGATTAAGACGCATGACGTCGTATTGTGGGAGAAGCACGGCACCGTAGCCGTGGGAACCGACATCATGGATGCCTTCGATCAGACTGACGTGCTCTGCAAGGCTGCCAACATCTATATGTGTGCCCGCTCGATGGGTTCTGAACCAGATGGTATGACGGCAGAACAGATGAAAGAAGTGCAGGATGTGTTTAACCTGCCCAAGAAACGTCCTTGCTAACCATCGTTTTTGTAGAAAAACAGAAAAGAGTTACGATTGCTTCGTAACTCTTTTCTTGTTGTGTGGACCAGGTAGGGCTTGAACCTACGACCTCCAGATTATGAGTCATATTTACGGTTTTTGCATGAAATGCCATGTTATTGCAAAAGCCTGTAAATAAAAGGATTATTTCTTTTGGCGTTTGCAGAAAATTGTGTAATTTTGCAGCAGTTTTC
>Ga0256404_1011336_pt1 | contig 11986 bp, 10 predicted proteins | sample RumenRJG_01DNA_FD_185990 | JGI IMG/M metagenome (GOLD analysis project Ga0256404, IMG submission 185990) | Bovine rumen microbial communities from Lethbridge, Alberta, Canada - RJG_01 | ecosystem: Host-associated > Mammals > Digestive system > Stomach > Rumen | place: Canada: Alberta | collected... | reverse complement strand
GTTTCTAGGAGGAAACCATGGATCACACGTGCACAGTATACAGGACTATGGAGTATCTCTCGAAGAAGTGGGCGATTCTCATCCTCCATCAGCTCTCCAAAGGGGAGGAATGGCAGAGGTTCTCGGCGATCAAGAGTTCGATGAAGGAGATCACCCCCAAGGTCCTCGCCGAGCGCCTCAGAGAGCTGGAAGAGGAAGGGCTCATCGAGAAGAGGGTGGACACCACTTGCATTCCGGTAAAGAGCGAGTACCGCCTCACCGAGATGAGCAGGGAACTCATGACCGTCGTGCACGACCTCAAGATGTGGGCGCTCAAGTGGAAGATCGACAACCCCGCGTGCGGTAGGATGAACTGCCACTTCTGCACGCTTTGATGGCGAACATAATCAGATCGCATCAGAGGGCTCTGAGATTACCGTCAGTAGTCCTGATGAACGGCGACCCGTCCTTCAGCACCAGCGATTCGCCGTGGTGGATCACGGTGCACAGATCGAACGGGTCCTCCCGAATCACGTTCCCGTCACAGTCCGCATAGTGCCATCCTTTGCTGTCGCGCACGGGAGCCTGACCCTCGGAATACTCCCTCGCCTCGATGAACCACCTGTTGTGCAGGTAGTCGCCGAAATCCGTGACGAAGGTGGTGCCGATTCCCTTCTTGTATACTGGGGCGGACTGATCCGAGAAGTCCCAGACATAGTCGAATGAGTAACTGTAGACGGGGAATCCGTCATCCCTGCAGTGGAAGAATCTGCCTCTTTTGTCACACAGGGCGTACATGGAACCGGAGGGTTTGCTGACCCATGCTATATCATGCGGATCGACCAGGTACCATTGCATAGGAGCCTCCGCAGGGCCTAGATCCACAGTGACGTCCGAGGGCATGGGAGAAGTATCGATGGATACCTTTGCGTCGGGATCGATGGGATATTCCTCCCCCCTCCATACAACGTAATACTTATTGTCGCGCTTGATGAAAAGGAGTCCGTCGCAGTATTCGATCCAATCATCCTCGGCGAATCTTCCGGTGAAGATGCCGATGACCGGGATGGTGTAGAGATCGTGGTTCACGCAGAGGGTGAGCGAATCATCCTCGTCGAGCCATCCGCGGACCATATCGAAAACACGTCTCTTGATTTCGTCGTTGGAGTGCCAGCAGTGGTTTTGCCCGCTGCGTATCTGATTAATGCACCAGATAGTGCTGGGACATTTCAATTCCTCTTCGGTATAATCCATAGAATAGGTGAATGCGGTACCTATCGGTCCGATCTCGTCCCTTATCTCGATGTCGGAGGGAACGTCCATGGCCCCCAACATGCAGTTGGCAGTCGTCACGCATCTGCGGGACGAGCTGGTGCGGGCGTGAACCGTCTTCCACTTGAGATCAGCAATACCTGCACTGATCCTCCTTGCAAGTTCATCCCCGTGGGCGGTGAGCCCAGTTCCTCCGATACCTTTGTTGTTGGAGAGGAAGTGGGACCTGCGTTCGGAGTGCCTCATGAATACCACGCAGGAATCCCATTGGAAGCTGTGGATATCTTTTGTCCATTGCGGTATCTCGTCATGGCTGGTAGTTTCGGGAAAATCGAATAACCGATGCCATACGCATTCTTCATCGAAATATCCGTAGGAGTTCCCTTTGAGTCCCATGATGAGACCGTTGCGTCCGCCGTCGATGCGGTCGAAATCCTCCGTGAGTCTCTTGCCTTGGGTGTCGATGAGATGCCATCCCGTATCATCCATCACCGGAGAGCGCCCGCCGTCGAAATCGAGACAGAGCCGGAAGCGTTCTTCGTAGAGGGGCTTGAGGTCTTTGCCTATGTGGTGGAAACCCGCATCGTCGAGGGCCACAGCAATACCCTTCGAGAAATCGGAACAGTACCTGAAGGTCTCATCCGAAGGTTCGCCTTTTTCGTTGATGTAGGTGTAGATCCCGTTGCGGAATCTGGCGGCACAGAGACCCTCATGGAAATCGGAAACCCAGCCGTAAGTACGGGTGTATAACGGATTACCCAGAAGATCGATGTGGAACATCCCGATGTCGCCTTCGACGGCTGATTTTCCGTCATGATACGGGAAGGCGCGGCGATACCGTTCGCGGTAAACCGGTCTGCCTTCGGAATCGATATGGTATGCTCCGAGACGGTCCCTGACAGCACCTCTGCCCTCTGTGAAAGGGAATACCTCGAGGTAGGATCTGCCGAACTGCTGCTCAGCATCCCGGAGGTACATGGTGCGGTGCTGGTCGATACCGAAACGTTCCATCGATACGGTATGTTCTCAATTATAGATATCCTTGACGGGCTCAGACGAGTTTCAGGTCTGCGTACTTGTACACTTTGCTGGGGCAGCTCATCTGGCATCTGTAGCAGGCGGTGCCGAGGCAGTTCTTGGTCTTGACGGTGATCGTCTTGTCGTCGGAGATCGAAAGGGTGTGCTCAGGGCACTCCTTCACGCATTTTCCGCAGCCGGTGCAGCCTTCCATCTTACCGACGAGTTCGGTACCGATGTCGTGGACGATGGTCAGACCCCTCTCTCCGAGGTCCTGGATATCCCTGGTGACCACACGGTGCACATTGGCACGGCCGCGGGGCTTGGGGAGCTCCTGGATTCCTTCGGCGGCATTGTTGGCGTTGTACTCCTCAAGCGACATGCCCTCGTCCCAGAATCCGAGCTCCTGCAGATAAATCTGCGAGAAGACCGGGTCCTTGGCGAACATGATGTGATTGGCACGGATGCTGTTGGCGATATCCTGCAGGGTATCGAGGAGCTCGGGATTCTTCAGGATGTCGGTGGCCATGGCGAGCGAGGTGTTTCCGTACTGATATATCTCCGTGGAGGATGGCGGGATGAGTCCCACGTCGCGGGCCTTCATGGCATCCACATAGGTTCCGGAGGCACCGCACATGTACATGACGTTCATCTCGCTGAACTTGATTCCCGCATGTTCCAGCAGGCAGAAATGACCTGCCCTCATGGCTCCGATCGCTTTGGCTGCCTCGGAGATGTCGTGGCTGTCGATACTGATACCATCCTGGAGTTTCATGAGGCCGTCGGCGGTGGTGAGTTTTCCCTTGTGCCAGAGGTGGTCGTATTGAGCGACGGCTACGGCTGCCACGACACCGGTTCCGGTGATACCCATGGCCTTTCCGTGCATGGGTCCTGTATCGGTTGTCATGTTGAGTTTGAAGTCGATCTTGTCTCCGTTCTGAGGGGAGATGTCATCGTCGAGGACCTTGCAGATCCATCCGAAATCATACTCTAAATCGGAAATGGCGCCGGGTGATGCGAGCATTCCGCATCTGATGGACTGACCCTCCATGGCGGGACCAGCGGCGGCAGAACCAGTGTATATCTCGTCTCCCACCTTGAGTGCCATCTCGGCATTGGTACCGTAATCGGTGACCATGCAGTTCCTTTTGTCCTCAAGGAATCCCGATTTGTACATCATCGCAAGAGCATCGGCTCCGATCTCGTGTCTGATGGCAGGCGGCACCAGAAGCTCGGTCCCGTCAGGCAGGTCCATGCCGACATCGACGGCGGAGAAGACCCCAGCGTTCCTGGCGTGGTCGACGATTCCTTTCTCCCTCTTGGCGTTGTCTCCGGCGAAAGCTAGGTCGTCCACCGGAATGCCCTGGAAGAGGGAAAGCTGAATGGGATTGCCGCAGATGCTAACCCTCTCGACCTGTTTCAGATCGATCCCCAGATTCCTGATTACTTTATTTATTGTGTCCATCAGGATGCGGTGGGCTATGTCATTTCCCACATTGATACAGAATGTGAGATGATCCATCACATTGGCCCCGGGAAGGGGGTGGCAGTCGGTAACTGCCGTCGAAAGGATCTTTCCGCTGCTGAGATCCACAGCATGTGCACGTGTTCCGCTGGTTCCAATATCAAGTGCGATTCCGTATGCAGTCATGGGCACCCTCTTATACTCAATTGTAAGAATGCAATCAAATAAAACCTTCCCACGAATGGATTCATTGATTGTAAATATCCGTTAAGTATGTCCCTCCGGAGACTTTGTATTATCTATACATTTTGCAGTCTGGACTTCATATTTTCGTATAAAAGTAGTTAAAGTGTGGTTAGGGGAAATCTTTGTTGGAAGTATACGTCAATTTATTAATTGTACATAACTATGATATTTCATTAGACAAATGTATCAAAAATTAAACGTTGTTTAATGATTAAATCAATAAAACCGTTTGTTTGTATAATCATTTAAATACACACATTTTCATTTTTTCCGCAACGGGGAAACCCGTGGAGGAAATACAATGATTGACTACAGCAAAGTGGATTTCTCGAAGATCCTCACACGTTACGACGTGAAAAAACAGGTCGTCGAGACACCCGAACAGGTAGCAGCTAAGATGATGCCCAGCGACCCCCTCATGAAGGCAGTCGCCGAGTGTGTCCTCTACAAGAAGCTGAAGGACATCATGCCCGCAATGCAGGCTGCGATGGCCAAGTACAAGCCCGACGAGGTAATCAACGGCGGACTCGTTCCCGGTATCGACGCAGTCGGTGTCCTTTACAACGACCACATCTACTATCTTCCTGACATGATGGTTGCAGCCAAGGTCATGGAGATCGGAATCAAGATGGCCGAGAAGCAGATGGGAGGATCACGTGAGACCAAAGCCACCGTCATCATGCATGCCGCCGAGGGAGATCCTCACGACATCGGAAAGAACATCGCAGCCGCTATGATGAAGGCAGCAGGCTACAATGTCATCGACTTGGGCCGTGATGTACCCGTTACTACCGTGATTGCTGAAGTCGAGAAGGTGAAACCCCTCTTCTTCTCCGGAACCGCTCTCATGACTACCACCATGTCAGCCTTCCCCGCGGAAGCAGCCCTTCTCAAAGAGAAGAAACTCAACATCCCCCTCATGGGATGCGGAGGAGCCGTCAACAGGGAGTATGCAACTTCCTACGACCTCGGAATCTATTCGGCAAAAGCCAATCAGACCGCCCTCATAGCTCAGAAGATCATCGACGGTTACGACTGGAAGAAGATCAATGAGGAATGGGACAACATCGTAGGAGGTGCTTGAACATGACTTCTGTAAAATACACCGGAATGGCATACAAATCTGCGGATGACATGGTCATGGGAACCGCCATCCACCCCGTATCCGAGGGATTCGGATTGAAGATCGGAGCAGGACAGGTTATCCCTGAAATCAACTATGCTCCCAGGCCCGGAACCGAGAAAGACCCTGAGAAACTCAGGAGAGAATACGTGGACTACATCTCCACCGACATCATGAACAGGTGTGTTACCGCAGGATTCCCCGCCGTCCACCTCGAGACCGAGTGGGTCTCCCAGATGAACCAGGAGAAACTGTCCGCACCCGTTGTTGCAGGACAGAAAGCGGTATGTGAGAAATTCCACGATGAGTATGGAATCGCCTGCGGTGTCAGGCAGACCATCCCCGACCAGCGTGAGCACGATATGGGTCTCAGGCCCGGAATGGACACTGTCCACAGCTACCCCGAGAAGTTCTTCCAGTGCTGCGATATCGCCTGTGAGAACGGAGCAGACAACCTTTCTGTCGAGTCCGTCGGAGGAAAAGAGTTCGCCGACTACGCCGTCACCCAGGGAGATATCGTCGCATTCCTGTACGGTGTCGGATATCTTGGCTCTGTGGATATGGAATACATCTGGAGCGAGATGGTCGACGTCGCCAAGAGGAACAGGACCGTTCCCGGAGGAGACACCAACTGTTCCGGAGCGAACGTCGCCATGTTCATGGCCGGAGGTCTCATGGATCTCGATGTCCAGAAGACCTTCTCCGCGGTTACCCGTGCCATTTCTGCAGCAAGGACCGTCGTCGCATGGGAGTGCGGCGCACAGGGACCTGACAAGGACTGCGGTTACGAGGGAATCATCTGCAAATCCATCGCAGGAAAGCCCACCACCCAAGAGGGAAAGAACTGCCAGTGCGCACACTGCGACCTGATGGGTAACCTGACCGCACAGATCTGTGACTGCTGGTCCAACGAGTCTGTCGAGTACCACCCTGAGTTCGGAGGAACCTCCGTCCAGTGCTGGCTCGGCCCGCTGGGATACGAGACTGCTCTCATGAACACCGCTATCCAGACCGGCAATGCGAAGACCCTTCGTGACCTGTACTGTATCACCGACATGACCAGGTCCCCCGAGTCCTACATCCTCGCATACAACAACGCCTACGAGATCGGACAGGCGATCGTTGCCGAGGGTAACGACTACTACCAGAGGGCACGCGCCGCAGCTCTGAAGGCAATTGAGATCGTCAACCGTGGTTTCGACAAGAAGGAACTCCAGCTGACCGTCAAGCAGAAGGAGACCCTCGACGACTGCCAGAAGAAGATCGAGGCACTGCCTACCGAGACCGACAAGTTCCTTGAGTACTGCGACAAGGAGTTCGCAGGAGTTGTCCCCAACTACAACCTCAAGAACTACGGACTCTGATCCGTAAACCTTTAGGAAAGGCCCCCGCGAAAGCGGGGGTCCCACCTTGTTTGCTTTTTCCTTCATTCGGTCAAGTACCGAAAAAGCGGAGGCGCCATCCTCCGCTTCTCCATTGTTCTGCAATCCCGGTAGAATCCGGTCAACTAACGAAAAAAAGAGTGGAGGGGAAATCCCCTCCGAAAGGATTTTCAGTGTTTCTTGAGGAAACCGAAGAGGCCCTTCTTCTTGGGTTTCTCTTCCTCGTCGTGACAATGGCACTCTTTCTCATGGTGTTCGTGCTCATGGTCATGGCATTCCTCATCGTGGTCATGATCGTGATCATGGCAGTGGCATTCGCCGTCGTGGTGATGCTCGTGCTCATGGTCGTGATGGTGGTGTTCGTGGCTGAAGTGGCCGTTCTCGTCGATCATGTCTGCGAAGCTGTGTTTGTGGCAGTCGCAGTCAGGGTCGTCGCACTCCTCACCGTCGTGGTGGTGATGGTGGTGCTTGTGGCACTCACAGTCGGGATCATCGCATTCCTCTCCGTCCTCGTGCTTGTGCTTGTGGCAGTCGCAGTCAGGGTCGTCGCACTCGCCGTGATCGTGGTGATGGTGGTGCTCGAGGCTCTCCTTGTCGATGAAGTAATCGATTCCGGAGTCGTCGATTGCGTGGAGCATCTTGTGGGTAAGCTCGTGCTCGTCGACATCGAGGACTGCGCACATGAAGTCGAAGGTCACGACATCGCTGCGGGGAAGGGTTCCGTGGTGCTCGACACCGTTGTCCATGTCGATGAGGTTGAGGGTGATTCCCTCGCCTTTCTCGTTGACGACTGCGGCTTTGATGTGACCGAGGAGGCATCCCGATTCGCCCTGCACATACTTACCGACGGCGAGGAGCGCATCGGCGAGCCTTGCTTCGGCGTCGGCGTTGAAGTTGAAGAACTTGCCGCGGAAACCTGCTGCGCAGCCTCCCGCCTCTTTTATGGAATTCTCTTCGTTTCCGCTCATTTGATCAACTCGTATACTTTCTCAAGGTTGGTTCCGTCTTTGACAGAGACGGGGATGATAGGCTTGTCGGGGAAACGCTCGGAGAGCCACTCGGTGGCGGCCTCGATCTCTCCGGGCTGGGCGACATCCGCCTTGTTGATGAGGATGAACTCAGAGCCCTGCATCTGCCTGGTGAAGAACTCCTCCTTCTTCTTGATGAGGTCCCTGAACCTCTGGATGTCGCAGATTCCGATGATGACATCGCTGTCCTCCTCAATCATGGAGATTCTGACGAGTTCCTTGACCTTGTGGGGGAGAGCGAGACCGGTGGGCTCGATGATGATTACATCGGGGTCGATGTCGTTTTTGATGTTCTTGAGTGCGGTCTGGAGAGTTCCGGAAAGGGAACAGCAGATACAGCCGGAGGGGAGCTCCATGGCATCGTATCCCTGGGCCTTGAGGGTGGCTCCGTCGACACCGATTTCGCCGGATTCATTGACAAGGATTGCAACTTTGGCCTTCCTCTCGCTGAACATGGTCGCGAGTTTCATGAGGAGGCTGGTTTTACCGCTTCCGAGGAAGCCTCCGAGAATATAGACTTGCATATCTCCCCCTTATTTTATTAGAATAAATAAAGCTTTTCAGTTTCGGTCTGAATGGTCTTCTTAATAAACCTTTTTACCGTCCAAGTGTGATAAGAATCTATTATTTTTGGGGACGAATACAACAAAGTTGTTAACCGTGTCAATAAAAGTATTGACAGCTACAATATAATTTAAATATCAATTCGTACATCGAGTAAATAGAACCGATTTGTCAAAAGTCGTGTTTCCTTCGATAAGACAATTACCCCGCAACGGCTGCAAACGTTGCGGGGCCCCCTTTTCTCTATATAAGTTCTTTAGGAAACTTCGATAAAAATATATACGTTAATCCCAAATTAAGTTAACATGGTAGATGTAACGGCAGGGGCATGGTTGGCATACCAGCTCACCGTAACCGATTCCGGCAAACTCAAATCCGAACCTATGGTTGAGAAGTACTCTTTTGATTCTGTCGAGGACGGAAAATGCAAAGTAATCGTAGAAAGGAACGGACAGCCACTCGGTACCATGGAGACCCTTGTCACTTACGGATCCGCGCTATTCGATTTCTCGAAACTGACAAAGAAGGGATCCGACAACATCAACACCGCCTTCGGACATTTTTATGCCAATATCTACGAGGGCGTGGTGGATGGAAAGTCCGTGAGGATGTACCTCGGTAAGGACGACATCGTTTTCCGCTACATCACTACCGAGCGTTCCGAGGCCGGACTCCACTCCGAGACCAGGGAACTCTGCTGGGCCAGCATCAAGATCTGAGCCCGTTCTTGTTTAAAACTTTAAAAAAATGAAGGGGGAAAAATCCCCCTAATGAGTTTCAGTACTTTTCTACGGCCTTGTCCGCTACGAGCTGTCCCTTGATCTCTATGAAGAGATATCCGTTCATGACGCAGATGAATGCGACGAGGAGCGGAAGGAACATGGTCATGGCCTCTCCCTTGTGGAAGAAGTAACCGGTGACTACTCCGATAGCTATGGCTGCGAAGATAAGGACGAGGAAGTAGATATCGCACAGCTTGAGCGCCTTAGGCTTGTTTCCTGCTACGAGTTCCGACCTGAGGTCGATGAACATGTAGCCGATGAAAACACTGATGAAGGCGATGAACAGCGGTACGAACATGAGCTCCGCTTCACCCTTGTGGAAGTAGTATCCGGTGCTAATGCCGATGGCGACCGTGAGGATGATGAGGCCCCAGATCACGAGATGGCAGTTCCTGACAATCGTGTCCGTGATGGGCTCGTTGCTGTAATCCTCATGGTTGATTCCGAACATTGGTGTCACTCCCATTCGGTAACGCCGGTAGAATCGGACAGGGTATCGCGGTGGAACACAGGTTCCTCGATTCCGTTCTTCTTCTGGTTCCTGTAATCCGAATATGCCTCGAAGGCCTTCCTGGAGAGGAGGGCACAGAGAATCATGTTGACGGATGCCATGAGTGCCATGAAAGTATCGGAGAATGCGTCCATGATGGTGACGTCGGTGACGCATGCTGCGCAGAATGCATCGACGATGACGACGATCTGAACTACGAGGATGATCTTCTTGTCATCCTTGACGAACCTTGCGTTGGCCTCGGACATGGAGTAGTATCCGATGAGGGAGGTGAAGGCGAAGATGAACATGAAGCCCGCGATGATGTACTTGGCAGCATCGCCGATCATGGTGCTGGCGATGACGTTCTGGACCAGGGGTGCTCCCTTCTCGCCGATGGCGAGGATCTCGTTGTAGCTTCCGTAGGAGAGAACGACGAGAGCGGTGATGGTACAGACGATCAGGGTGTCGACGAGAACACCGAAGGACTGGATCTTTCCCTGCTTGACAGGGTGGGGAACGTCCGCGGTTGCGGCGAGGTTGGCAACGGAACCGAGACCGGCCTCGTTGGAGAACACTCCTCTCTTCAGACCGGTGACGATGATGACTCCGATTCCTCCGCCGAACATGGACTGCCAGTTGAATGCGTACTGGAAGATCATGACGAAGGCGTTGATGACACCGCCGATGTTGAGGAGGATGGCGATAAGTGCGAACACGATCCAAGCGACGGCCATGATGGGGACGACCTTGGAGGAGAACTTAGCGACCATCTTGAGTCCCTTGAAGATGAGGATTGCTGCAACGATTGCGATGATTGCGGCGAACACCAGGTGGTTGTTGTCGAAGGCGAATGCACCGCAGAGAGCGGAAGATGCGTTACAGGACTGAACGCCGACGAATCCGATACCGAAGGTCAGGACGAGGAGGATAGCTGCGAAAACTCCGAGCTTCCTGCTTCCGAGACCCTTCTGGGCGTAGTAAGCGGGACCTCCGTAGAACTGTCCGTCGGACTTCTTCTCCTTGTAAATCTGTGCAAGGGTAGACTCCATGAAGGCGCTTGCGGATCCGATGATAGCGAAGATCCACATCCAGAAGACCGCTCCGGGTCCTCCGGTTACGATGGCGGTTGCAACTCCAGCGATGTTACCTACACCGATACGTGCACCCATTCCGATACAGAATGCTTCGAAGGAGGAGATCTTCTTGGTGTGAGCTCCTTCCTGGATACCGGAGAGTGCGAGCGATGAGGTGTGTTTGATCCTCAGGATCTGCATACCCTTCAGCTTAATGGTGAAGACTATGCCGAGACCGATGAGGAAGGCGAACGCGATGCCCCAGAAATAATCATCTACGAGGTAGAATGCATCGGAGATCGGTCCGTTCAGTGTATCTGCGATTGACATTTTTTTCACACCTGCTTGTTCAGCAGTCAAGTTCCAGCGCCCACATCACGTGGCAGAACCTGATGTAGACAGAATCTAGACATTGCTTATAATGTTGTTGCCAACATCATTACGAAATCCGTAATTTTCTACGAAAATCGTAAAAAATCTGACGAATGGATACAGTAAACTACGAAATTCGTTCGAAAGGGGCGAATTAATACCACAATCGATTATCAAGAAAAAACTACGACTGACGCCCCCGGCACGGTCCGACGGCGTATTTAGAAGCTCCCGTCGTTCCGTACCGGGGGTTAAATCACTGACACGGTTTATGCGGCGTTGCGCAACCATCGGGTCCGTTAACCCCGTCGGCTCATCGCCGTCCGCGTCCAGCCTCTGCAGATGTTGGAATAATCCGTATTCACCTCTTGTCCCGCTTCATCGCAGGACTTCCGTCGGTACCGTGCGGCCCTTATCCCCCGTAATACGGGTCTTCTTGGGGCACACGGCGGTGGCGCTATGTTGGCATCCCCGCCCGACGGTCTCGCATACACACGGCAGGCCGTTCCCCGGGTCATCCCCGGTGTTATTCCTGACGGTATGTGCGGCTCGGCCTTCCTGTGTTGATCGAAAGGACTTACCGCTGGCTCCAGACGCACGGGGCGCTTCTCCCCGTCCGCACCTTTCGTATGCTTCGTAGGCAATAGGTAAAACCATGTCCGGCTTCCGCTTCCCGCCCCGGTCAGGATTCCGGAAAGGGAATTCGGTACCATACCGTGCGGTCGCCGCTTACCTACGTTTTCGAACCGAATACCTGGTCGGTTACGATAAGACGTGTCAGTGTTCTTTTGCCTGCGTCACCTTCAGAGACGCAGTACCCGCCGACCCCATGGGTTCCCGGCCGAGGCCGATTCTTCAGAGGATCGTTTTCACCGGGTCACCCCCGGATCCGCGAGGTGAATTAACATTCACGGGAACCGTATTTAAGCATATCCACGAATATAGATGGAAATTGATTCTATATATAAATAGTATATAAATTGTTAGATAAATATCTAATAAATAATCATAAAACTGTGAAATGTACAATGTTATCGACACAAATCACATCCCATCGGGACAGGGCTTTGAGGAAATCATGGATTTCCCCACTGTGATCTACCCGAGTGACCGAGTATCTCCATTCTGCAGCGGGTCAGCTGCAACGCTTGCAGGCCCAAGCGCTCGACATTGGATGCGGCGTTCTTGTC
>Ga0256404_1011335_pt1 | contig 11986 bp, 4 predicted proteins | sample RumenRJG_01DNA_FD_185990 | JGI IMG/M metagenome (GOLD analysis project Ga0256404, IMG submission 185990) | Bovine rumen microbial communities from Lethbridge, Alberta, Canada - RJG_01 | ecosystem: Host-associated > Mammals > Digestive system > Stomach > Rumen | place: Canada: Alberta | collected... | reverse complement strand
CGTGCTTGTCAAGGCCCTCGATCTCGACCTCTGCGGGAACCCGCAGGCCGATGGTCCTGTCGATGATCTTGAAGACAACGAACATGACGGCGAGAACGTAGACGTCGATCGCGATGATGCCGAGAAGCTGCACGCCCAGCTGCCCTGCGCCGCCGCCGTAGAACAGGCCCTTGCCGACGCCGTCTGCACCCGTGGAGAAGAGGCCGACCGCGATGGTTCCCCAGACGCCGTTCACGAAGTGGACCGAGATCGCACCGACGGGATCGTCGATCTTGGCAACCCGGTCAAAGAACTCGACGGAGAAGACCACCAGAATGCCGGAGACAACGCCGATGATGGCAGCGCCCACCGGGGAGACACAGTCACACCCTGCGGTGATGGCGACAAGGCCTGCCAGGGAGGCGTTGAAGGTCATGGAGACATCGGGCTTGCCGTAGCGGCACCAGGTGAAGATCATCGTGACGACGGTTGCAATGGCTGCTGCAAGGTTCGTGTTCATGAAGACCAGGGAGGCGGAGGCCGCATCATCCGCGGTGCTCATGGCGACAGTGGAGCCGCCGTTGAACCCGAACCAGCAGAACCAGAGGATGAAGACGCCGAGGGCGACGGCAGTCATGTTGTGGCCGAGGATGGCTCTGGGCTTGCCGTTCTTGTCGTACTTGCCGATGCGGGGTCCGAGGAGCGCTGCGCCCAGGCAGGCGATCAGGCCGCCGACGTTGTGGACCTGTGCGGAACCTGCAAAGTCATGGAAGCCAAGGGTGGAGAGCCAGCCGCCGCCCCAGCTCCAGTGTCCGCAGATCGGATAGACGATGAGGGAGATCACGGCGCTGTACACGCAGTAGGCCTTGAAGTTCGTGCGCTCTGCCATGGAGCCGGAGACGATCGTCGCAGCCGTTGCGCAGAACACGGTCTGGAAGATCACATAGCACCAGAGGGGCATCGCCTGGGGGACGACGCTGTTTTCTGCGGTGTAGGTGCCGCGGATGAACAGATCCGGGATTCCGATGAATCCGCCGAGTCCTCCGTGAAACATGATCGAGAAGCCGATGAACCAGAAGCACGGGGTACCGATGCAGAAGTCCATCATGTTCTTCATCAGGATGTTGCCGGTGTTCTTTGCTCTTGTGAGGCCCGCCTCGCAGAGCGCAAAACCCGCCTGCATGAAGTAGACGAGTGCCGTACAGACCAGCACCCATATGACGGTAGTAACGCTGATTTCCATAATCTCTTTTCCTCCTCTTCGCTGCGTGTGGTGGCGGCCTGCCTCCCGGGTCAGGAAGACAAAAAAGAGGCTGCGCGGACTCCTCATCCGCACAGCCTCTCTGCTGTCACACATCATGATCGACTCAGGAACCCGTACCGGTCTCTCGCCTCCGGCGGTATCTCCTGATGCCAAACATTGTATACAGGTATCCGATTTATGACAATCCCAGATTTGCCGAAATTGTTCCTGAAATTCTTCTGAAATTTGTACTTTCTGCCCGCTCAGGACTCCCTGAGGTTCGAATAGCCCATCAGGAACATGTCCACATCTCTTGCGCAGCGCCTGCCCTCTGCGATCGCCCAGACGACGAGGGACTGGCCGCGGTGCATGTCGCCCGCGGTAAAGACCTTGTTCACAGAGGTTGCAAACACATCCTCCGCCTTCGTCTCCACGGTATTTCTCTGCGTGAGCTTTGTCCCGAAGGCCTCCGCCGTGTAGGGTTCGCACCCGGTAAAGCCCGCCGCGATGAGAAGGAGCTCACACTTTAAGGTCTTCTCGCTTCCGGGGACCTCGACCATCTTCCGGTTCTCAAACTTCACCTTCACCGTGACGATCTCGCGGAGCTCTCCCTTCTTGTTCGTGTGGATCTCCTTGACGGTGGTCTCATAGACCCTGGGGTCATGGCCAAAGAGCGCAATCGCCTCCTCATGGCCGTAGTCGGTCTTCCTGACCTTGGGCCACTCCGGCCAGGGATTGGACGCCGTCCTCTCCACCGGGGGCTCAGGCATCATCTCCAGGGCTGTGATGCTTCTGCAGCCGTGACGGATGCAGGTGCCGATGCAGTCGTTTCCGGTGTCACCGCCGCCGACCACGACGACGTTCTTGTCCCTTGCGCTGATATAGCCCCTGGTCTCGAGAAAGTCGGAGACGCTCTTGGACTTTGCGCCCATCAGGGCCTTTGTTGTCGCCTTCAGGAAGTCCACCGCATAGTAGACGCCGGGAGTCTTTTCCGGATCCGCCGCGGGGAGCGCCCTCGGGTGCTTTGCGCCGCAGGCAAGGACCACCGCGTCATAGGTCTTTAAGAGTTCCTCTGCTGTGACATCGACGCCCACGTTGACGCCAGTCCTAAAGACGACGCCCTCTTCTTCCATGAGCTTTTGTCTTCTCTCGATCACAGACTTATCGAGCTTCATGTTCGGAATGCCGTACATGAGGAGGCCGCCGACGCGGTCCTCCCGCTCAAACACCGTGATGCTGTGGCCGCGGTGGTTTAACTCGTCCGCGCAGGCAAGGCCTGCAGGGCCGGAGCCCACGATCGCAACCCTCTTGCCGGAGCGGATTCTCGGGATCCTTGGCTGGATCGTGCCCTTTGCCCAGGCGGTCTCAATGATGTAGAGCTCGTTGTCGTGAATCGTCACGGGATCGCCGTACTCGCCGTTGATGCAGGCCTTCTCGCAGAGAGCCGGGCAGACTCTTCCCGTGAACTCCGGGAAATTGGAGGTCTTCTGGAGCCTTGTGAACGCGTAGCGCACATGGCCCTTCCAGACCTCGTCGTTCCACTCGGGGATCAGGTTGTGGAGGGGACACCCGGTCACCATGCCCGAGAGCTTCATCGCGGACTGGCACAGCGGCACGCCGCAGTTCATGCAGCGCCCCGCCTGCTCCCTTCTGTCCTCCTCGTCCAGGTAGGTGTGAAACTCCTCAAAGTTCTGAATGCGCTCCCTCGGCGGGATGTCGCCGTTTGGCTTCCTCTGATAGTCCAGAAAACCGGTTGCCTTGCCCATTACGCAGTCACCTCCTCAAATGCCTCGAGCACGGCATTGTCGTGAGAAATGCCCTGCTCCTCGTACTTGCTGATGGCAATCAGCATCTTCTGGTAATCGTTCGGCAGGATCTTCTTGAAGGACGGGATGTAGTCGGCAAAGTTTGCAAGGATCTTCTTTGCAAGGGCCGAGCCCGTCTCCCGCTCATAGTCCTGCAGGATGTACTTCAGCTCCTGGATGTCGTACTTCTCCGAGAGCTCCTGCATGGAGACCATGTCCTTGTTCATCCTCCGGTAGAGCGTGTGGTCCTCATCGAGGACGTAGGCGATGCCGCCGGACATGCCGGCTGCAAAGTTCTTGCCGGTGGGTCCCAAAATCACCGCTCTTCCGCCTGTCATGTACTCGAGGCCGTGGTCGCCGCAGCCCTCTGCCACCGCGGTTGCGCCAGAGTTTCTGACGCAGAACCGCTCGCCCGCGATGCCGCAGACGTAGGCCTTGCCGGAGGTCGCACCGTAGAGCGCAACATTGCCGATGATGATGTTCTCGGAGGCCGCAAACTTCGAGCCCTTCTCCGGAACCACGACGAGTTTTCCGCCGGAGAGGCCCTTGCCGAAGCCGTCGTTTGCATCGCCGTAGAGACGAAGCGTCAGGCCCTTGGGCGCAAAGGCGCCAAAGCTCTGTCCGCCGCCGCCGTGGGCGATGACCTCAAACGTGTCATCCGGCAGCTTCTCTCCGAAGTGCCTTGTGATGTCGGAGCCGAGGATCGTGCCGAAGGCGCGGTCTGTGGAGCTGACCTTGAGCTCCACCCTCTGCTTTTCAACCTCCTCCGGCTTCTTTCCAAACTGCGCGGAGAAGGCGGGCAGCAGCACCGACATGTCGAGGGTCTTCTCGAGGTGGAAGTCGTAGACCTTCTCCTGCTCGAAGTGGGACTCCGGTGCATGGGCAAAGCGGGGATCCAGAACCTTCGAGAGGTCGACCTCGCTGGCGCGCTTGGTGATCGGGTTCTTCTTAACCTCCAGGCAGTCGGTCCTTCCGATCATCTCATCGAGGGTGCGGAAGCCCATCTGTGCCATGATCTCCCGCAGCTCCTGGGCGATGAACTTCATGAAGTTCACAACGTACTCCGGCTTTCCTGCAAAGCGGTCGCGAAGGATCCGGTTCTGGGTCGCGATGCCCACCGGGCAGGTGTCCTTCGAGCAGACGCGCATCATCATGCATCCCATGCAGACAAGGGGTGCGGTCGCAAACCCGTACTCCTCGGCGCCGAGGAGCGCCGCGATGGCGACGTCTCTCCCGGACATGAGCTTGCCGTCGGTCTCGAGGATGACTCTGCCGCGCAGGCCGTTTTCAATCAGGTTCTGGTGGGCCTCGGCGATGCCGAGCTCCCAGGGAAGGCCTGCGTTGTGGATAGAGGACGTGGGCGCCGCGCCGGTGCCGCCGTCATATCCGGAGATCAGGATGACCTGGGCACCTGCCTTGGCAACGCCGCAGGCAATCGTACCGACGCCGGACTCTGAGACGAGCTTCACGGAGATCCGGGCGCCCCGGTTTGCGTTCTTCAGGTCATAGATCAGCTGTGCCAGATCCTCAATCGAGTAGATGTCATGGTGCGGCGGCGGGGAGATCAGAGACACCCCGGGCGTGGAGTAGCGGATCTTTGCCACCCACGGGTAGACCTTCCTTCCGGGCAGATGTCCGCCCTCGCCGGGCTTTGCGCCCTGCGCCATCTTGATCTGGATCTCCACAGCGCTGTTTAAGTACGCACTGGTGACGCCGAAGCGCCCCGATGCCACCTGTTTGATCGCCGAGTTCCGGCTGGTACCGTACCTTTCCGGATTCTCTCCGCCCTCCCCGGTGTTCGACTTGCCGCCGATGCTGTTCATCGCAAGGGCCAGGGTCTCATGGGCCTCCTGGGAGATCGAGCCGAAGGACATGGCACCGGTCTTGAAGCGGCGCACGATGTTCTGGACGGGCTCCACCTCCTCAATCGGAATCGGCGGATTCTTCGGTGCAAAGTCCATCAGGCTCCGCAGCGTGTGGGGCCTTGCCGGGTCGTCGACGAGCTTTGTGTACGCCTTGAACTTCTCATAGGAACCGGTGCGGACTGCCTGCTGGAGCGTGATGATCGTCTCCGGGCTGTAGAGGTGGTCCTCCTTGTCCTTTCCGGAGCGCAGGTTGTGGAAGCCGACCGAATCCAGCGTCGTGTCGACGCCAAGCCCCAGCGGATCAAAGGCGTGGTCGTGGCGGAAGGTGATGCCCTCCTCGATCTCGGCAATGCTGATGCCGCCGACCCGCGAGACAGTTCCCGTGAAATACCGGTCGATCACTTCCTTCGAGAGGCCGACCGCCTCAAAGATGCGGGCGGACTGGTAGGACTGGATCGTCGAGATGCCCATCTTGGCTGCGATCTTGACGACGCCGGAGAGCAGGGCCTTGTTGTAGTCCTCGATGGCCGTGTGGTAGTCCTTGTCCAGGTTTCCCATGTCGATGAGCTCGGAGATGCACTCGTGGGCAAGGTACGGGTTCACGGCCCGGGCGCCGAAGCCGAGGAGCGTCGCCACCTGGTGCACGTCCCTGGGCTCGCCGGATTCGAGGATCAGGGAGACCTTCGTGCGCTTCTTCGTGCGCACAAGGTGCTGCTCGACGGACGAGACCGCAAGGAGGGACGGAATCGGCACGTGGTTCTCGTCAACGCCCCGGTCTGAAAGGATGATGATGTTGATGCCGTCGGTCTCTGCGCGGTCCACGGAGATGTTGAGCTGCTCCAGGGCCTTCGCAAGGCTGGTGTTCTTGTAGTAGAGGAGGGACAGGGTCCTTGCGTGGAAGCCCGGCTGGTCGAGGGAGCGGATCTTCATGATGTCCACGCCCGTGAGAATCGGGTTGTTCACCTCGAGCACGGTGCAGTTCTTGCCCTTCTCGTTTAAGAGGTCACCATCGGAGCCGATGTAGACCGTGGTATCCGTGACGATCTTCTCGCGCAGGCTGTCGATGGGCGGGTTTGTTACCTGCGCGAACAGCTGCTTGAAGTAGTTGAAGAGGAGCTGGTGCTGCTTGGAGAGGACGGCAAGGGGCACGTCGTGGCCCATGGATGCTGTGGGCTCCACGCCGTTTAGGGCCATCGGCAGGATCTCGTCGTTCACGTCCTCATTGGTGTAGCCAAAGACCTTGTAGAGCTTGTCCCGCATCTCCTGGCTGTGGGTCGGGATCTTCTTGTTGGGGATGGACAGGTTTTCCAGGTGCAGGAGATGGGAGTCGAGCCACTCGCCGTAGGGCTGCCGGTGGCTGTAGTAGTTCTTGCACTCCGCATCGGAGATGATGCGCTTCTGCACGGTGTCAACGAGCAGGATCTTGCCGGGCTCCAGTCTCCCCTTTTTGACGACATGCTCCGGCGCGATGTCAAGGACCCCCACCTCAGAGGCGAGGATCAGGCGGTTGTCATCCGTGATGTAGTATCTCGACGGGCGAAGGCCGTTCCGGTCCAGGGTCGCGCCGACGAGGTCGCCGTCGGAGAACAGGATGGCCGCCGGGCCGTCCCAGGGCTCCATCATCGTCGCATAGTAATGGTAGAAATCCTTCCGGTCCTCACTCATGAAGCCGTTGTGTTTCCAGGGCTCGGGGATCGTCACCATCATGGCAAGCGGAAGATCCATGCCGTTCATGTACAAAAACTCCAGCGTGTTGTCAAGCATCGCGGAGTCGGAACCTGCCGTGTTGACGACCGGGAAGATCTTGTCGATGTCCTTCTCCATGACCGGGGAGAACATCGTCTCCTCACGGGCGAGCATACGGTCGATGTTGCCGCGGATCGTGTTGATCTCGCCGTTGTGGGCGATCATGCGGTAGGGGTGGGCGCGGTTCCAGGACGGCGTCGTGTTCGTCGAGAATCTCGAGTGCACGATCGCGATGGCGGTCTCGTAGTCGTGATCCTGGAGGTCGTCGTAGAACTTGCGCAGCTGCATGACCAGGAACATGCCTTTATACACAATGGTGCGGGAGGAGAGAGAGCAGATGTAGGTGTCCTCGGAGGACTGCTCAAACTCCCTGCGCACAACATAGAGCCTTCTGTCGAAGTCAATGCCCTTTGCGCAGTCCTTCGGCCGCTCGATGAAGCACTGGCTGATGTAGGGCATGCAGTCCCTTGCAGGGGCGCCCAGGATCTCCGGGTGTACCGGCACCTTTCGCCAGCCCAGGAACTTCAGGCCCTCCTTCTGGGTAATGACCTCCAGCATGCGCATGGCAAAAGTGCGCTTCATGGTGTCCTGGGGCAGGAAGAACATGCCGACACCGTAGTCCCGCTCCCCTTCCAGGGTGATGCCGGCCTCTGCCGCCGCCTTCTTGAAGAACCTGTGGGGGATATGGGTCAGGATGCCTACGCCGTCTCCGACCTTGCCCGTCGCGTCCTTGCCGGCGCGGTGCTCGAGCTTTTCCACGATCGAGAGCGCATCATCCAGCACCCGATAGTCCCTGTGGCCGTCGATGTTCACGATCGTGCCGATGCCGCAGGCATCGTGCTCCTTCTGCAGGCTCTCATAAAACTCCTTGGTGTAGAACTTTTCTTTCGTCTTCTCCATTTTTGCCTCTCTGTATCCGGTGCGTTGGAAAGTTCTGAAAATATCTGCAGGTACGCAAAAATCCGGCGAACTGCTGGCAGGCATGACAGGACCCATCACCTGCCAGCCTCTTTGCCGGATCTTGCGGTATACAATTGCAGTCTGCACACCATGTGCAGGACGAATTTACGCCTTCCGGGGACGGAATTCAACCGCCCCTTCTCTGGAATGCCTTGTCACGAAAAAGGGGTGCTGCTCTTATCAGCGCAGCGAGAACAGCATCTGACCATAGGTCGGATACGGGAGGTAGCTGTCTGGGATAATCGCCTCGGCCTTGTCGACGGATGCACGAAGCTCTGCCATGTCGGAGAGGATCGTCTTGTAATAGTAGGTTGCGCACTCGAGCTCGTCTTCGATCTTCTCTGCAGTCTTCGTGTCCTTGTCGAGCTTCTCGACCGCCGTGCAGATCTTTGCCTCGGCTGCGTCGAGGGTTCCGATGATCTTCTCCTCGTAGGAGCAGTCCAGGCTCGGCATGAGCTGCTTCTTCTTGAGGGTCTCGTTCGTGATGTCCTTCATGTAGGAGACAATGCCGCAGGTGAAGTCCTTTCTCACCATCTCCTGCATCGTCAGGGACTCGATGTGGATCGTCTTCACATAGTTCTCGAGGAAGATCTCGTACCGGGAATCCAGCTCCTCCTTCGTGAAGATGCCGTGCTTGGTGAACAGCTCCACGTTCTTGTCCGCGATGAGTCTGGGCATTGCTTCCGGAAGGGACTTGAGGTTGTAGAGGCCTCTCTTCTCTGCCTCCGCAACCCACGCATCGGTATAGCCGTTGCCGTTGAAGAGGATTCTCTTGTGGGCATCGAGCATCTGCTTGACAAGGGCGGTGACGGCAGTGCTCATATCCTCGGGCTTCACATCCTTGAGCTTGTCATAGATCTTCGAGAGGGACTCTGCAACCGCCGTGTTCAGGACGATGTTGGGGTCCGCAACGCTCAGGGACGAACCGGGCATGCGGAACTCAAACTTGTTGCCGGTGAAGGCAAACGGGGAGGTTCTGTTGCGGTCTGTCGTGTCCTTCGTGATGTTCGGAAGGACCGGAGCGCCCAGATCCATCTTGATCTTTCCGGTGCCGACAAAGTCCTTGCCCTCATCGATGGCCTTTAAGACGCCTGCGAGCTCATCGCCGACGAAGATGGAGATGATGGCCGGCGGTGCCTCGTTTGCGCCGAGACGGTGATCGTTTCCGGCGGTAGCAACAGAGACTCTCATCAGATCCTGATAATCATCCACAGCAGCGATCACCGCCATCAGGAAGACCAGGAACTGGGTGTTCTCTGCCGGGGTCTTTCCGGGATCGAGGAGGTTCACACCGGTGTCGGTCACGATGGACCAGTTGTTGTGCTTGCCGGAGCCGTTGACACCGTCAAACGGCTTCTCATGCAGGAGGCATGCATAGCCGTGCTTGTCGGCGACCTTCTTCATGACCTCCATGGTCAGCTGGTTGTGGTCGACGGCGACGTTTGCGGTCTCAAAGACCGGAGCCAGCTCGTGCTGGGAAGGTGCCACCTCGTTGTGCTTGGTCTTGGCCGGGACACCGAGCTTCCACAGCTCCTGGTCGAGATCATGCATGTATTCGGATACCTTCGGCTTGAGGACGCCGAAGTAGTGATCCTCCATCTCCTGTCCCTTCGGAGCGGGCGCGCCGATGAGCGTTCTGCCGCACATCAGGAGGTCCTTTCTCTTGAGGTACATGTCCTTGTCAATCAGGAAGTACTCCTGCTCAGAGCCGACTGTCGTGTCGACATGGGTGACAGCGGTGTTGCCGAGAAGGTGCAGAACCTTGACGGCCTCCTCAGAGAGGGCTGCCATGGAGCGAAGGAGCGGGGTCTTCTTGTCGAGGGCCTCACCGCCGTAGCTGCAGAATGCAGTCGGAATGTAGAGGGTACCGTCCTTGATGAATGCCGGGGATGAGGGATCCCATGCGGTGTAGCCTCTTGCCTCGAAGGTCGCGCGCAGGCCTCCGGACGGGAACGAGGAGGCATCGGGCTCACCCTTGACAAGCTCCTTGCCGGAGAACTCCATGATGACGGTTCCGTTTGCCTGGGGGCTGATGAAGGAATCGTGCTTCTCGGCAGTGAGTCCGGTCATCGGCTGGAACCAGTGGGTGTAGTGGGTAGCGCCCTTCTCAATGGCCCATTCCTTCATGGAAGCCGCAACGGTGTTTGCGACATCCAGCTCCAGGGAAGAGCCGCTGGCAATGGCCTTGTGGACGGCCTTGTAGACGTCCTTGGGGAGCCGTTCCTTCATGACCTTGTCATTGAATACAAGGCTTCCGTAAATCTCTGGTATCTTTACCGTATCCATTGATCTATATCCTCCTGTTCTCTGACACAAAAAAGCGCCTTGAGAGACGTATCCCGTCTCTCAAAGCGCCTTTGCTTTATAGCACTGTATTATACCTGCCCAGATCCGTTTGTCAATCGAAATTGCATACAAGGATACGATCTGAGGCCGATTGGAAACCGGCATTCTGCCGAAGCGGTGCAGCCCCGTCCTTACGCAGTGGCATTTTCCGTCTTGCCAAGGAGCCGGAAGAACAGAAGATGTGCATCCATGCTCTCTGTCACCTCGCGCCGTCTCGTCTCCGCCCCGGTATCGCTCCGGAACGTCTCCTCGATGTAGGCACTCTCCAGAACCTGCAGCGCGTCGTAGAACTTCTTGGTCTCCTCGTCGTAGGAGTACTGCTTCTGGCGAAGGAACCGGTCCTTCACGCCCACAAACTCCGTCTCCGCCAACTGGTTGCAGCGGTACAGGAAGTACCGCACAACCTCCGGCTGGACATGCCGAAGCGTCTGGATCAGATCCCTTCGCTCCTCCTGAAGAACCGGGCTGTCATCCCTGTCGGACAGGCCCATCCCGTCGAGGTAGCCAAGAACCGTGTTCCAGAGCTCCTTGTCCTCCGTATTGTCGTGGTCAAAGTCCATCAGTGCCTGAATTGCCTTGCCCCGGCTCTCATCATCGATCTGATACCGGAAGAACCCCCTTGTCAGCCGGTCCACCATGCTGGCATTCCGGTCCCACTTGTCCTCTGTGCCGTTTCTCGCCTGATGACCCGAGAGCTCTCTGTCGTCCTTCTTTCGCTGCTGAGAGCCCTCATCCGGGAGCGTTCCCCTGCACTCCAGGTATCTCGCACCGATGTCCTCCAGGATCATGGAATTGCTGCCGAGGCTGTTCGAGACGAACAGCGTGCTCGCTGCCTGCAGAGAGATGGAGAGCTTGGAGATGGACTGTGCGAAGTCGTCGCTCTGCGTCTTTGGATCCATTCGGTCCGCACTCTGCGTCAGGGCATCCGCTGCGTATTTTACAATCTCCGACATCTCCGGGAACCACTCAGCTGCCTCCGCCTTCGCCTCCTGAATCAGAGGCCCAGCGGGTTTTTCTGAATGCTTTCCCCGTTTGGTCATTTCCTCATAAAACAGTACTACCAAATCCAATCCGATGTTTTTCAGCGGGACATGTCCTTCGATCGAATCTCTCTGAATGTCCTGCAGCGTATTCTTCTCCATCGTGCCGCGCCCTCCTTCCTTTTATATTTTTTTACTTTCATTATGATGCTATCACGCTTAAAAAGCGTTGTAAAGTCCTCACCGGGTAGGAAATTTTTCTGACTTTATTTTCATAATATTTCGCCACCCACAACAATATCGTCAGCCGTCTCTCAGTTCCCCTGCAGAAAGTATCTGTTTATTTCCGTTTTTTGTGTGTAATGCTTTTCACGGATGTTTCATATATCATTTTTTCAAAACAGCAAAATACAGCCTGTTCCCGGGGGATACAGGCTGCTGCTTGCGGCTTCTGTGTGCTGCCGCGTTTCAATCAGGCGCGGATTTCCTTTCTCATAAAGCTGATGTAGGCCGCTGCAAAGAAAAAGATCATCTCTGCGAACATCACCACGATGTGGGGGACGATCTGCAGAAGGCTCTGTCCCAGCGACAGGTAGGATGCGATGGCGCTGTCAGAGGACTGCAGGATCGAGACCAGATTCGTGGAGCGCACGTTCGGGTTCATCAGGATCGTCGTCACCTCCGAGAAGAGGTAGTAGGGCGAGATCCGGTTGAGACCGACCTGCAGGTTATAATTGGCCAGGGCATTCATCTGTCCCTGCATGGACTGACCGGTGGGATAGATCGAACCGGCGATGCCGCTTGCCACAAGGCTCATGAACATCGTCAGGAACAGCCAGATCGCAATGCAGGAGAGCGCGGAGGTTGCCGCGTGCTTGCAGGTCACGGAGAAGAGCTCCGCAAGAGCCATCCAGGTGCAGATGTAGATCGATGTCATCAGCAGGTAGACCAGGATTCTTGCGACCTCCTCCCCGGAGGGAACGAGGCCGGTGCCGATCATGCCAATGCCGGTGACAAGGCCGCCGATCGCAAAGGTCGAGATGAAGACGAACGTTGCCCCTG
>Ga0256404_1011334_pt1 | contig 11987 bp, 10 predicted proteins | sample RumenRJG_01DNA_FD_185990 | JGI IMG/M metagenome (GOLD analysis project Ga0256404, IMG submission 185990) | Bovine rumen microbial communities from Lethbridge, Alberta, Canada - RJG_01 | ecosystem: Host-associated > Mammals > Digestive system > Stomach > Rumen | place: Canada: Alberta | collected... | reverse complement strand
TCTTTATGCAGTTCGGAAATCTTGCTTCTGTAATTCCGGATCATTCTGTCAGTGACATTGAGCTTCTCTGCGATTTCTGTTGTGGAGTAGCCTTCCTTCAGCCATTCATAAACAGTTTCATAAACTGGCTGGTGCTGCTTCAGGAAGTCAATGAAGGCTTCCTCATCCACCATAAACATCGCAGTTGTACTGGTTGTATCTTCAGTGGAAGCTTCGAAGTTCGAGTCTTCCATCATGGCATCCAAGGATGCTTCCTGTGACGTGACGTGATCTTCACCTGCTCTCGGACAGCCGTAGCAGCTGCGGCCACGACAGACCTTTGTGCCTCCGTTTCCATCCGGAATACGACACCGGCGATTACGAGTATTCTTCTTTGCTTCCGCCCATTCAATATCCATCAGTGGCTTATACTGTTCTTCCTTCACTGGAACCATAAGGCAAAGGTGACGGACATCACCAATGAGCCGAGTCTGGATAAGATCCGGATCCCATTTAAGTTCTCTGGTATTGACATCTTCAATCTTCAAAGGGAAGAGCCTGTATCCTGTGGAAGGAGTAAGAACCTTCTGACCTTCTGCTGTAAAATCAATGGTTACAGATGCATAAATCTTGCCGTCCTCGAAGAACGGTACTTCTTTGGCATGTTTTGCCATCTCGTTGTCCTCGTTTCTTTCCGAAACGGGGTTACCGGGATGGCATATTTACTTTGTCCGTATCTCATAGAGGTCACCTTTAGGGCATTGCCCCGTTTCAACAGGTGACCAGCGGCACGACACTGGACCTAAACCATTTGCTGCTGGCGTTTATGAAGGCCGTGCATGTAGTCCTGGCCAGACAACTACACCGCCATAAACGCGGAATAAAATATTCGTGACACAGCTGAGAAGTTGTTCTCATCTGTTAAGCCCATCTTAGATGAAGGATAGGTAAAACCTGAAAACTCGGTGAGTCGGGAAAAAAGGTGAATTTTACGAAGAAAAAGGTGCGATCGATTAGATAAAAGACCGTGAAAGTAGATATATTCAGGGTAAAAGCATAAAAAAAATCCGACTCGGCGAGTCGGAAAAATAAAAAAAAACCGCACCTCTAGTTTGAGGTGCGGCGAACATTGTGATTATAAGCGTTGTATGGAGCCTAATGGCTTATAACCATAGGATTCAAGAAATTCGTTGCAGTCTTCAAGTGAACAGTCGCCCATACCGGTAATACAAAATCTGAGAGCTCTATCCTCATCAGTATTTTTGAATGCTCGACCTCCGGCTTTGAGAATCATTTCTGTCTCTTCAATGCCTATTTTTAAACCATGTGCGATAGCTACAACTGTACGTACTTCCGGCTGTGTATCGATATTATTTTTGGCTTTTCGATATACCTCTTCGCCAAGTCCAGTTAAATTGCAGAAGTGAGCTTTGCTTATTCCTTTACTTTCAATAACAGTCCAAATCATTTCCCAGCATGATCTCGAGGGCGAAAGAATTTTTTGAGTGGCATTTTGCGCATCAAATTCCTTTCGCTTTTGCTGTACAGTCTCTGACAGCTCAACGGTCTTCTTATTTGGCTCGGACTCGTACTTTGATGTTTTCTGTTCAGCATTAGCTCGATGCAGAATCTCAAATGGCAGTAGCTTCGAGGATTGTGGCTTTACCGGCTGGTCAGTAAATTTTAAGGCACATTCGTCGAGATTAGACCAAGCGTAGTCGGTCAGTGAAGATGCTCCGTCTTCATCTTGAGAAATGTACTTATCATCGTTAATTACAACATATCCATCTACATACCGAAATAATTCGGAATCGAGCAGTTGCCTGAATTCATCGTTTGTTGAATATTCGTAGTACAGCTCGTTTGGTGTCAGATACGAATGGTATTTCGGATCTTCTTTTTGCTGATATATGCTTGCTGCCTCACTATACCCAGTCTCGATCATACGAATGATCGCAGATTGCCGGGAGACACCATAGAATTTAGCTAGATCTTGAGCAATGCATTCCAGAACAGCCGGCTTTAAAGGAGTGTTCTTATAATCGTATTTTGCATATAGTTCATCTACCTTCTGCCGGAATGGCTTTAGAGGCATAAGTATGCGGGGAGCAATACTATTTGCCTGCCATTCCATTCGCTGCTCATCAGTCCATTCTTCATTGCTATTTGGGTAGACCATATTACTTGGGCAGCGACATGCTATTGTTTTTTCTCCGCGGAGGATGCTCTTAATTGCAGCATACATGCGGTGACGGTACCAGTGATAGACCTCGTGTGCAATGGTGTTCTTGACACATCCGAGATTACGTTCCCAGAACGTATAGGCATCTATCAATATGGTTCCACGGTGCAGGTCGATTTCGGAAGTTTGGGTAGTGAAAAGATCGTAAACCTTGACTTTGCCTTCAGAAAAGGAGATCTCTCCAAATACACTAAAATCATTCGTGATTCGATTTCCTTGGATGATTTTTAATCCTAATTTTTCCGCTATCTCTTCAATAGGAACAGGCATCGGTTTTTCCAAGGCTTCCGGATAAGTTTCAGACAGAAAGTTGGTAGCCTCTTCGTCTAGATCTTTCTTATGTATTATCGGGACAATATTTCTTGATGCAGCGACACCTTCATCACAACGTAGTCTGCCATCTTTATAGCTGCGGATATTTTCTATTTTGAAAGATTCGATTTTATCCGTGATTTTTACCCGGCATGCAACAAATAACCATTGCTTTGACTCTTGCGAAAGCGGACGGTAGTCATCAGAGGATGATATTTCTACAAGACCACTAACTGCAGCATTAAATATCAGATAATCCTCAGATATACGAATATCTGATACATACTCAATCAGCATGTCTTCCAAAACTGCAGAGTCTGGGTATTGGACTCGTGAGAAAGTGAGATCTAGCACTTCGGGGTGCTGATAGATATTAGTCGCCACCTCTTGATACATCAGACCATAGCATTTCTCATATATAAACCGCTCTATTTCATTTCTGTATGTCTTCACCAGAAATTACCTCTTTGTCATAATTACTACACTAAACATCCTTGAGAATTTTCTGGATAAAATTATATCATTTGTGCAGAGAGAATTCAATTAAATGGGAAGCAGATTCGAGTGTTTGTGAAGATGCTTCTTGATATAACGAGTGGGATAGGTTAAAATGAAATAACTGGTTATAAAATACTTATACGACGACTGTGATTTGTATTTCATGCAATGTGTAGAGGAGATTGCTGTGAAAGTAAGTTATAAGAAGCTCTGGAAGCTGTTGATTGATAAAGACATGATGAAAAAGGATTTGCAGTCTATGGCTGGCATCAGCTGGGCGTCTGTGACAAAGCTATCTAAGGGGGAGCCTGTAAGTATGGAGGTCCTCATGAAAGTATGCGGTGCACTCGGATGCGACGTTGGAGATGTGATGGAATTTATCCCAACAGCAGATGATGAAAGGAAGCAATAATATGACTGCAAAAAAGGACGAGGTGATTTCGTATGCCAGTCCGCATACGATAAAAAAATTTGAACTCATAGAAATGTATATCAAATCCTGGGCTCAAAAACTCATGCTTACTCCGCAATGTAATGGCTTAATCTACATAGATTGTATGTGTAATTCAGGATTATACCACGATCGGGATGGAAAGCTTGTTTATGGCTCTCCAGTTCGTGTAGCGAAAGCGCTTCAGGATGTTGCGAATACGTATAGAGACAAGGCTGTTCAAATCTATTTCAATGATTTATCAAAGCCAAGAATTGATACGTTACGAAAATTGCTCCCAGAAAGCGGAGGTAATTTCACGATTGTTACAACGAATGAGGATGCGAAAGAATTACTGAAGACAATTGGACCACAATTAAATGGCACTGGACATATGCACTACTTTTTGCTCTATGATCCATACGATGCAAATATTCATTGGGATGTTTTGCTTCCATTTTTTAGAAATTGGGGTGAGGTTATGCTTAATCATGCTGTGTTGGATTCTATCCGTGCAGTCTCCAGCGTAAAAAAGCAAAGCACAAAAGAAAAGTATGAACAGACTTATCTTGAGGATTTCGAAGACCTCGCTCCGTATGGCTCAGACAAAACTGCATATGAAAAACGCATTAACGAGATCATTGATCAAATGAGAGGCAATAGAAGATATTATGTAGCGTCCTTCCCTTTTTATAACAGCAACAATTCACTGCAATATGATTTGCTTCACTGTACAAGTAATCTTGCGGGATTCAAACTTTATAAACAATGTGCATGGTCGGTGTTCGGGGGAAAGTCGTCAACAAAGAATGTTAATACGAATTATGTTCAGATGGAACTAGACTTCTCAAACCCTGGGGCTGGCGAAACAATAGTCCCAACTGATGAGACTTGTTATACCATACGTGATATTGCGAAATATCTGCAGAATATTTTTAATGGGAAACAAAATGTGCCATTAGATGAGCTTTGGAAATCTTTGGAACTACATCCCGTTTTTCCATCTGAGGGATTCAGAAACGAAATAACGAAGGAGTTAAAGAGACTTTACAACGATAATGTTCATTTTTCTCAAGATCCATTAACAGGTCAAAAATTCAAATCTGTTTCCTTTTCAGCTCAACAGGGATAAGTGAGGATGTAACTTTTGAAGACAATAACTAGAAAATCGATGCTTTATGAGACAGGCGTTGAATACGGTGATTATACGATGAATCATGTGCAGGGTTGTGCGCACGGCTGTAAATTCCCGTGTTATGCCTATCTGATGAAAAAGCGATTCGGGCAAATAAAAAGTTATGGGGAATGGACAGAGCCCAAGTTAGTTTCTAATACACTTGAGCTGCTTGATCGTGAGATTCCGCGCTTAAAGGATAAAATTCATTCAGTACAGCTGTGTTTTACAACCGATCCTTTTATGTTTGGATATGATGAAGTCTCTGAAATGAGCATCGCTGCTATTAAGAAATTAAATGATGCAGGAATAAAATGCACAACCTTGACGAAAGGTGTATCGCCCATCGAACTTGCAGAGCTTTCGCATGAAAATGAGTACGGGATCACACTTGTATCATTAGATGAAGATTTCCGGACGAAATTTGAACCGGGCTCTGCACCATATGATCAGAGAATTTCAGCATTGCGTGATCTTCATCAACGGGGGTGCAAAACATGGGTAAGTATTGAGCCATATCCGACTCCCAATATTATTGAGCAGAATCTTATTGAAATACTTGATGCGGTAAATTTTACTGATCGGATTATTTTCGGAAGAATGAACTACAACAAAACTGTGACGGCTTATCCGGGGCAAAAACATTTTTATAACGAAAAAGTGGCTGAAGTTACAAATTACTGTAATACCCATAATATGGATTTCTATATCAAACATAAGACTATCACAGAAGAATGAGGTGAGAATGTGGCAGTATTACAAGATTTGATTCAGCAGATTGATGATCCAAAATTGCGTGAAAGAATTTTGACCGAAGTAAATAAGCTGAATAAGCAGAAGAAATTCGGCCTTGTTTTTGAGGAGCACTTGCCAGAATGTACTCCTCTTTATGATACGGAAATAAAGCGTGGATCTACAGTTGCTTTGAAAACAGGAAAAATTGACGACATTTATCTCGTTAAATCAATTGACGGAGATAATGCTGTCTGTGAGCATAAAGTGGATCATACTGAATCGACATTTACTTTGGATGAGCTTGTTTGCGTGGCCGAATTTGGCCAGCCAATTTATCCGTATTTAAAACCTCTCGATTCTGTTTGTAATGCTCCTGATTCAAATTTATGGCATGTTCTTATTGAGGCTGATAACTATCACGCGCTGCAGCTGCTGGAGTATCTTTATGCTGGAAGGGTAGATTGCATTTATATCGATCCACCTTACAACACAGGTGCCAGAGATTGGAAATACAACAATAATTATGTTGATAACAATGATCAATACAGACATAGCAAGTGGCTGTCTTTTATGGAAAAGAGACTAACTCTTGCAAAAAAACTTTTAAATCCTTCGGATTCTGTATTGATAATAACAATAGATGAAAAAGAATATCTGCATCTTGGCTGCTTATTGGAAGAATTATTTCCAGAAGCCAGAATTCAGATGATTAGCACCATGATCAATCCTGCTAATGTGGCGAGAGCTGGAGAATTTGGAAGAAGTGGCGAATATATATTTTTTGTGATGCTTGGAAGCTCAGGCCCCCAGAGAGTAAAACTGAATAGAGAATGGGTGTCGAGCAAAGGGAGAACGCATACAGGAAACATTAGATGGGATTTGTTAAAAAGATCTGGAACAAATGCGGAACGTAGACATTCACCTGGTGGCTTCTACCCGATATACATTAATAAAAGTAATGGAAAAATTGAAGAAGTAGGAGATCCGCTTCCGGCAGGAGTATCCCAGGCACCGCCCATTGGAGACTTGTATATTTTGCTGCCGATTAGAAATAATGGAACAGAAGGCAACTGGCAATGGTCAAAAGAAACTTTTCTGAAGCGAAAAGAACAAGGTCGCGTAAAAATAGGCGGGAATAGCAAAAAAGGTTTTACAGTATATATTTTGAAAGATGGCGAGTATTCAAAGATTACCTCTGGTGAATTTTCTGTAAGTGGTCGTGGTATCAATGATGAACTCATCGTGGATACTAATAATGATGATAATGTAATTGTAACGCCCGGAGATATTTGGAAGATATCTACACATGATTCAACACAATATGGATCAAGACTGTTAGGAAAATTATTCAATGAGAAGCGTTTTACATTTCCGAAATCTCTCTATGCGGTGAAAGACTGCATATACTTTTTTACTGCGCATAAGAAAGACGCGCTGATAGTGGATTTTTTTGCCGGATCAGGAACAACAATGCATGCAGTAAACCTTTTGAATGCCGAGGATGGCGGAAATAGAAGATGTATCATGGTTACCAATAATGAGGTTTCTGAGAGCGAAGCAAAGGCATTACTAAAACAGGGATTTAAGGCAGGAGATGCTAAATGGGAAGAACTAGGAATCGCACATCATGTTACTTGGCCACGCACAATATGTACGATAAAGGGTGTGGATGTTAATAATAATCCCCTACAAGGTGAATATATTGGAACGGATATCAAAATGTCTGAAGGATTTAACGCTAATGCAGCTTTCTTTAAGCTCGGGTTTTTGGATAAAAATGCAGTAGCGCTGGGCAAGCAGTTTAGAGAGCTATTACCGGTACTATGGATGAAATCAAACTGTATAGGGCCTTGCCCTACATTAGACTCAGAGAGTCTACCGGCAATGCTTATACTTCCAAAGAACAAATTCGCGGTTTTAATTGATGAAGCTTATTATTCGGAATTCAATGAGAAAATGATGGAAAATCCGGACATAGAGACCATCTTTATCATCACCGATTCTGAATCTGCTTATCGCGAGATGATTGCTAATTATGAGGGAAAGAACTGCTATCAGCTGTATAGGGATTATTTAGACAATTTCCGGATTATTGTTGGGAGGTAGTTATGAAAGTAGAATTATTCCCATTTCAAAAAAGTGCGTTACAGGATCTTCGTGCGCAGACAGCTGAAGCATTAGGCGCCTACCACAGAACTCATGTCCCGCAGGTGGTTTCGTTTACGGCACCAACCGGAGCAGGCAAAACGATAATCATGGCTTCTCTTATAGAGAACATCTATTTTGGAGACGATCATTTTGCAGAGCAGCAGAATGCGATCTTTGTTTGGCTGTCCGACTCGCCACAGTTGAATGAGCAATCAAAGTTAAAGATCGATGCAAAAGCAGATAGAATTCGAATCGGGCAATGCGTCACGGTATCAGAGGATTCTTTTGACCAAGAGGAATTTGAAGATGGGCATATTTATTTTTTAAACACGCAGAAACTTTCGGTATCCTCTAACCTTACAAAGCATTCGGATAGTAGAACATATACAATTTGGGAAACCATTGCCAATACCGTTAGGGATAAGGACGATAGACTTTACTTTATTATTGATGAAGCTCACCGAGGTATGCAGGGAAGAGAAGCCAGCAAGGCAACCTCCATCATGCAGAAATTTATCAAAGGAAGCGACAAAGATCATATAAGTGCAATGCCTGTAGTTATTGGTATGTCTGCTACGACGCAAAGATTCAATGCTCTTGTTGAGAACACCGCCTCTACCATTCATAAAGTGGTTGTTACGGCGGAACAAGTACGCTCATCAGGACTCTTGAAAGACAGAATTGTAATCACATATCCTGATGATGAAACGCTGAATAATGATATGGCGATACTCCAAGCTGCTGTCGATGACTGGGAAATAAAGTGTGGTCATTGGGAGCAGTATTGCCGAGAGCAGCATTATGCTCAAGTAAATCCTATCTTGATAATCCAGGTATTGAATGGGAGCGGCAAGAAAATTTCTGATACGGATCTCGATGATTGCCTTAGAAAAATAGAGGAGCGTATCGGTTATCAATTCGATAAAGGACAGGTAGCTCACACATTTGGACAAACCGATTCCACAATCATGATGAATAACTTAGAGGTGCCATATGTGGAGCCTTCTCGGATAGCAGATGATAAGAATATCCGCGTAGTGTTTTTCAAAGAGAATCTTTCAACAGGATGGGACTGCCCAAGAGCAGAAACGATGATGTCATTCCGTCATGCAACCGACGCTACTTATATTGCGCAGCTTTTAGGCCGAATGATCCGGACACCGATGCAGTCACGTATTTTGGTGGACGATGTGCTCAATGATGTGCATCTCTTCCTTCCGTATTTTAATGAAGCTACCGTGAAGAAAGTGGTGGATGAACTTCAGAGCTCCGAAGGCGGTGAAATACCAACGGACATCTATGGCGAATCAACATCCGGCAGAAGCTTTGATACATTAACCGTAAAAAGGCCAAGGAAGAAAGTAGAGAGTGTTGATCCAAATCAGATTACGATGGATCAATATTTCGCGGAAATGGATGCCGCAAATGGCAGCGATACCTCTTCGTATTCATATCCGTCCGAAACATTAGATGAAACTGGCTTAGGAAATAATGTACTTAGGGATGCACCTGCAAATGAAGGTAATTTGTCATCCGGAGACACTCCAGAATCGAATCAAGGAAATAATGAAACTGTTGAACATGCAGAGCCAATTACGGGGCAGCAGACAGGAACTGCTGCAGGACCAGATACTGCAACAAGTGCGGTAAAAGATACTACATCAGGTGATGAATCTGTAGAAAAGACACCCGATCAAATTGATGAGTCCAAAGAGACAAAAGAAAATGAAGATCTATTTGATCGCGAAGCCGTAATGAAATTTATAAATGATAGTGGTTTATTGTCATATGATGTCCGCGCTTTTCAGATCAATAATTATCTGAAATCGTTGTTCAAAATGGCGCACCTTCTTACCATGGCTAACTTATATCGTGGTGCGGTTGAAGAGGTCAAGGATCATATTGTTGAAATGATACACGACTATATCCTTCAACTTCAGGCCGATGGCAGGTATGATGATTTGGTTCATCAAGTTGAGCAGTTCAAGTTATCCTCACAGATTTTTGATGCATTTGGCGAGAGCATCGATAACTACTCTGTACATAATCTTTTTACGTCGACAGATTCGGATATAGAAAGACAGTTCCGGTCCGCAGAGGCGAAGCTCTGCAACGAGGGCGTTGGACTGGCATACGGCAATAAGTATGGTGATTGGTCAAATCCTGCCGCGTATGAAATTGATGTAATTCTCTTTGCTGCTGATGAAGATTGCATAAATTCACTTCATGTATATGCAGAAAAGCGCTTCCATGAAATGAACGATCAATATCGCCGTTACATTGCGCGTATGGATTCAGATTCTATTCGCAGACAGTATAACAACATCGTTTCTGACGGTGATAAAGTCAGTAAGCACAGCTTCCGCTTACCAGAAACTATCCAGGTGCCGCATGATGCAGGTGGTAAAGAATATCGCGATCATCTTTTTGTGAGTGAAGAAACTGGCGTAGCAAGACTGAAGTTAAATACGTGGGAAGCTGGAGTTATTGCGGAAGAAGAAAAGCGGCCTGACTTTGTCTGCTGGATTCGAAATCCGTCAAGAGGTTCTTGGGCACTCTGCATTCCATACGAGGAGGAAGGATTCACAAAACCAGCTTATCCGGATTTCCTTATTGTCCGAAAGGATGCTATTTCGGGATATGTAATTGATATCTTGGAGCCTCATAATCCGGATTTTAAAGATAATCTTGGCAAGGCAAAGGGGTTTGCCGAATACGCCAGACTGAATCCTGATGTGGGAAGAATGCAGCTTATTCGTATGAGCAAGGATGTAGCAGGAAATAACAGATTCAAACGATTGGATATGGCAAAGAGTGCCGTTCGGGATAAGGTGCAAAAAGCAGCTACAATTGATGAGATTGATCGACTTTTTGACACTGATGGATTTTTTATGTAGTGGGGTGGATTTATAGGCAGAGATACCTACGACAGGTGGTGTCCAGAGAACGGCGGAGCTCCGAGAACATATTCTGGCGATATGGGCAAGCGCATCACAAAAACGATAAATGTTCGTATGCCTGAAACAAGCATGGCCGAGGACGATGAGATATTCGATTTTGGAGAAGAAGATGCGGATCAGCCCTCAGATAATACAGAGACAGATTACGATTTTGATTTCGGAGATGAGGACGCTAAAACCGGCACGCCTCCTCCCCGGCAGCAGATCATAAACAATCCGTTGTTTATTTCACAGACGGGAGACAACAGTAATGTCATTCCGAATTATGGAACGATGAATCTGACGCTGGGCAAGCATGGAGGTGGCTCCAATGAGTGATAAAATAAGAGTAATATCTGCGGCTAATCTCCCGGCGAATGGAAAACCGCAATATTCTCAGAGCGGAAACGACGCAGTAATGATTCCGAACTACGGCACCATCAATATGCAAATTACGCAGCAGACTGCGTCGATGCCGTATTTTGGTGGAAACATCTATCTTCCTCCGAAAGTGGATCGGGAGTATTACAACATTTTTGTACTTGCCGGAGAGGAATTTGACAGGCCATATATCAAGGTTCCGCGTGACCGGGCGCTAAATCAATGTATGACGCAGGAAACAATGGATAAGTTTGCGCCGATGACTGAAGAAAACCGCGAACAGATAAAAACCATGCCCTCGCTCTTTATGGCAGAAAATAATCAGTACGGGAAAGCTGATGAAAACCAGAATGTGATCTACGGGTTTGTGCCCGATATAAAGGTTTACGACAATTATGTAAAAGTTTATTACTGCGGCTATAGACTCGATGTCCCGCAGTGGAGACTGAACGAATTGTTAGAGGAGCTTCAACTTGTAGGTAATGATAAATTCAACGAACTGAACCGGACTCACTGGTCAATCAAGCGCTGCGATCTGATTCAGGAGCTGCTTGAAGGCGGAGTCCAAATTCCCGTATTCACCATTGGTGATTCGCATTGATGGAGGAAAGCACATGAGTAACGAAAACGAAATTATTACAAATGAAGCAATGCTTGAAAAATGGGTAAATCTTGAGGATATAGCTGAACACTTGAGCGTAAGTACAGATACCGTCAGGAACTGGATAAAAGACGGAAAACTGCCATTCTATCGCGCGGGCAAACGCTATAAATTCAAAATTTCCGAAGTCGATGAATGGCTACGTGATGGGAAGATCACGGATTAAATGTTGCACGCAGAAATGTGGCAGAAGGGAGAATGCCTATGCAGGACAAGATGAAGTCCCTCATAAAAAATATAAAATTAGATGCTGCCACTTTTCATGGTGAGACAGTAGAACCTACATATATCAATTTCTTTTTCGGGAAAAATGGTGCTGGTAAAAGCACAGTATGCCTTGGAGCAGTTCGGAAAACTCTCTCAAGCTATCGATAGGGATTCTCCGGTTCTTGTTAGCAAGGCGATGGATTATATGCATGAACATAGTGAGAAATTTGTAATCATTGTAATGGACGGAATGTCGGAGTTCGATTGGAGAGTACTCTCCA
>Ga0256404_1011333_pt1 | contig 11987 bp, 8 predicted proteins | sample RumenRJG_01DNA_FD_185990 | JGI IMG/M metagenome (GOLD analysis project Ga0256404, IMG submission 185990) | Bovine rumen microbial communities from Lethbridge, Alberta, Canada - RJG_01 | ecosystem: Host-associated > Mammals > Digestive system > Stomach > Rumen | place: Canada: Alberta | collected... | reverse complement strand
TTCTTCATAATCGTATTCCTTTGTGCTGCTTTATGATTCCTGAGATTAAGTGCGGCCCTGTCTACCTGAAGCTTCTCTCGAAGATGCCGGCGACATCCACGTCGGTCATCCCGCAGGGGTTCGCGGGGTAAAGGCCGCCCATGGTGTCACGGGCGCATTTCGCGAGAGTCATGCACTCGTCCTTCTTGAAGCCGTATTCGCTCATCCTGAGATCCGCGACGCCGCACTTCTCCTGAAGATGCCTGAGGGCCTTCAGGAAGTCGCGCGGATCTGCGCTATCAGGGTATCCCATGACTCTGGCCATCTTTATGAAGCGGTCATCGCAGGCGCGGCGGTCAATGAAGAACTTCGCGAACTCGTATGAGATCATGATGAGCCCGGCGCCGTGCTGCAAATTCCGGTGGTACGCGCTCATCGCATGCTCCATGGAGTGCTGCGCGGTGCAGCTTGTGAGCTGCATGGTGATCCCCGACATGGTCGAGGCGTAGGCAACATGCTCCCTTGCCTCAAGGTTCTTCCCGTCCCTTACTGCAATTGGCAGGTACCCTGCGATGTTCGATATCGCGGAAAGTGCGATGGCCTCGGACATGATGTTGAGGCTCCTGCTCATCATGACCTCGGTGTTGTGGAAGAGCGCGTCAAAGCCCTGGTATGCGGTGTACAGAGGAGGTACGGTTGTCATGTAAGACGGATCGACAACGGCGATTCTGGGCTTGCACCTGGGATCCCCGAGCCCGATCTTCTCATGGGTGTCAGTCCTGCTGATGACGCCCCACTCGTTCATCTCGGAGCCGGTGCCCGAGGAGGTCGCGATGGTGACAATGGGGAGCGGATCATTGGGCGCGATCTGTCCCTTCCCGGTGCCGCCGAAGACGAAGTCCCAGAGATCGTGCTCCGGGTTTGCGGCCATGAGGGAGACCGCGACTGATGAGTCAAGCACCGCGCCGCCGCCGAGCGCGACGATGAAGTCGCAGCCCTCCTCATGCGCGAGCCTTCCTGCTGCCTCGCAGTCCTCCTTCCCGGGATTCTCGACAACGGACGGGCTGTGGAGGAACTCAGCTCCTGCCTTCCGGAGCTCCTCAACGGTTTTGTCAAAGGAGCCGTTCCTGTAGATTGACCGGCCCCTGGAGGTGAGGAGGAGCGCCTTCTTTCCCGGGAGCTTCTCGTTGTGGAGCTCCCCGAGCTTCCCTACGCCGAAAAGAAGCTTTGTCGGGCTGTTGAAGACAAAAGAGGTGAAGGACTGTGCTGCCATGATGATCTCCTGATCTGATGCATGCCCGGCAGGACTCCGGGGCATTTATATTGAGTTCAGTATATTGGCACTGCGTCAGCTATGCTAATGAGTTTTTGTTGCATTCATGATATAAGCCTGACTTATATCACCGGAGCGGCTGCGTAAGGAAAGTCCCGGATTTATCCGGGGATACAGCAGTGCCCCGGCGGCGTCCGGACAGGCTGCCGGCGGTGATAAAATAAACAGCCGCTGCCAGGAGGCCGGGAAGTGAGCAGGCAGTGAGCACGGCAATGCACATGACGGAGGAGATTTCAGAATGAGCACCATCCTTGTAACCGGCGGAACCGGGTTCATCGGGAGCCATACTGCCGTAACTCTCCTCTCTGAGGGCTATGACGTTGTCATCGCTGACAATCTCTCGAACAGCTCGGAGAAGGTCATCGGCCGCATCAGGGAAATTACTGGCAGGAGCCCGGTCTTCTGCAGGACTGACATCAGGGACAGGGAAGGGCTCCGGAAAATCTTCACTGAGCACCGGATTGACGCCGTAATCAACTTCGCTGGCTACAAGGCGGTAGGAGAGTCGGTCAGGAAACCCCTCATGTACTACGGGAACAACATAGATGGGGCGGTTACCCTCCTTGAGGTGATGGCTGAGTCCAATGTGAAGAGCTTTGTCTTCAGCTCGAGCGCCACGGTCTACCTTCCCGCAAACAAAGTCCCCATCACCGAGGATGAGCCCGTCAAGAGGTCGCCGAGCCCCTACGGGCAGACCAAGGTCGACATCGAGCAGATATGTGAGGATTTATACCGCTCGGACAGCAGCTGGTCGCTCTGCATGCTCCGCTACTTCAACCCGATCGGAGCGCATGAGAGCGGGCTTATCGGGGAGAACCCGAACGGCATCCCGAACAACCTGATGCCCTACATCACCCAGGTTGCGGTCGGGAAGCTTGACCATCTCCGGATTTTCGGCAATGACTACGAGACGCCTGACGGCACCTGCATCAGGGACTACATCCACGTGATGGACCTCGCCGAGGGGCACGCCGCGGCCCTCAGGCACTGCATGGGGAAGCCCGGCTTCTACACCTACAATTTAGGGAGCGGGCAGGGCGTCAGTGTCCTTGAGATAGTGAATGCCTTCATGAAGGAGAACGGCATAAAGATCCCCTATGAGTTCACCCCGCGCCGCCCGGGGGATGAGCCGGTGTACTTCGCCGACGCCTCGAAGGCGGAGCGGGAGCTCGGCTGGAAGACGAGGAGGAGCATCTCCGACATGGTCCGGGACAGCTGGAACTGGCAGCGGAAGAATCCGGAAGGATACGGCGCCGGGCCTGAAGAATGAAAAAGGCCCCCGGATTTCTCCGGAGGCCCTGTTTCACTGACTCTGCTGCGGCTCATCTGCCGGGCCGGCGCATGTATCAGTTGATCTTTATGGCATTAGGCTGCTTCTGCGGAACCTTCTTCAGGCATACGTCGAGCTCGCCGTTAGCGAAGGCAGCGCTGATGTCAGAAGGATCAGCATCATCAAACCTGAAGCTCCTCTCGTAGGTGCCGTAGGAGCACTCCTCGACGAGGTAGCCCTTCTTCTCGCTGCCTTCCTTCTTCTCGGTGTTGTGCTCGGCCTTAATCGTAAGGACGCCGTCATCGAAGGAGAGCTTTATGTCCTCCTTCTTCACGCCGGGCATCTCGGCCTTCACCTGATAGCGGTCGCCCTTGTCCACAACATCGGCTTTGAACCCGCCGTTCTCCATGTCAAAGCCGCTGAATGCTGAAAGCGGGCGGCTGAAGAAGTCGAACAGGGTGGGAACTCCGAATTCGCCATAGCTGAGTGCATTGTGATTCTTTGACATTTTTGAAATCTCCCGGGCCTCAGGTCTCAGCCTTCAGCCCTTATCAGTTCTTGTATCATTTCCTTTGCACATTCCTATATGATGCTTTCAAGGGGAAATTCAAGAAAAAGACGGGGAAATTTCCATAAATTAAATTTGCATTCATGGGGTTGAAATGCGGAAAACTGGCCATATATACATGTCAGATATATGTTTCAATCCGCCGGACATTCTCCGGAAATTCCTTCCTGATCCGCTCTTCCCTCACGGGCCAGATCCTCTCAAGCACATGCGTAACGCAGTACGTTCCGTCCTCCCTCCTGATGCAGACTCTCCGCAAATCAGGCGAGACCAGATATTCCGCGGCGTACATGTCCAGCAGATCGCGTGCAGGCGGGGCCTCTGAGGAAGAATTGCAGAACTCCTCTTCGTAGTCACAGAGCTCGAGGCCGCTCATGGCCAAAGCCTTTTCCAGCGCGGCGTGTCACGCGGAGGCGCGAGATTGCCGGCAGGCTTCCAGGTAAATCTGGTACGTCCGGTTTCAGCGCTCACCGCGGTGACTCTCCGGCAGGCATTGCAGAACCAGAACCCGAGCCCGGCGGTGAACTTCTCCTGAGGCTCATCGAGATCCCATGCAGAGAGGCCGGGATTGCGGCTTTGCTCAGCCTTCACGAGGCTCTGTATCCAGACGTGGATCATGTCCGGCGCCGGGCATTCCGTATTCCTCATTGAGTTCCCGCAGGTGCACAAAAGTCCGCCCATTTCTTCCCCCTCATCACGCCTCAGCGGGCGTGTCTTTCATACCTGTCAGCCTGTCTGATTTTACCCTGGAAAACCATCCCGGAAAGGCTCTTTTGTCTGAAAGCAGACGGTTTCTGTCTTAAGACGCAATACTGGGAGGCAGCGGAGAATTCACGGCGCGGGGTCTTTTCCCCGATGTCCGGAAAATTTTTCCGCCTTTTTCAAAAAATTTTTCGACTGCGGCTTATTCCCACCATTGTGTAGTATGAATTGTCCTTTTTGCATTCTATAATCAGCGGATCGGGCGGATTTTCGGAAAACGGCTGCGGATTGTCCTGATTCGGACAGGAATTCCCGGACCGTCCGTCCGCGTGTTTTGCATAAAGGTGAATATATGGCGTCATTTACAGAGAACGGCGAGACAAGATATGTGCTCGGGGTTGTTCCCCAGAAGACCAGGGAGAAAGAGCGTGACGACTGCATGCTCAGGGTATATTTCGAAAGGTTCCGCAATGACAGCGGCGGGTGGCGCTACTCTCCGATAAACAGCGAGCTGATGTTCGCGGATCCGCCGCAGCTCTATGTCACGACCGGCTACTCGAACCTCCTCAAGTCGTACGGCCCGGGGACGATGGTGCTCGCCCAGTGCAGCGTAAATCCCAATAACAACACCTACGTGACATATGACCAGAAGATAGACAAGTTCAAATTCACCGATATCCTCGAAATCCTCCCGGTGAGCGAGAACGCGGCAAATTCCTCGAGGCCGCCGCTCTCCGACACCGAGATACCGGTCGACCGCCTGCCGTGCACCAAATATGTCATGGTCTGCCAGGTGAGGCGCAATCCGGACAGCGAGGGGAAGTACCTGCCGGCTGTAATCACCGGGCCCTACGAGTTCAGGGTCAAGGAGACCGTCCCCGGGGATGATCAGAACATCCTCGCGAGGATCTCGCTCCTCTGGCCGACGAACGGCAGCACGGCGTTCTCCGACAACCGCCTTGCCGACTACGGCGCGGTGTCCTTCGAGAAGGACTATGACGGGACCATCGAGTCGCTCCGGGACGAGAGCATCATGACCGTCGGCGGGCGCGCCTTCATGGTCGGCGGGCTCTCGAGGCTTGACCGGACCGTCGGGCGCACCGTGGACATCATGGATGACAACAACGTACTCAAGAAGTACTACTGCATCTTCGATCACCAGGGCACCCGCAACACCTTCAAGGATCTCACCCCGCAGAAGATGGAGCATTTCAGGAGGCCCCTCCGGAACAGCAAGATGCTGCGCGACTCCCTGAGCCAGCACCGCATCACGAGGCTCTTCGAGATCGTGAGCGGCATGGTCACCGCAGAGGACAGTCTCGGCGAGCTTTTCAGCTCCTATATCGGCACGAAGGACGGGAAGCAGCGGCTCACCGAGTACATGGACAAGCACGAGGAGGAGTACTTCAGCTCCTACCGGACGAGGAGGCAGGAGGAGGAAGAGGCCAGGATCGCGGACTTCAAGAAGAAGGCCGCCGACGCCGAGCGCAGCTACAAGGATCAGAAGCGCCGCCTCGAGGAGATCGTGAGCCAGTGCATGACCGCGCAGAAGAACCTCGATGACACCCAGGCGCAGGAGCTCCAGGGCGAGATTGACCGGATGAACAGGGAGATCGGTGCGCTCAGGGAGAAGAAGAAGGCACTTGACGCCGAGGTCGCCGAGGGACTTTCGGAGGCGGAGGGCATTGCTGACTACAAGGCCCTGACCGAGAGGAAGCCGGAGCTCGAGAAGGAGGTCGGCACCCTTGAGGAGAAGGAGAAGGCGCTCCGGAGCGCGGTCGACTCCCTCAACCGGGAAATCGAGAACAAGGACGGGCAGCTCATGAGCTCCTACCTCAGCATGCGCTCGTTCTTCAAGGCGATGTCGCAGAATGACGGCACCGCGGTGAGGAAGTGGGACTTCTCCTCCGTGAGGGCGGAGAACCATGAGGTTCCCTCCGATCCGAAGAAGAGACTCAAGCTGCAGTCCCATATCATCAGCGAGCTGCAGAGGGCCCTTGCGTTCCACGAGAGGCCGCTCTCGAGGGAAAGCGTCATCGGGCTCATCATCAGCATCATCCAGAACCGCTTCACCATCTTCTGCGGCCTCCCCGGCTGCGGCAAGACCTCGTTCCTCCGGAGGCTCGGCGACGCGATGGGGCTCGGAAGGCGCGACCACCTCATTCCGGTCGGGCGCGGCTGGACCAGCACCCGCGACATCCTCGGCTACTGGAACTCGCTCTCCGGGGCATACCAGAGCGCACCTACGGGATTCTGGGAACTGCTCTCCGGCATCCAGGGCGAGAAGGGCGACAGCGTCACCCCGATACTCGTCGTCCTCGACGAGATGAACCTCTCGAGCCCGGAGCACTATTTCTCGTCATTCCTAAACCTCGCGGATCAGGAGTCGTCGAACACCATCTTCACCGGCAACCCTGAGCCCGGACACGAGTACCTCGAGGTGCCCGACTATCTGCACTTCGTCGGGACAGTGAACTTCGACGAGACGGTGAACAGCCTCTCCCCGAGGCTCATCGACCGCACCGCGGTAGTTGACTTCGAGTATGTCCAGGAGAGCGGCAACATCGGCGCGGAGCCTGCTGACATGCCGGTCTACAGCGCCGACACCTGGCTCCGTCTCTTCTCCGATCCGGGCGACTCCATACAGGACTCTGACAAGAACAGCGCGGTGAACAGCATCATCAACATCATCTCCGAGGACAACAGCAAGCTCGGGCGCAAGATCCTGGTCTCAAGGAGAAAGCGCCGCCAGATCGCAAGCTACCTCAACGCCGCCGGCCCGCTCCTTGACAGCGCCTCGCCGATGCTGACCGTTGACCAGGCCGTGCTGCAGTTCGTGCTGCCGCTCATCTCCGGCATGGGCCCGAACTTCTGCGACCGCCTCGAGAAGCTGCTTGACCGCCTGGAGGAGCTCGGCCTCCATGCGTCATCATCAAGGCTGCAGAACATCATCACGGGCGGCAGGGCAAGGTTTGACTCGTTTTCCTTCATGTCGTAGGAGAGCTGATGCAGATCGACTTATTCATCAGCGTCATCTCGACTCTCCGCGACGGCTCCATGTTCGAGGAGCGGAGGATGCTGATAGACAGCGGAGCGCCGGTGACGGGAGCGTCCGTCCCGGAGGACGCCGTTGCCCAGTTAGTCCTCGTGTCCCCGGACCTGCCGCTCTCGTCAGGCCCGCATGTGCAGATAGACGACCTTGGCTGCTGGCTCTCCCCCGAGCAGAACGGCTGCTGGACAGGCGTGCTCTCGGGAGGCGATCCGAGAAGGCCGTTCCTGAACCACGCTGGAACCTGCGAGGCGGTCCTGAGCTGGAAGAGCGCCTACAGCACGAGGGACGGGGATGACGACGCTCTCCGCGACAGCATCCCGGTGCAGCTCGAGATCCTCGCGACAAGGAAGAACGCGAAGGCCGCCCGCGACATGCTCGCCATCATCTCGGAGTCCTATTCGGATCCGGAGCTATGGGAGAAGAAGCACGAGGGCAATGACCTCTCCGGAACGGACGAGCGGGTGGTCATAGAGAAGGCCGCCGAGATCATCGCCTCTTTCGAGGAGCGCTGGCCCTATATCCTCCGCTCGATGCGCGTGACCCTCGAGAGCACCATCGAGTTTGACGAGCACGGCATCGCGAACTCCCCGGAGGCCCTGAGCTGGCTCTCCAGGCATCCCGACCAGCTCTACGTCACCTCGCACGAGCGCGCCGACTTCACGGTCTGCGGCATACCGGTGAGGGTCGGGCTCGGGGCGGTGGAGAAGGTCGTGCCGAGGAGGGATCTCTATGAGAACGAGGTCATCTACGGCGCGCTCCACCACATGCTCTCGAAGCTCGGCAGCATCAGGCGCTCGATAGCGGGGCGCGCCGGAGGCGAGGTCAGCCGGAAGATCTCCATGCAGGGCGGCTACGCGAAAATGTCCGACATCATCTCGGAGTACCGCAGGGTCAGCATGGGCGGGACGGTGAGCAGCGTGCTTGATCTGGAGCGCCGCGGGCTCCGCCTCCTCCGGAGCTTCTCCGACGCCTCCGGCATCGGCGGCACCGCCTCGCCCCTTGAGCCGGTCGTCACGCCCTATGTGGCGAAGAACCTGATCTACTACCAGATCTTCAGCAGCATCATGGAGTGGTACCGCATCTCGAACGGCAGCATTGAGTCGAGGGCGGGCGTCTACACCATAGTGAGGCTTGACCGGCTCTATGAGTACTGTCTCCTCGTCAAGATCGTCCACGCGCTCTCCGGCGCAGGCCTGAAGCGCCTCACCCGTGAGTACCGCGACTACGCCGCGACCGGCGTGTTCGGCGGACGGGCGGAGGAGAGGCCCAAGGACCGGCCGTTCAACTACTACTCGTTCACCCGCGGCTCATGCCGGGTGGAGCTCTTCTACGAGGCGCTCGTGAAGCGCTGGCAGAAGGCTCAGACCGGGGATCCGATCATAGTCGTGCCGAACAGGCACGGCGACGGGCGCAACGACTGCTGGTGCCCGGACTTCATCATCAGGATTTCGGGAAAAAAGGGGCAGAGCGCGTTCATAATACTTGACGCCAAGTACACATCGCCGCAGAATGTGATGAACACCTGCCTCCCCGAGCTCGTGAGGAAGTATGTGCTCGGGATCCACGTGAGGAGCGACGGCGGAAAAATCGGCACGTCCCCGGTGCAGGCCGTCTGGGCCCTTTACCCCGACGGGGCCTCGGATTCGGTGAGCTACTATTTCCCGGAGCACGGCTTCGGCGGGGCGCATGAGATCCTGCCCTCGATCGGGGGGCTCAGGGTCCATCCCGATGATCCGGACAATGTCCTCTCCGGGTTCCTCGGGACGCTCATCGGCAGGGTCGCGGACGGGATTGAGAAGGAGAGCCGTAAGAAATGACAGGCGGTGCAGCGTGCGTCTGGGATCTGATTGCCGCGGCGGCCCATCTCCGGCTGCCGCTCTCTGACATCCGCGCGACGAGCCAGCCGGGGCTCTCGCTCGGCATGGGGATCGGGGAGTTCGCCGCGCGCGCCGGCATCCAGGAGGGGCTCGAGGGCATGAGCGAGGATGAGGCGGTGCTCGACTTCATCGGCAGCATGTTCCCCTCACCGGCGCCTGACCGCTCCATCGTGATCCTTGACAAAAAACGAAGGCTCATCAGGATCTGGCGCGCGGAGTCGGACGAGGACCGCTGCCTCTTTGCCTATTTCCCGGCGTCGCACCGCCGCGGCAGGATGTGGTGCTGCCTCTTCCTGAGGACTCCTCCGGATCTGCCGCTCTGGGAGCTCGCGGAGCGCTACCGGCTCTCCTGGATCTGACAGAGAGCCGCTCCTGTTTTCCCCCGTAAATAATGTCCCCGGCCGGCACCGGTCCGGGACATTCACCTGTGAATAAGGACTGCCGCAGTATGCAGGTGCACGCCCGGGCTTCTCGCGTGTCCATCGGAGTGTGCGATCAGATGCCCCTGCATTGCCGCGGTGCAGGGAGTTCTTTCCGGTAAAATCGGAATATGCGCTTCCGGTACAGCGCGTCAGAGACCGGGGAGAACATCAGAGGGAGGATTCGGCTAATGGGAAAGGCGGTTGTGCTCGGGGCATCATCGGGCATCGGAAGGGCCTTCGCGGAGAGGCTTATAAGCGAGGGCTGGAGCGTCGGCACCGGATCAAGGAGGACGGAGCTCCTTGAGGAGCTCAGGAAAGCTGCTCCGGACCGGGTCTTCACGGAGAGCATTGACGTGCGGGAGAGCGGAGCTGAGGAGGCGCTCCTTGGCCTCATTGGGAAGCTCGGCGGGATGGACCTCCTCTTCTACGCGCCTGGCGTCGGGCATCAGAACCCGGATCTTGATCCTGAGATTGAGCTCTCTACCGTGGAGACGAACGCCCTGGGCTTCACGAGGATAATCGGCGCCGCCTACCGCTATATGGCAGGGCATGGCGGCGGTCACATCGCCGCGGTGAGCAGCATCGCGGGTTTCCGCGGCCTCTCGCCTGCCCCCGCGTACTCGGCGACCAAGGCGCTGCAGCACAACTACATCGAGGCGCTGTCGCAGCTCTCCCATGCCCGCGATGCGGGCGTCACCTTCACCGAGATCCGGCCGGGGTTCATTGACACTGCGCTCATCGCTGGGAGCAGCTACCCCATGACCATGAGCCTCCCCTACGCCTCGGAGCGCATCTACCGCGCGGTGATGAAGCACCGCCCGGAGGCCGTAATCGACTGGCGCTGGCATATCGTCGTCTGCCTGATGCGGCTGGTCCCGGGCTCAATCTGGCGGCGCCTCAGGCTCCCCGGGGCGTGATCAGTACCTGCGGCGGTAGCGGTAGAGCGCGTTCCGGAGCGCCGAGAGCCTTTTGCGGAACCTGCGCTCCGCCTTCCGGGAGCCCCACGGGAGCGCTGCCGCAGAAGTCAGGACCTTGAAGCCCCTTCTCACTATCCTCCAGATCCTCCGGAGGCGGAGGAGCAGTATCCCGCTGACAGAGGTGCCGCTTCCCAGGATATCGGTGATGCTCGAGGTGCGGCAGTTGTTCATGCAGAGCCTCATGAGCCTTGACTCCCTGTACCAGGCGGAGTTCATGACGGAGAGCGCCGTCTCGGGCGGCATGACCCAGGCCGAGGTGTAGCCCGCGTCGGCCGCGAACTGCGGCCAGAGCCTCTCGATGGCGTGGAGTATGGTGCCGCCGCTCTTCGAGGGCTCGGGCTCCGGCGGGAAGTCCTCATAGCTCCAGTCCCTCATGAAGAGCTTCCTGCAGGCGGCCGTCCTCACCCAGAGCATGTCCCCGTAGGGCGCGTCAGGCGTGGCGTCCAGGGGCGCCGAGAGCGAGAACTCCCTGATGAGCCTCTCCATCCACTCCCGGCATTCGAGATCAAGATCGTACTCGGCCTTCCTGAGCTTCCAGGAGGGCGGGCAGGGCGGCATGAGGATGCCGAGCTCGGGATTGCTGTCAAACGCCTCAAGGATCCTCGTCACGTACGCCTTCGATGCAAGGAGCGACCTCACGCAGTGGCTGAAGAAGGAGAAGCGCTCGCTCTCCGAGAGCGAGGCGGTCTTCTTGTCGTGGATGAGGCAGACATAGCTGTACCTCATCAGCACCTCCCTCGTGACGATGAGGTACGAGGAGACGTCGCGGCCGCGGTTCTGCTCCTTCTGCAGGAACTCCGTCCTGTTCGGGAGCGCGGCGAGCCTTTTCCTGAGCTTCGGGAGCACCGCCGCGCTGCCATAGACGATGTAGATGTCGCAGCACTCCGGGACATTCCCGAGGATCCTCACGGTCTGATCGATAAGGTCCGGATAGAAGACCGTGCAGATGACGGCGGCCCGGCCGCGGGGCATGGCCGCGTTGGCGCTGCCATCGGTACCGAACACGTACTGCCAGCCGTAGAGCGATCTGAGATCGGAGAACGGGAAGCTCGAGAGGAGCCACCTCCGGATGCTCTCGTTCTTCCTCAGCATTATGAAGGCCTTCCTGCTGTCCTCCCCGTCTGTCAGGTAGAAGACTGACTCGGGGCTCGGCCTTATCCACTCCGGCGCGAGGAACGGAGGCTCCTCCCTGAAGAGGAATGATGACTGCATGACCATCTCGCCGTTTCTGTCAATGTACGGCGCGGCCGAGACCAGGCTCACGCACCTGCGGATGCTCCTCTTCGAGACGCTGCCGCCCAGGAGGCGGAGGAAGCTCTCCCTCGCGGACGGCGTGTCCTTGATGAGCGCGACCCTGGTGTCGACAACATGGGCTCCGCCGGACTTCCTCTTCCAGGCGGCAAGGACGGCGAGATCTGCCTTTGATTCCGGGAAATCAAGGATCGCTTTCCCCAAATCGCCCTCCCCGGGGAAAACCGAGATGTCCCAGTACATCACCATCCCGCCGGAGCTCACGAGATCATGAATGCTCTCCTCTGTGATTCCGCAGCTCTTCCCGAGTCCGGAGCTTTCAAGATACTCCGCGCAGCCGTCATCAGGGATGACTGAGGTACGGTCGAAAAGGCCTGCGGTCCTGGTGAGGATATCCTTCAGGGTGTATCTGCGGAACTGGGCGGAGTCTTTGAGGACAAGTGTCTTTCGCATCGCTGGATCCATTTGTTCGGGAAGTGGCCTGCCTGACTGCGGGGCAGGCGCTGTGCCGCGTGATGCGGGAGGGGAGCGCCCGCCGGGGCGCAGGGCGCAGGGC
>Ga0256404_1011331_pt1 | contig 11989 bp, 10 predicted proteins | sample RumenRJG_01DNA_FD_185990 | JGI IMG/M metagenome (GOLD analysis project Ga0256404, IMG submission 185990) | Bovine rumen microbial communities from Lethbridge, Alberta, Canada - RJG_01 | ecosystem: Host-associated > Mammals > Digestive system > Stomach > Rumen | place: Canada: Alberta | collected... | reverse complement strand
CTTAAGAGGCCATGGCGACATGCTTGTGATTTGCCCGAGTATTAATCGTTCGGGAACACCAATCCGTTGCCAAGGCTGTATGGTGCAAGACGAAGAATTACAAGCCATTACGGATTATGTGAAAGAGCAGCAAAAAGTCTCTTACGACCCTCGTTTCTTAGACTTGAAAGACCATTCGCAAGACAAAGAGATTGAGGCTGAAGAGATCCGAGCGCAAAAGGCGCAAGCGAAAGAAGACGCCAATCTTGACTTCTACGAACAAGTCAAGCGCGATGTCATGCAACGCGACTATACGTCGATTTCCCGGATTCAACGCGAATATAGCATCGGTTTTCCCCGTGCTGGCAAAATCATGAATCGCTTGGTGCAAGAAGGCATTGTGGCACCGCCGGATAGCCAGTCTTCCGCGAAAGGTTCCAAAGTTTTGGTGCATGCTGCCCCTGAAAGCGATGGCAGTGATCGTCTTTCTGGCGATAACGATTGACTCTTATGAAAGATACCTTTGTCTCTGCACGCCTTGTCGCGCCGAATCAAATTCGTGTGTTGCTCGTATCTCCCGCCTCTTGGGAGAAGGAACGTTTTTGGTTAGAAGTCGATCATCAAAGTGAAATTGCGCTTCACTCCCGGAAAATCGAAGGGGATTATCTGGATTTCACGCTTCCCTCTCCGTTGGCGCTTGGCCATTCTTATTTCGTCTATACCCCCTCTTTGGGCAATATCCCGCTTGATGTTTCCGAAGCGACGACGTTTCCTGATTTTGATGAGAATTATACCTATCACGGTCGCCTTGGACCCGAATACTCGCCTGAAGAAACTACTTGGCGCGTTTGGGCCCCTTTAGCTAGTTCCGTATCGCTCGTGGTGCATCAAAAACGGGGAAGAGAAGTGCTTTATCCCCTGCGCCGTTTTGCTCGTGGAACGTGGATTTTGACTTTAAAAGGCAATTTTCTCCATGCCGCTTATCATTTCCGTGTCGCGAATAATGAAGTCGTGACGGATACCTTAGATCCTTATGCAAAATCATCCCTGGCAAATTTAGGGGCCTCTGTCGTCATGGATGAGCGCAAGATTTTAGCGGAAGCTCCCCATGCTTCTTTGCCTTCTCTTTCTTTCGGCCAAACGGTTCTTTATGAGGGGAATGTTCGCGATTTAACAGTAGACAGTTCTTCGGATATTGTGTGTAAAGGCTTGTATCTCGGTCTCACTGAAAGCGGAAGAAAGACATTCAAAGGCAATGCGTTTGGACTCGATTACTTACGTTCTTTAGGCGTGACACACCTGCAACTTCAGCCTTTGCAAGACTTTGGCTCCGTCGATGAAATGAAGCCATTCTCGCAATATAACTGGGGTTATGATCCAATGCAGTACTTCGTGCCAGAAGGATCTTATGCCACCAAACCGAATGACCCCGAAAGCCGCGTGCAAGAAGCGCAAGCAATGATTCGTGCCCTTCACGAAGCGGGGATCCGTGTCGTGTTAGACGTTGTTTATAACCATGTTTATCGTCCTGCGCGATTCGCGATGGCCCAATTAGTGCCAAACTATTGCTTTCGGCATACGCATGATGGCAAACTCAGTTCTTACTCGGGATGCGGCGATGATTTAGACAGCAATCGTCCGATGGTAAGACGGCTGATTGAAGATTCGGCAAAGTGGTGGATAGATGCCTATGGGGTCGATGGATTCCGTTTTGATCTCATGGGGTTAATCGATACGAAAACCATTGAAGACATCCGTCATTATGGCAAAGCAAAGAATTCCGATTTCCTTTGCTATGGAGAAGGCTGGGAAATGGCGCCAGACGGGCAAGAAAAGATGGCGAATATGGCGCATGCGTCTTTATTGCCCCACGTCGGTTTTTTCAATGACCGTTTCCGCGATGCCGTGAGAGCGTATTGTGCCGGAGACTTAGGCGAAAGAGATCATTTCATTTATGCGATGCTAGGTTCTGCGAATGATTGGGCTGACCAGAAAGCGTTATTTTCTTCTGTTGCCCAATCCATTAACTATATTGAATGCCATGATAATGCCACCTATTACGACTGGCTTAGAAAACGGGGCATCACTTCCGAAGCAGAGCGGCTATCCATCGTAAAATTCGGCCTGGCATCCGTGCTTTTCTCTTTTGGTATTCCTTTCCTTCATGCGGGACAAGAATTGGGCCAAACCAAATTCGGAAATGAGAATTCTTATAACTTAGGCGACCTGGTAAACAAATTGTCAACAAAAATGCTTGACACACGGTTAGAAATCGCGCAATATGGAGTCAGCGCCCTCCGGTTGCGGCAAAAACTTTCGTTCTTTGCCTGGCAAGACCCGAAGACATTGGCTGATCGAGTTGATATTCTCTCTTTCGGCGACGGATTACTCATTCGCGTAAAAGGCGATAATGGCCTTGATAGCGATGCAGTGGATTTCCTCTTTAACCCAACCGCGAGTGCTTTGACTTACGCTTACCCTGATGACCGCTGGATCTTATTTGATGGTGGCGGTGCATGTGACGGGGCGCGTCTATTAGGAAGGAATGTGATTATCCCGAAGCATTCGCTTCTCATCACGGCAGTACCCCCTTCGCACTGGCCGTCTTCCCACGGGAGATAACTTACCTATCATAGATTGTTTGGAGGAACGAGTTATGATCTCGTCTTGTTTCGTCACGGGTCGATTGGGCAAAGTCATCGACCCCACCACGCGTTATGTGGAAGTGGACCGCGTCTTACCCGATGCCTGCGGCACCTATTCCGTTGACCGCATCCCCGTCCGCACCTATAGTGGTAAAGGTTGTCTTTTCATGGTGGCGCCAGAAGGTTCGTATATCGGATTAAAAGGACATCTGGAAACTCGTGAAGAATTCGGCGTTTTGGTTTATTTGGAATTCGAAGAAATTTTCCCAATGAAGACCAAATAATTCTACGGGGCTCGCTTTTTGCCTCACGCGTTAGGATAGGAAAAGGGTATAATGTGGCCTATGTGGAAGTATTTACGACTTATCTTTACTGCCGGAATTCGTATCGTATGGGATTTCCTCTTCTATATTAACCGTTATGCCCGCCATCCTGAAAAATACCCATTAGAGCTTCGTTATCGTCGGGTTCGCGCCTTGATGGTTTATGTGGTGAACTGCATGCATCCTGATTTTAAAAACACGGGGATAGAACATCTTCGCGCCTTGGAGAAATCGGGTACGACATTCTTATTAACCTCGAATCATCAAAGCGACATGGATCCGGTTCTTATGGTCTATTTCTCGGAGAAACCAATTTCTTTCGTCGCGAAAGCCGAAACCCGTAAGATGCCGTTTATCGGGAAAATCGTTCGGGCCTTAGATGGGTTCTTCTTGGAACGCAATGACTTACGGAAGTCGCTTCGCACCATCATGGATTTAAAGGACCGCCTTGCGAAAGGTGGTCTCTCTTACATGATTTATCCTGAAGGCACGCGAAATAAGCATTTGAATGAAACCGTGTTGCTTCCCTATAAAGCCGGCGCCTTTAAAGCAGGCCAATTAGCCGGAGTGCCAGTGCTTCCCGTTTCCATTTGGGGCACCCAACGCTTACTTTCTCCGAAAGTGAACCATCATCGTATTCCGATTGAAGTCACGTTCTTTGAGCCGTTCTCTGCGGAGAGAATGAAGGTGGAAAAGACGGAGACGATTGCTGAAGAAAACGAAAAATTAGTCCGTGCTCAGATTGCTATCGATCAAAAAGAAGACAAAGAGTTCTACGAGAAACGTTACGAAAAAGTCCCTTTAAGAAAGGGACCGGTTCGTTAAGGATAATTCCTTTATATATCGCGGCGCAATCCTTTCGGATAGTGGTTTTTCGCGATGTTCTGACTCACTTTGACGTAGCCAAGGTTTTGATTGTCGTAACTCACAATGTAGAAGCCGTCTGGTTTTTCTAACGGGAACGTTTCCCCTTTGATATACGCCTTGGTTTCTTCATAAGTAATCGGGATCGAGTAAGACGGATCGAGATAATGCGTTAAGTGGTGGTCTGGAATATAGATGTTCCGCATTTCAAAGAGCTTCACCCCATAACGGAGAATATTCAGATGGCTCGTATCAAAATGCTGACTCATCGAATAGAACTTTGAACGCATCATTTCGTTCGAACGGTTTTCCAGTCCATATTGTTTTAGGAATTGGGCATAACGTTCGTTTTTAACGATTTCTTTCTTCGTTTTGATGAGTTTGCCAGGTTTCCGGAACAAGCCGATAAATTGGCCTTCTCCTTCGAAATGGTTCGGATGGAGACGGACCGCTTCTGGCAAATCGATGCCGCGGACAAACGAAGGATCGTCTGGCAACGCAATGAATTCAATTTCCGGATGTTTGGCTTTGAAAGCTAAGAGAACGCCCTCGTCTTCTTCATACGAGAAAGAACAAGTGCTATAGGCTAAGGTTCCGCCTTCTTTTAACATGTCATAGGCCAATTCTAAGAGATCGAGTTGCCGTTTCGAGCAAGACTTCACTTTCTCAGCACGCCAATCGGCTTTTGCCTCGTCGTTCTTTCTCATCATGGCGCTTCCCGAGCACGGGGCGTCTAATAAGATTTTGTCAAACGTATCGTGGAAGTGGATATGAGAGAACACAAAGTCATTCGAAGCAACGATAATATCGCCTCTCCCCATTCGTTCCACGTTTTGTGACATGGCCTTGGCACGGGGATAAGAAATATCATTGGCTACAATGACGCCCTCGTCTTCCATTAAGAAACTGGCGCCAATGGTCTTGCCACCCGGAGCGGCACACATATCGAGAACGATGTCGTCTTTTTCGGGATGCAAGAAGTAGGCCACCATCATGGCCGAAGCATCTTCAATGGAAAAGACGCCGTCATCGTAAAGCAAATCTTTTCCTAATTCGTATTCATCTTTGTCGTATAGAAAGGCATGCGGAACAAACGGATGGGGACGAACGTGCGGATAACGTTTGACAAATTCTTCATCGCTCATCTTCTTGGGATTTACCAAGACCGCATGTGTCGTTTTTCCGTGTTCGATCGCGTCAAGCAGGGCATCCGTCTCATTTTCGGGCAGATGCGAAAGTAAACTAGTGCGAAAATCCATGGTCACATTATAATTAAAATCGTAAGAAAAATACAGGGGGCATTCGCACGATGAGAATGGTCGATATTATTGAAGAAAAAGTGGAAGGGAAAGCCCTATCCGACGAAGAAATCCGTTTTTTCATTGACGGTTATACCAAAGGTTCAATTCCTGACTATCAAGCCAGCGCATGGGCGATGGCTGTGCTGTTTCAAGGCATGACGCCTCACGAGATCGCTACTTTGACAGACGCCATGGAACATTCGGGCGAAACCATGGATCTTTCTGCCATCAAAGGCATCAAAGTCGACAAGCATTCGACCGGTGGCGTCGGTGATAAAACGTCATTGGCGTTGGGACCATTAGTGGCCGCCTGTGGCGCAAAACTCGCCAAAATGTCTGGCCGTGGCTTAGGCCATACGGGTGGCACATTAGACAAAATGGAATCCGTTCCTGGAACGAATGTTTTCTTAACGCCTGAGCAGTTCATCGATCAAGTCAACCGCATTGGCATTGCCATCGTGGGGCAAACCGCAGAAGTCGACCCTGCTGACAAGAAACTTTATGCGCTTCGTGATGTCACGGGAACCGTGCAATCCATCCCCTTAATCGCTTCTTCCATCATGTCGAAAAAACTAGCGTGCGGATCGAATACCATTTTGCTAGATGTGAAATTTGGTAACGGCGCCTTTATGAAAACCATTGACGATGCGCGCGAATTAGCCAAAACCATGGTGCAAATCGGTGATGATTTAGGGCGTGATACCCGTGCCATTTTAACGGATATGAACGAACCTTTAGGATTTGCTGTAGGCAACGCTTTAGAAGTGCAAGAGGCTATCGCGACGTTACATGGGCAAGGGCCGCGTGACTTTACGGAACTTGTCACCCAAGCCGGTGCCATCATGCTTTGCCAAGCGAAGATCGCCACTTCTGTGGAAGCCGGTCGAAAGAAAATTCAAACGGCGATGCAAGACGGATCGGGATTTCAGAAGATGCTGGAACTCTTTGCGGCGCAAGGTGGCGATATTTCTTATTTGGAACATCCCGAAAAATTCCCGAAAGCAGCCTATATCACACCGATTCTTGCCCCGCGTTCTGGCTATGTGAAAGCCATTGATTCCTTAGAAATCGGCCTTTCTGCGATGCGTCTTGGCGCTGGTCGGGCTACCATGCGTGATAAAATCGATATGGCTGCCGGCATCGTCTTGCAAAAGAAGATCGGCGACTATGTGGAACAAGGGAAGCCTTTGGCTTACGCCTATACGAACAAGACGGGCGTGGAAGAAGTGTTAACGCAGATTCAAGCTGCCTTCATCTTAGACAAAAATGAAGTTAAAGCAGGCCCCGTTGTTCACGAAATGATTGCGTTATGAGAGTATTGGTTCAAGAAGTAAAATCCGCCTCCGTCACGATAGAAGACGAAATGGTCGCCTCGATTGGGCACGGCATGTTGCTTTTCGTTGGCTTTACGGAAGGCGATAATGAGGCAACCCTTTGCAAAATGCGCGATAAAGTCCTGAAATTACGGATTTTCCCGGACAAGAATGGCAAGACAAACCTTTCGTTAGATGCAGTGCACGGCGAAGTATTATCCGTCAGCCAATTCACGTTATATGGCGATGCCAAAGAAGGAAATCGCCCCTCATTTGTGAATGCCATGAAACCCGAAGAAGCATCACGCTTATACGCTTTATGGGTTAATTTGTTACGGGAGAAAATCCCTTCCGTCCAAAGTGGCCGATTCCAAACCACAATGGAAGTGGCATTAGTCAACGATGGTCCTTTTACCTTATGGCTCGATAGCAACGAGCTTTTTCCGAGGAAAGTCGCATGAGCAAGAAAGTATTATTAGGCCTTTCGGGTGGTGTCGATAGCGCCATCGCCGCCTATCGTTTAAAAGAGCAAGGTTACGACGTCACCGGTGCTTTTATGCGGAATTGGGACGCCATGGCCAATGGGGATTATTTAGGAAACCCCACCGTCAATGACTCGCAATGCCCACAAGAAAAAGATTATGATGACGCGAAAGCCGTCGCGGCCAAACTTGGCATTCCCTTGCTTCGCATCGATTACATCAAAGAATATTGGGACAATGTCTTTTCCTATTTCTTAAAGGAATATGAAAAAGGCCGTACACCGAATCCGGATGTTCTTTGCAATAAAAATATCAAGTTTGGCCCGTTCTTGGACTACGCCAAAACCCATGGATTCGATGCAATCGCCATGGGACACTACGCCAAAAAGGTGTTTTATGAAGGCCATTGGCATTTGGCAAAGCCATTGGATCACAACAAGGATCAAACGTATTTCCTTTGCGAACTTTCGGAAGAGCAGATTATTCCTTCGCTCTTCCCAATGTGTGACATTACGAAACCGCAAGCCCGCGAAATTGCTTCCAAACTCGGCTTAACCGAAGTGGCCACCAAACACGGTTCTACTGGCGTTTGCTTTATCGGGGAACGGAATTTCCGTGCGTTCTTGCAGAATTATTTTCCTGCCCATGAAGGCAATATCATTGATATTGATACAGACAAAGTCGTCGGAAAACATATCGGCGTTCTTTACTATACGATCGGACAACGCAAAGGCTTAGGCATCGGTGGCATCAAAGGCCAAGCGGAAGGCGCCTATTTCATCTGCAAAAAAGATGTGAAGAACAACATTCTTTACGTCACGCAAGGTGACCGTTCGGAGTGGTTATTCACGGATTCTTGCTACATCGATAATGTGAACTGGATTGGCGAGCGTCCCACCGGGGAAATTCCTGTCTTGACGAAATTCCGTTATCGGCAGGCCGACAATCCATGCATGCTTCATTTTGAAGGGGACCGTGTGTTTTTACGTTATGATCCGCCAGTAGAAGCGGTAACGCCTGGGCAATTCGCCGTCTTTTATACGGCCGATGGCGTGATGCTCGGTGGCGGCGTGATTGACGACACCTATCGAAATGGCGTCCGCCGTGACTAATTTCATTTATTTCTCGTGAGGAAGTAATTTCATGGCCAAGAAAAAATCGCCGCGAAAATCTTCGGTGCAACGGCAAGTTGAAAAACAGGCAAAGAAAGCGGCAAAGAAACATCCCGTCGCCGTTTTGATCATTGTCTTAGTAGTGGTTCTTGTTTTGGGCGTAGTTGGTTATTTCGTCTATCGGCAATCTGTCGCTAACGCCGAAAGCTCTTCTTCGCAAAAATCTTCCGACTCCCCCGAAACCTCTTCGGTGATTTCTTCCATCGAAGGCGACTATGCTCCCATTTCTTTCCATTTTATCGAACAAGGAGTTCCGAATTCGGGTGACGTTATTTACATTCAGGCCGGCGATAACGACATTTTAATCGATGGCGGGGCAAAGCAAAGCGTGGCCAAAACGGTCATCTCCTATCTTGACGATCATCATTTAGTCAGCGATGGCAAACTGGAATATGTGATTGCCACTCATGCCCATCAAGACCATTTAAGCGGCCTTTATGGCGTGGCAGATAGCAGTGAACCCAGTGGACGAAATGGCCTTCTCTATCATTACGAGGTTGGGACCATCATCGATTTTTCTTATTACAATACCTCCACTTATTGCCATTTGAACGATTGGACTTCTACCAGTGAAGAATTCCTTGCCGCACGAACGAATAAAGAGGTGACTTCTGTCTACGAATCTTACTTAAAAGCAAGAGATTACGCGGTTTCGAATGGCGCCAAGCATTATCTTGCGAAAGATCTTTCTAGCGCGGGCAATAACTGGAAAGTTTCGCTAGGCAATGGGTTAGAAATGGAAGTGCTTTATCAATTCTTCTATGACCATACGAGAGATGATGTGAAAACATTGGATTCGTCCTATTCGCTAAGCAATTTCTCCGATCAAAATGACTGCTCGGTCTCCGTGCTTTTCACCCAAGGCAATCGTCATTTCTTATTTACGGGCGATAGCGAGGAATATGCGGAAGCGTCCTTGGTGAAATATAATAGCCTGCCTCATTGTGACTTATTTAAAGCTGGGCATCATGGTTCCTATACTGCCAGCAGCGATGCTTTGCTAGACGTCATCGATCCGGACTTAATCGTCTGCTGTGCTTGTGCCGGAAATACGGAATATGCTTCGAATTTATCGCATACGTTCCCTGCCCAGGAAGCGATTGATCGCTTCGCAAAACACACGGACCGCGTTTATGTGACAACGCTTGGAAACCCGGACGATCCCACGGATAAGACCACCCATTCTCCCATGAATGGCAATATTGTGGTTTCTTATGATAAAGTTGGAAAAGAATCCGTGACATTTTCTGAAAACGACCTCAAACTGAAAGACACGGCGTGGTTTAAGAAGAACCGTACGTGTCCTGCTGCCTGGGCAGCCTAATCATCATGAAACATCCCTTAAAAAAGTCATCTCTTTTCTTCGTTACGGCGCTACTTTTATCGTCATGTACTTTGACGTTAGCGCGTCCTTCTAGCCACGATGATGTCGTTTCATCTTCGGAAGCAACTTCTGAAAATACGGGGGATGTATTGAGCTCTCAAGAGAATTCCCTTTCTTCGGAAGAATATGCTTCTAGCGATAGTTCGAGTCAAAGCACTGAATCTTCTTCTGTTCGTTCGTCATCCTCCTCGGTTTCCAGTTCTTCTTCGAGCCAATCCTCTTCTCAAGAAGTGATAGAAGCGGTGTCTTATTCGTCAGTGACGAATACTGCCTGGCCGACAGGCAATAAGACTTACCGCGTCAAGCCCGTGAAAGCCAGTGGCGACTCCGTCACCGTTTATGACGTTCGTTACACCACAAAAGGCTATCTTGCATGCCCCACGACCTTAACCATCACAAAAGATGATTACTGCCTGACTTATGAAACGGTTGCCTTATATTACATGGCGTTCCGGTCATTCCCGAAGAACTATCTTTCAATTAGCAACAAGAAACAGGTCATAAAAGGTTCCGACTTACGTTGTGTTTCTACCTATTATAAAGGAACGAGTCATACCTATGATTACACGGTGAAACTTGGCACCTTCCAAAACGAAATCAACGGGACGTACTACGAATTTGACATCGCCTTAGATTCTTCTTATTCCGGAAGCAGTCGCGGTGCCGCCCGTTTGGTTGTCGTGGAAGAAGGGCTGGCGGAATATAACGGAGATGGACCCGTTTGTTACTACACGAAAGACCATTATGCGGATTTCTGCGAATTCTATAACTATGCCGGTGGTTGGAGTGAAGAATTCGCCGGGGTTTATAACAAATCGGGAAGCTATTCCAATTCGCCAGAAGTCGATACGGAAAGACCGACACCGACAACGATTACACCGACCTATCTTTCCTTATCTTAAGTGCCGTGCGAAATTGCTTCTTTTTTCGTAAAAGTGTCGTATAATCCTCCTTGCGGGATAAGTCTCTTCCTAGCGAGGGCCGCAGGATGGAAAAGCCTAAGAGACACGCCGCCCGCCTAGTTTGTGAGCAATGTCACCGCGTTCCGCGTTAAGGAAACAATCGAGTGCACCTGATGGTGAAGAAGGATGGTACCGCGCCTGAAGCGTTCCTTCGCCAAGGTGTTTTTCTTTTGTTAGGAGGACAAAAAACATGAAATCGTTAACGGGTCAGCAAATTCGTGAAACCTGGATTAAATTCTTTGAAAAACGAGGCCATAAGTGGCTTCCTGGCGTCAGCTTAATTCCTAAGGATGATCCTTCTTTGCTATGGGTCAACGCCGGGGTCACGGGCTTAAAGAAATATTTCGATGGCTCAGAAGTGCCGCCGTGCCGTCGTATCGTGAACGTGCAGAAGTCCATTCGGACGAACGACATTGAAAACGTCGGTCATACCGCTCGTCACCATACGTTCTTTGAAATGTTAGGGAATTTCTCTATCGGCGATTATTTCCGCAATGAAGTCATCCCATGGGCTTATGAGATTTTAACCAGCGAGACCGAAGGTTTTGGCATGGATCCGAATAAGCTTTATGTCACTTACAATCCCTCGGACTTAGCCTCTTATGAACTCTGGCAAAAAGTGGGCATTTCCAAAGATCATTTGATTCCCTTGGAAAGCAACTATTGGCAAATCGGAGAAGGACCTTGTGGCCCGAACACCGAAATCTTCTATGATCGCGGCGAAGCGTGGGACCCGAAGCATTTAGGGGACAAGTTATTACGCGACGACATTGAAAATGACCGTTACATCGAGATTTGGGGCATCGTGTTCTCCCAATATAATGCGGTCAATGGCGTCCCCCGGAGCCAATATAAAGAGCTTCCATCCAAAAACATCGATACCGGTTCTGGCTTGGAACGGATTGCTTGCATTTTGCAAGGCACCCCGACGAACTTTGAAACGGATTTGTTCATGCCGATCATTCGGAAAACCGAAGCGTTGTCCGGTCAAAAATATGAAGGCAAGAACAAGATGGCCTTCCGCGTGATTGCGGACCATATTCGTTGCTTGACGTTTGCGTTAAACGATGGGGCAACGTTCTCCAATCTTGGCAGAGGCTACGTATTACGCCGGATCATTCGCCGCGCGATGCGTTATGGCCAAACCATCGGCTTCACGAAACCATTCATGTACGAATTGGTGCCAACGGTCGTCGAAAAATATCGTGACTTCTATCCGGAATTAGAGAAATCGAAAGACGAAGTCATGAAGATGATTCGTTCTGAAGAAGAGAAATTCTTAACGACGCTCACCCATGGCGAAGCTTTGTTGAAGTCCATGATGGAAGGAAAGAAAGAACTCACAGGCGAAGTGATCTTCTTACTTGCCGATACCCATGGTTTCCCGGCCGAACTCACTCAAGAAATCGCAGAAGAAGCAGGGGTGAAGTGCGATATGGAAGGTTACGAGAAACTCATGGAAGAACAACGGGAACGTGCCCGTTCTTCACGAGGACAAATTGATTCTTTCCATAAGCAGTCCAAAGATTTGATGGCGTTTAAGACCCCTTCGACATTCCATTAC
>Ga0256404_1011330_pt1 | contig 11992 bp, 4 predicted proteins | sample RumenRJG_01DNA_FD_185990 | JGI IMG/M metagenome (GOLD analysis project Ga0256404, IMG submission 185990) | Bovine rumen microbial communities from Lethbridge, Alberta, Canada - RJG_01 | ecosystem: Host-associated > Mammals > Digestive system > Stomach > Rumen | place: Canada: Alberta | collected... | reverse complement strand
AATACAGGGAGATGAGCGTGGCCGACATCAACCAGGCCCCTTCCGGCACCAAGGCGATGCTGGTGGGCCGCCCGGTGGAAACGGTATCCCCGGACAAGGTGATGACCTTCTGGGACCGCGGCAACGATCCGTTCTATGTGCTGATGAACGGCGGCTTCATCCCGCTGGGGCAGCGCTGCTACCTGTACGGGACGGTGCGCAGGGGGGCGGACAATGTGACCTACCTGTCTTTGGAAGAGGTTGAAAGCATACAGTAAATAAAAATGGAAAAGAGCTGTAGAAAGGGAAAAACTTTTTACAGCTCTTTCTACTCAGATAAAACCGGTTTTAACGCAGGCAGTTTTTAACGTGGATGATTCTTAACGCAGGCAGTTTTTAACCGGTGAACAACGGATGGAGGCACGGCAATATGAGAGAGAAGCAAACGGATGGAGGAACCGCAATATGAGAGAGAAACAAACGGGAACCCTGTGCAAGAAAATATGTCTGTCCGTTTTTTTCCCTGTTATATTGGTCCATACCGCCGTCTGGGCGGAGACGACCTATTCGGACCCGCGTGCTGTCCTGGGGAGCGGGCAGCAGCCGGCTCCCGTGGAGGGAAGCGGGGAAGCGCCGATCACCGTGGAGACCAGCACGGAGAACGCGCGGCTGTCGGGCCGGTCGGAAATGGCACAGGTGCAGGCTCTCGCCGATTCCCGTGTGCGCGAGGTCCGCATACAGGGGAACCGCATCGTGCCGTCTTCGGCCATACTGAAAAAAGTGCAGACGAAAACGAACGGGCCGCTGATCATAGAGACGGTAGAGGCGGATATCGCGGAGGTCCTTGCCATGGGGTGGTTCTCCGACGTGAAGGTGGACCTTACGGAAACGGAGCAGGGCGTGTATGTGGACTACCTGGTAGAGGAAAACCCCTGTTTCCAGCGCCTGGAGCTGGTGGGCTGCAGCAAGCTGAACCGGGAGGCGGTGGTCAGTCTGCTGCGCCTGGAGCCGGGGGAGATCGTCAACACGGAGATCGTAAACCGGCAGGTGGCCCGGATCATATCGGACTATAAAGAAGCGGGGTATCCGGTGGCGCGTGTCCGGGACATGGTGCTGACGGAAAAGGGCGTGCTGCGTATCGTGATAGACGAGGGCGTGATCGAAAAGATCACGGTATCGGGGAATGAGAAGGTTCGTCCCAACGTCATTTTGCGTGAGCTGCGTTTCCGTCCGGGTGACGTGTTCAACACCCGCCTGGCGCAGCGTAGCCTGCAGCGCCTGAACAATCTGGGATATTTTTACGCGACAGGCATGAAGCTGAAGCCCGGCGTGGACCCATCCAAGGTAGAAGTGGTGGTGGAAGTGGAGGAACAGGGGACCGCCACGGTAGGGCTGGGCGTGGGCTACAGCGAGTACAGCGGCGTGGTGGGGACCATAACGCTGGCGGACCGTGATTTCCTGGGCCTGGGTGACGACGCGCGGCTGCAGTGGGAGATGGGTGAGAAATCCAAGACGGACTACCTGCTTTCCTATACCAAGCCCTGGCTGGATAAAAAGGAGACGATGGCATCGTTTACGATATACAAGAACATACAGGAATATTCGGAATACAACCGTGGCGGTTATGAGGTCGGTCGTTTTGACCAGAAGTCCCGGGGGGAAGAGATCACTTTCAGCCGTGCGGCGGGGGAATATACGCGGAACTATGTAACGCTGAAGCACCGGAAGGACCGCTATGTAAAACCCATTGACGGTTACGAGCCCCAGTATTACGAGGACAGCTACAACCAGCAGTATTACCAGGACTTTGGCGTGGCTACGACAGCCGCGGAACGAAGGAAGCAGAATTTTGGGGAAACAAGGAGTATCGCGTTTTCCCATGTGTACGATTCCCGTGATTACATCTTCAATCCCCACGGGGGCAAATACCGTTCCTTTACTGTAGAGCATGCCGGGTTCGGCGGGGATTTTAAATTTACCAAATTCAGTACGGACTTCCGCTACTATTTCCCCCATGGTAAGAATACCGTCGCCGTTGATCTGACGGCAGGATATGCGGCAGGTAACATGCCCCTATCCCAACGGTTCTCCATGGGCGGCGCAAACCTGCGGGGCTACCGGGAAAACCAGTTCCTGGGCAACAGCATGCTGAAGGGGACGGTGGAATACCGTATCCCCATATCCAACAAAATAACGGGCCTGTTTTTCATGGACTACGGGTATGCCTGGGACAAGCGTGATGAACGGAAGTTTGACCTGGGCAAGATGAAGTTCGGGTATGGTCTGGGCGTTCGGTTCTGGAGCCCCATCGGTCCGGTAAGGCTGGATTACGGCATTGGCAACGACCATAAACGGTTCCATTTCAGTTTCGGGTACCCGTTCTGATGACAGGGGCCTGGTTGCGAATATTGTTTGAGTATTGTTGATTACACATGAACAGGACGCGTGGAATATAAACAGGACGCGTGAAAAAGATTGTATACGAGGAGGAGAAACAATGAACAAGATTTACCGGATCATTTGGAGCAAAGCGAAGAACTGCTGGGTCGTGGTGTCTGAAATTGCCAAACGGAGCGGCAAGGCAGTGGGCGGTCATACAGGGACAACCGTACAGGGCGGCGTGTTTGGAACAAAGCGGGTTCTGGCAGCGCGGGCAGTTTGTTCATTGCTGTTGGGCTCGGTGCTGGCGGCTGGATACAGTCAACCGGCAGTCTGGGCAGAGACGAAGGATGAGCCGATTATTTATGCAAAAGGTGTTAGTGTAGATGGATCGAAGGTTGACACATTTGGACAAACCGGCTCAGCGTTTGGTGCAGGAACAACGGCCAGCGGGATATATTCCACGGCGTTTGGTTATAAGACAGAAGCCAGTGGTCAAGGCGCTACTGCCTGGGGTGGCTACTGGGTGTCTTCTACCAACAATGTAAAAGGCGGCACAGCCACCGGCAGTGCCTCCACGGCATTCGGTATTGCAACGACGGCCAGTGGTCGGAGTGACACTGCGTTTGGTGAGAGCACAACGGCCAGCGGCGGTGCTTCTACCGCATTTGGTTCAATGACAATAGCCCGCGGTGGGAATTCCACAGCGTGGGGGATAGAAACAACGGCCAGTGGTTTCGCATCTACTGCGTTTGGTTATAAAACAGAGGCCGGTGATTTTTCCACTGCGTTTGGCAACAGCAGTAGCGCTATGGGCAACAACTCTCTGGCAGCATTAGGCGGTATCACGGACGCAGGGACAGCCAATTCGGCAGCGATTGGTAACGGTGCTACGGCGAGTCTGTCGGATACGGTAGCTTTAGGCAGTGAGTCGGTGGCCAACCGGGCAGCGGGCGCACAGGGCTATTCCCCGGACGGAAAAACATATAGCGGCAATGCCTGGGTATCTACTCAAAACGCTATCGCAGTGGGCGCATCTGCCAATGACAGTGACAGCGCAACGGTGACCCGTCAGATCACGGGCGTGGCAGCAGGCACATATGATACCGATGCGGTGAACGTGGCCCAGCTGAAAGCGGCAACCTCCAATCCGATCCATTTCTATTCGGTTAATTCTACAGATACAACAGCAGGCAACTACGATAACAAAGGCGCTACCGGTGTTGATGCCCTTGCAGCCGGAGTAAATGCAAGTGCAATAGGAAATAATGCGGTATCTATCGGCAGCGGCGCGTTAGTATCTGGCGGGGATGCTTTTGCCCGTTATAAAAAGAAGATTAATAGTGCTGATTACAAAAACGCTAAATTGGCGTTTGAAACTGCGAAATCCGAATACCAGGACGCAACCTCACAGGTTTCTATGAAACAAGAAGAGATCGCTAGGTTAGACCCTTCATCTGCGGATTATGAAGAGGAAAAAGCAAGGCTGAAAGGGGAACTGGCTGAGTTAACAGCGATTGCTAATGATAAATTAGATGCGTTGAATGTGGCACAGCCTGCATGGCAGGAACAGGAAGCAGCAGCCTTGTCTTTACAGCAGGGGAATGCGGTAGCAGATGCAGACGCGATTGCTATCGGCACAAACGCCCGCGCGGGCATTAAAAACTCCATTGCGTTAGGCAAGGATGCAAAGACAGGCTATCTGGCAGAATCTTCGATTGCGATTGGCGAAGGGGCTGTTACAGGAGAAGACGCTGTTCGTGCTATTGTTATCGGTAAGGACGCAAGAGCAGAAGGAAAAAATGCGATTGCGATTGGTTCCGGCGCGGCTGCAAATTATGAAAAAAACGTAGTTATCGGTGCAAACTCAAAAACAACAGGACAATTGTCTACAGCCATCGGTGCTGACAGCACGGCTTACGGTTACCGTTCTGTTGCTATCGGTTATGACGCACAGGCATTAGATACTGCTGCAAGCCCTTCTGACCCCGACAACCCTTCTAAAAAATCCCGTGCGGTGGCTATCGGCGCAGGGTCTCGCGCGCTGGCAAACCGTTCTGTTGCTATCGGTGATAATGCGATTGCGGAACGGGGAATGGCGTGGGTAGTTTCTATTGGTGCGAACTCCTACAGCGGTCTGTTGGGTGCAAACGCCAACGGTTACGGCGCCCGTGCGTTCGGTAAAAACTCTGTAGCAATGGGTCGGCAGGCTCGTGCAGGTGAACCTGAAACTCCGATTACCATGAATGATGCTACTACATATGTAAAAAGTAAAGGTGATATGAACGGATTTGGCGCTGTTGCTATCGGTTATATGGCAAATGCCGTAGCCAACAGTTCTTTTGCTGTAGGCTACAAGGCACATGCACATGGCGTAGGCTCTATGGCGTTTGGTTCAGGCGCTCCACAGACAGATAATGATTTTAATAATATTACGCAAGCATGGGGGACAAATTCCATTGCATTTGGTTATAATGCCCGTGCGTTAGCGGACAATACAGTAGCTTTTGGTGCGTATACGGAAGCTACGGGACAGCGTTCCTTGGTGTTTGGTACGTCCGGTACGGATGCGGTAGCTTCAGGTGTCGGGCTGCTGGATAATTCCCGTGCAGAAGGACAGGGTGCTATTGCTATCGGTGACCGTGCGATAGTAGATTCCAAGATTTTGGTACAGAGCAATGACCCTGATGCTACGGTGAACGATGCGATTGCGGTCGGTACGGAAGCGCATACACGGGCAAGAAACGGTATTGCTATCGGTGGCAATGTATCCTATACGAACGATAAAGGTGTTACGACGTATGGCAGTCATAACGGACGTGATTTTGGTGCGTTAGTGGGCGAAGGAGCAGATTCTGCTATTGCTATTGGCGGTGCATCGTTAGACGAAGCTAATTCTAATTTGAGTGGAAATAAATTAGTTGTATCTTATGAAGCGGCAGCTTCGTTAGGCAAACGCGGCGTGGCTATCGGCAGCGGTGCATTAGTATCTGGCGGTGATGCATATGCTCGTTATGAATCATTAATTAATAGTGATGATTATAAGAACGCTAAGTTGGCGTATGAAACGGCGGAAACGGAATACCTGAATGCCCGATTGCAGGTTTCTAACAAACAGACGGAAATTGATTCATTAGACCCTTCTGCTGATGATTACGAAACGGTAAAAGCGCAGTTAGAAGGAGAACTGGCAACCTTAACGACAACTGCCGGTGAAAAACTGAATGCATTAAATGCATCACGTCCTGCTTGGGAAGAACAGGAAGCGACGGCATTGTTGTTAAACCAGGGTAATGCAAATTTATATGCGGATGCTGTTGCCATTGGTACAAATTCCCGTGCGGGGATTAAAAATTCTATTGCCGTAGGTAAAGATGCTTCTACAGGAGATAAAGCGGAATCTTCTATTGCTATTGGTCAGGAAGCAATGACTGGTGAAAAAGCTGTTCGTTCCATCGCCATTGGTGAAGGGACTACCGTAAATGGAGTGGAATCTGTTGTATTGGGCAGTAAGTCTACTGTGAGTGGTGATAAATCTATCGCTATCGGGTACGGGCATATTGTAAATGGAAACAACAGCGGAACATTTGGCGACCCCAATGTCGTAAATGCTGACAACACCTATGTGGTCGGTAATAATTCTACGGTAGAAGAGAACATTACCAATGCATTTGTGTTTGGTAAGAACGTGACAGTGGACAACGGGACCCTTCCTGACGGTTGGGATACTTTGTCTGATGACGATAAAGCTGACCAGACAGGATATGGCGTAATTGCGATTGGCAACAATGTAACAGCATCCCTGAATGAAAAAGCATCTGTCAGCCGTGAAAGCGGAACGCCGAAGGTGCAGCATGTTGCAGCGATTGGCGATAACGCTGTGGTCGGTGAAGAAAATGCTGTTGCCATTGGCTTTGGCGCAAAATCTGTAGCTTATAATTCTGTATCTGTAGGTACAGGCGCCGTTTCCGATGCAGAAAACGCAATGGCGTTTGGCAATAATGCGTCAGCCACGGAAGCGGGCGGCGTTGCGTTAGGCAGCGGAGCGGTCGCAAACCGGGCTGCATATAATGCGTCTACGAATAAATATACGGCCTATCTGGGTGACGAAAGCAAAACGAGTGAAGCGTGGCGCTCCACAAAAAGCGCTATTGCGGTGGGCGCATCTGCAAACGACGGAGACAGCGCAACGGTGACCCGTCAGATCACGGGCGTGGCAGCAGGCACGTATGATACAGATGCTGTCAACGTGGCGCAGCTGAAAGCGGTCAGTGCAGGCAGTTCCATGGATTTTGGAGGGGATAATCCTACTGCAACGGATAACATTATTACGGTGAAGGGAGGCGAGCAGCTTAACGTGAAAGGCGGAGCTGCAGACCTGACCGATGGTAATATAGGTATTGTAGCCGATAAGGCGACGAAGACATTAAATGTAAAGCTTTCCAATAAAATTAACTTAAATGATGACGGGTACCTGGTAATTGGCAAAACCACGGATGAAAAGGGCCAGAATGTTGTGGACCAAAACGGGGTGACCCTCTATCCGAGCAATTCCGCCAGCGGATCTGAAATCACGAAATTTACGAAAAACGGGATCAGCGCGGGCAAGCAAAAGATTGAATACGTGAAAGCCGGTGAAGCGGATACCGACGCGGTCAATGTAAGCCAGCTGAAGAAGGCCCGTACGAGACTTGTTGTGGGCTCTAATGTGACCAGTGTCAACGAAGTTGCGCCAACTGACGTTGATGGAAACTATTCGTATACGATTGATGTAGACAACCTGTCATACAAGGCAAACGGTGCGAACGAAACGGGCACGAAGAGCGTGAAGCTGTCGGATGGTCTGAATTTTGTGGACGGCACGAATACCAAGGCGGAAGTGGCAGCGAACGGCGTGGTGAAGATCAACGCCTACAAGTCGGTAGTGCAGGCCAAAGCCGGGGACGATAACGTAACGGTAACGCCGACAACATCTGCAGATGGGTTCACCACGACCTATGACATGTCGGTGAAGGACATGCATGTGGACCGCGGCACGGCGAGCTATGGGACTGACGGGACAGGTAAGGTGACGCTGACGCATAAAGACGGAACGACGGCAGAAGTTACGGGGTTAAAGAACAATTACACCACGGGCGTGACCTATAATGCGACGGACAAGACAGCCACCTTCAACCGGAATGACGGGGTGAGCTATGCCCTGAGCCTGAAGGACATGGGGGCGACGGACTACCGTCTGGTAGGCGACGGGACATCCCATGACCAGGCGTATCAGATGAAGGCAGACGGCACGGTAACGCTGAACGTGCAGGACCAGATGAACCCGGATAACATAGACCAGGTAAAGATCACGGGCCTGGTAAAACCGTCCGAGGTAGCGGCGGCGAAGACGGAAGTGGTAAAGGGAACCAACGTAACGTCGGTAGTAGAAAGCAAGGGCTCGGCCGGGCAGTCCATTTACACCGTGAACGTGGACGACCTGAAGTACCAGGTAGGGACGAAGGCGGCGAAGACGACGGCGCTGAAAAACGGCCTGCATTTTGTGGACGGCACGAACACCACGGCGGTACAGAATGAAGACGGCTCGATCCAGTTCAATGCGACCCATAACAGGCTGACGGGTGTAACGGTAACGCCGGCGAGCGACCGCAGCAATGCGATGACGGCCGAGCTGGCGGATGCAGACGGGAACAAGACCACGGTCAACCTGCAGAACACGTACACCACGGGCGTGACCTATAATGCGACGGCGAAGACAGCCACCTTCAACCGGAATGACGGGGTGAACTATGCCCTGAGCCTGAAGGAAATGGGTGCGACGGACTACCGTCTGGTAGGCGACGGGACATCCCATGACCAGGCGTACCAGATGAAGGCAGACGGCACAGTAACGCTGAACGTGCAGGACCAGATGAATCCGGATAACATAGGCCAGGTAACGATCACGGGCCTGGTAAAACCGGCAGACGTAGCGGCGGCGAAGACGGAGGTAGCAAAGGGAACAAACGTAACGTCGGTAGTGAAAACCACCGGAACGGACAATCAGTCCATTTACACCGTGAACGTAGATGACCTGACGTATCAGGTAGGGACGAACGCAGCGAAGAATGTATCCCTGAAAAACGGCCTGCATTTTGTGGACGGCACGAACACCACGGCGGTACAGAATGAAGACGGCTCGATCCAGTTCAATGCGACCCATAACAGGCTGACGGGTGTAACGGTAACGCCGGCGAGCGACAGCAGCAATGCGATGACGGCCGAGCTGGCGGATGCAGACGGGAACAAGACCACGGTCAACCTGCAGAACACCTACACTACTGTGACCAAGTTAGGCAACACGATAACCTTCCGCCGTAACGACGGCGTGAGCGAATCCATCAGCCTCAGCGACTTGGGCGCAACGGATTACCGTCTAGTACCAGCGGCTGACGGAAAGTATAAAGTGAACGGCGATGGCAGCCTGACCCTTCAGGTGAAGGATGCTAGGAATGAAGGGGCGGCAGCCGTAGATGTGAAGATTGAGGATATAGCCAGCAAGACACAGCAGGATATCAATACCTCTAACATTGCAGCCAACCGTGCGGACCTGGATGCAGGCTGGACCGCCACGGTAGGAAACAACACCATCAACGTGAACCCGGAACACAACGGCCTGTCCTTTGCATCGTCCGATGACCATGTGACGGTAACGGCAGACGGCCGCACCATAAAAGTGGGTGTACAGAACCTGGCAGATACCGGCCTGGGCAACATTACGGAAGAGGGCAAAACCGTCATCACGAACCTTGCCCGCGACGCGGTCACGGTACAAGGTGAAAACGGTATCGAAGTGACCCGGAGTGCAGACAAGAGCACATACACGGTCAAGACGAAGCTGGGCGACAACCTGACCCTGCGGGAAGGCAATATCGATCTGGCCAATACGGTGAAGATCGGCAACGGTGCCGACATGCACACGGTGATCGTTGACGGGACCAAAGGGGAAGTAACCGGCCTCACCAACACCACCTGGAGCAAGGATGGCGCCTACAATGCAGGCCGTGCGGCAACGGAAGAACAGCTGAAGGATGTATATGAAGCAGCTAAAGGCGACACCCTCGGCAGCGTCAAGCTGAAATTCCAGGGCGAGAGCGGCGATACGCTGGAGCGGGGCAACAATGAGACCCTGCAGATCGTGGGTGACGAAAGCAACATCACCACCAAAGCGGAAGACGGCAAGCTCAAGGTGGAACTGTCCAAAGACCTGAATGTAAACAGCGTCACTGCCGGAAACACTGTCATTAACGACGACGGCGTAACGGCCGATAAAGTTACCGTAGGCGGCACTACCATCGAAGATAAGAAGATCACCGTGGGCGATACGGTAATAGACGGTACTTCAGTAAAAGCCGGCGATACCACCATCAACAACGATGGCCTTACCATCGACGGCGGACCTTCCGTAACGAAGGGTGGTATCGACGCAGGGAAAAAGAAAATCACCGGTGTAGCAGCCGGTGTGGCAGGCACCGATGCAGTGAATGTGGACCAGCTGAAGGAAGCCACTTCAGGTTTGAGGACGGAAGTAAAGGGCGGCACAAACGTAACGGTAACAAAGGATACAACAACGGCAGCGGACGGCCATACGATCTACACGGTGAACGCAGACGGCGCGAAGGTAAGCGAAGCCGATGGCGGTGCAGTAACCGTAACAGGCGCCAAAGATACTACTACCAATATAACCGACTACAAGGTAGATCTCAGTGATACCGCCAAAGCGTCCCTGGATAAAGTGGAAAAGGATGGCCTGACCTTTAAGGGCGACACCGGGACCAGCAACAAGATCAAGCTGGGTGACACCCTGAATATCAAAGGCGGCGCATCCGGCGCACTGAGCGATGGCAACATCGGCGTGGAAGGCAGCGGCGATACCCTGAACATCAAATTGGCGAAGGATATTAAGGGCGTAGATACTATCCGGGTCAACAAGTCTATCACGGCAGGCGATACTGTCATTACCGGTGACGGGGTAACGGCCAACAAATTCAGATCCGGTGCTACCGTGATCAATAACGAAGGCGTAACGGCTACGAAATTTACAGCAGGGGAAACCAGCGTCAGCAGCAACGGCCTGGCCATTGAGGGAGGCCCCTCCGTAACGAAGGGTGGTATCGACGGAGGCGGTAAGCAGGTAACCAACGTGGCAGCCGGTGAAAACGACACGGATGCGGCCACGTTTGGACAACTGAAAGATCTGGCGGCAGGTGCCGGGCAGGCGATTAACAATGTAAGTAACGAGATCAGCCGTGTGGACAGCCGAATGAAGAAAGGGCTGGCAGGGGCGGCAGCGCTGGCAGCGCTGCATCCGATTGACACGGATGACAAATTCACTATGGGCCTGGGCTACGGGAATTACCGAAACGCTCATGCGGGCGCTATTGGCGTGTTCTACCGCCCGACGGAAAAGATCATGCTCAGCGTAGGCGGGGCCATGGGCAACGGCGAGAACATGATCAACGCCGGCTTATCCTTCGCGTTGGACAAAGGCAAGGGATTTGGCACCAGCAAGGCGGCCATGGCAAGGAAGATCAACGATCTTACTGCGGAAAATGCGGCGCAGGCTGCCAAAATTGAAACCTTGGAAGCAAGACTGGCGGCTATCGAATCCAAGCTGGAAAAATGATTCTTTAACACATTGACCTGCCACGAAAACCTAAAAAAGTATAAGTGCCTCTGCCTTTTATGGGACAGAGGCACTTTAAAACGAAAAGACCGGCTGGGATTATCGGGAGAAGTAGATGAAGGTATTGTGGACGGCAGCTTCTATTTGATTGTTTACGATATCTGCTGCAGAAGGTGCTGAAATTAGCAGGTAATATATGGACAATTACGGCATCCATAACCGTGACACAGAAGAGCCGGAAGATGAACCCATCGAAACTGTCGGGCGTATTATGCTGGATGACAAGGTGAAGCGCGTGTTTGTGGCGGAGGAAGGGCATCTTGCGGGTGTTATCAGCCGTTCCGCTTTTGTAGAAATGCTTCTGAAATAACAAGGAAAACTGTTTAGAAAAGGTTTGGGATTATCAATCGTATGCGTATTTTTATTATATGGCTGGATGCCGATTAAAAAGGGGGTAGCTTCAAATGTTGGAAAGCACAAAGAAACTGGCAAAGGAAATCATGAAAACGGATGTTGTTAAAGTCTGGGAGTCAGACACGGTACAGGAAGTTGCCAAGCTGATACTGGAACATGACATTTCGGGATTCCCGGTAGTGGATAAGCAGGGTCATGTAGTTGGCGTTGTGACCGAACTTGACCTCATGCGGAACCGGATTGCGCCGAACGAGCCGAGTATCTGGTCGACGATCTTTGGGGATGCGGACCGGATGCGAAAGTATCAGGATGCGCGCCGGAAATACATGGCTAAAACCGCAGGGGAGGTTATGACGGCTCCCGCGCTGACCGTGGACGTGTCAGATAGCCTGGAAAAGGTTGCGAATATCATGTTCAACAAGAAAATCAAGCGCATATTCGTTACGGAAGACGGGAAGCTGGCAGGCGTTATCAGCCGTTCCGTGTTTACAAGACTGTTGCTGGAAATGCAGGAGTAATATCGGGCATTCTTTGGAAGAAACGGAAAGTGCACCA
>Ga0256404_1011329_pt1 | contig 11992 bp, 9 predicted proteins | sample RumenRJG_01DNA_FD_185990 | JGI IMG/M metagenome (GOLD analysis project Ga0256404, IMG submission 185990) | Bovine rumen microbial communities from Lethbridge, Alberta, Canada - RJG_01 | ecosystem: Host-associated > Mammals > Digestive system > Stomach > Rumen | place: Canada: Alberta | collected... | reverse complement strand
GCTGATGTCGCGGCTGTATTCCTTGGCAAGGGTGTCGCTGTCGTATTCGAGGTGGCCAGTCATGAAGATTGAGCGGTTGTCCTTTGACTTTACAATGGTTACTCCGCTGACGGGGCTTGTGGCAAGAAGTTCCAGCTTGGGGTTTGCAAGTACGTCCTGGTCCTTGATTATGGTGTAGCGGGAGGTTGGCACGGGGAAGCTGTCGTCAAAGCCTCGGCAAAGGGGATCGGTTGGTGCAAGCAGGTCGCTGTAGAAGATTCCCGAATACTTTCTTTGCATTACGTACTTGGGGATTCCGTAGAAGTGGTAGAGGCCGGCCATTGCCCCCCAGCACAAAAAGAGGGTGCAGTAGGCGTTTTTCTTGGCGTAGTCCATTATGCGGCAAAGGTCTTCCCAGTAGTCAACTTGCTCAAAGTCAAGCTGTTCGACGGGGGCACCTGTTATAATCATTCCGTCGAATTTTTTGCTGAAGACTTCGTCGGATGAGATGTAGAATCTTTCCAGATGGCTTGAGTCTGTGTGGCGGCTAACATGGTTTTCCATGCGCACCAGAGAAATGTTTATCTGGAGCGGAGTGTTGCTCAAGAGGCGCAGAAGCTGGGTTTCCGTAACCTCTTTTGTTGGCATGAGGTTTACGATGGCAATTTCCAGCGGGCGTATGTCCTGGGTGGCGGCGCGCTCGGACGTCATTACGAATATATTTTCACTTTCCAAGACCTGCCTTGCCGGCAAATCCGCATCTATTTTTATAGGCATAAAGACTCCTACATTATTTTATGCACATTATAGCATATAGCAACAATTTGTAAAATATGCTATAATCCTGTAACGAAAAAAGGTTGGTGGGGATATGAATACAAGAGCAGACCGTAGGGCAGCGGTAAAAAAGCTAAAGGCTTTGGTGCTTAGCCCAAAAATTGAGATAAACGAATACCGCAAAGGCATAGAGAATGAATTTTCTTGCGAACTTCTTCCAGCCGGTGTTGAATGCACGGAACAAGATGCAGGCGGGGTAAAATACGACCTTCTTACACCTGTGGTTTATGCTTCAAACAGAATTATCTTCTATATACATGGCGGTTCTTTTGTTGGCGGCTCGCGGCAAAGCTACAGGAACTTCTGCTCATCACTTGCAAACGATTCGTCTTGCAGGGTGGCAATTCCTGAATACCGTCTTGCACCGGAACACCCCTTCCCTTCTTCCGTAGACGACCTGCTTACCGCATTCCGCTCAATCTATGCGGATGAAAAGGCAGCGGCAAGGCTTGAATCTTCCGCAAAAGAAAAACCTGAATACACATTCGGCCTAAATGAAGAAGAGCCCAAGAAAGAAGAGCCGGGCGCAAACATAATAATTGCATCTGACGGAAGCGGAGCAAGTCTTACGCTGGCACTTATGTTCCGCATGACGGAAGACCAGCTTAAGAGCGTAAAAAAGGTTGTCTTCTTTTCTCCATGGCTTGATGTATCCCGCTCTTCCCCCCTGCTCACAGGCCGCCGCGTTTACGACGAAGTGCTTTCCGGGGATTCAATGCGCAGGGCAAGCGACCTGTACACTTACGACAGCAATTCGGAAAACATATTCATCTCTCCGCTAAAGGCACCGCCAAAGAATTTTGAAGGCTTTCCACCCTTCTTTATCCAGATGGGAGAAAAAGAAATACTCATCCAGCAGGTAAAGCAGTTTGAAAGCCTCTTGGCACAGGCAAAGGTTGAATGCACCCTGGACATTTGGCCAGACATGATGTACATGTTCCAGTTTGCAGACGAGTTCCTGAATGAATCCCATCTTGCTGTGGAAAAGGCAGGAAAGGAAATTTCCAAGCGACCGGAAGAATATGAAGAATCTGAAGAAGAGAAATCGCAGCGGCAAAAGATTCTTGACCGCAACAACATTCGCTCGGAATAGGACGCTGAATTAGGATATGGAACTGCTTTCTCCGGCAGGAAACGTGGACAAGCTGCGTTACTGCTACACTTACGGTGCGGACGCCGCATACATTGGGCTAAAGAATTTTTCTCTTAGGGTAAAGGCGGACAATTTTTACGAAGACGAATACAAAAAAGTTGCCCAGCTAAAGGAACTATTTCCAGGCCGCCGTCTGCACTGTGCGCTTAACATTTCATTCCACAATTCAGAGATTGACCGTTTAATAGAAGACATTCCCTACTTTAAGCTTTACCCGATAGACGCTTTTATTGTCCAGGACTTGGGCATAGTTCCAATCCTTCAGAAGAACTTTCCAAATGCAGATCTGCACCTTTCCACACAGGCAAGCTGCATGAACCGGGAAGCCGTAAAAATGTACAAAAGCATTGGCTTTAGGCGCGTTGTTATGGGAAGGGAGGCTTCGCTAAAGGAAATTGCGGAAATAAAGGATGCAGTTCCCGACATGGAAATTGAATGCTTTGTTCACGGGGCAATGTGCATTGCATACGCGGGCCGCTGCTTAATGAGCGCATATCTTAACGGACGGAGCGCACAGGAAGGCTTTTGCTCGCACACATGCCGCTGGAACTACAAGCTTATGGCACCCATTCTTGGGCAGACTGACGGCGGTATGCAGACAGGCACCTCTTTGCAAACTGGCGCGGTTCAGCAGACAGATGCTGCTTCGCAAACAGGCGAAACTTTGCAAACCGCCACCCAAGACGCGCTTCCCATGCAAAAGGCAATCGAACTTGCCCAAAGCGGAGATCTGGTCCTTAACGAAGAAAAACGCCCCGACGAATACTTCCCGGTCTACGAAGGCGAAAACTTTACCGCAGTACTCTCTTCTAAAGACCTCTGCATGATAGACCACCTTGCAGACCTAAAAAAGGCCGGAGTTGATTCCCTAAAAATAGAAGGCCGCATGAAAAGCATCTACTACGTGGCCATGGTAACCAGAGCCTACAGAAAAGCCCTGGACGCACTGGAAGGAAAAATCACAGAGGAAGATGCCAAGCCCTTCGTAGCGGAACTTTACAAGGCAAGCCACCGCCCCTTTACCACGGCATTCTACTACAACAGAAGCGATGCCGACGTAACCGTAAGCGGAGCCGCAGACAGCCCCTACCTCTTGGCAGGCGAAATAAAGGGTGCGCTAACGGCAGAAGAAAGCGACTTTGTCTTTAAGAAAGCAGCCCAGCTAACCAAGCGTAGGCAGGAAGAAAGGGAAAAACTTTGCCCACAGGCACTCGCCGCCCTTGAAGAGCGTATAAAAAATCAGCCGGACAAGCATCTTGCCGCGGTAGAAAAAAAAGAAGGCTTTGCATTCTACACCCTTGCACCGCTCAACATGATAACCCGGCAAACCCTTCTGGAACTTGTTACCCCGGCCATCGTAAGCCGAAAGCTAAAAGCGGAAGAATTCTGTCTGGTAAACCCCAATACCGGCGAAGTTTACAACTGGGTATGCGACGGCCACCCATGCGCAATTTACACCAGCATACCCCTTAGCCAAGGAGACCTCCTGCGAGCACTGGACCCAGGCTACAAAGAAGGAATTTTCCGCGACAACGGACGCTAAGCCGTCACCCTGAACTGCTACGAATGTGGATTCAGGAGCTGCCATTTTTTATAACTGTTCCGGGGTTCGACAAGCTACCCACCAGGAACGACTACGCCACCCCTCCATAGCTTGCCGAGGTTCATGAGCTTTCCGAAGAATGGTTCATGAGCCACAGATTCCGGGTCGGAGCCCGGAATGACGGCTGCCCCCCCTAAACTGCTAGGCCCATATTTGCAAAGTACCATCGAGTGGCAATACCTTTGCAAGCATCTTTTTCTTGAAGCAAAAAAAATCCCGCCCTAACACGGACGGGAATTCTTAAAAGCAAAAAACTTTTGCCAGGCAATTTTTTTTCTTGCCCAGGCATAACTTAGTTTGTTAGGCAACTTTAGTTTGCGAACAACTTTAGTTAGTTCCTTCTGCTTTCTTTGCACCTGCGTTTGCTGGTGTTACATTGATTTTCTTTGTAACAAAACCGCTGCGGAGGCACTGTGTACAAATGCGGATAGTTCTTGTTGTTCCGCCGATTTCTGTCTTAATCTTAAGAAGATTAGGCTTCCAAGTTCTCTTCTGGTGGTTATATGAATTGCTTACAGTATTACCGTGTCCAGTGTGCTTACCGCAAATATCACAACTTCTTGACATATCGCTTACCTACCTATTCAATCTGATATGAGTTCTTCAATATTACAGAAATAATGCCAGTCTGTCAACATGCAAAGGGGCATTTTTGCGCATTTTTTTTGCAGCAACGGGCAAAATTAGCGCAAAAGTTGCGGTGCCGTAAAGACACGAAGAGCAACTTTTGTGGCAAAGTTTTTGTCGTCTGCGAAACTTTGTTATGTGTTTATTTTATCTTTAACGAAATAACCGACTGTAATCTTTCAAGCATTTCAGAATACAAATCATTAAGATACTCTGATGAATGATATTCTAAAGCTTTTAAAAAGTCATCATAATATGGTAAAGAAGTCTTACATGCTTTGAAAAACTCTAAAAGCTGGCTATATCGAATTATTTTATACTTCTCAAATTTCTCGTACTTGTTCAATTTTGAAATATCTTTATAGGCATAGTTAGGAAGTAAAAGAAAATAAAGAGTCATTTTCTTTGGATTTGACATTGATGCTATAGATTCTGCGTAATCATAGTATTTTTTTAGTTGCGAAAACTCTTTTTCTTCTTCTGTAATACCTTTTTTCTTTTTTGTTCCATTTATAGACGATTTTATTTTATTTTCAAATACGAAAATACTTTTAGAATCTTCGTAATAAATATCTATGTTATCCTTTGTTTCTCTGGCAATTTCGATGTTTTCAAAACTTGTCTCTACTTCTGTAAATTTTTTTATAAATTGACGTAAAATTTCTTTATCGTTTTTAAGATAATAGGTTATCCAATTTGAATACGTGATTTCATCATTATTTTTCTTAATTATATTCAACAATGAAGTTGATTTTATATTTATATTATTTATTTCTACTTTTGTAGAATTATCAGTTTTTTCAAAAAAATCAGAATGAATTAATCTTTGTATTTCAGGATCATCTATAGATTCGTATGTAGCGACACTTGCTCCACACATTCTTTCCCGTTCTTTAAGCTTAAAATATCTGTTTCCCATATTTTCAATATTAAATCTGTTATCACAAAGATATATTAATTCTTTCGGTCTTTTAAAATTAGTGACTTTAAATGTAAGGTATACGGAATGCCCTGAACTTGCAGTATTATTTTTCGCGAATAAATCATAAAGTTTTACATTTCCGTAGGTCACTGCATTATTGTCAATATAATCAATTTGACGTTTATGAATCCTTTTATAAGTTTCAATTCTATGAATTGTATTTTTATCCTTTATCGTACCGTCAGAATTATATGGATTCATAAAATCATTATTCACTAATTCATCAACGGATGGAAACATTTTGTATTTACTAGGTTCATCAACTTCAGAAGCAAATATTTCTTCTTCAACATCACACATTCCTAATATTTCGGCTTTGTATTGATCTACATTTCTAACAAGAACAACCTTTTTTATGGAGTTAGTATGGTTCTTAATATCATAATCTCCTGCTGACATTGCATAAATATAATGATTTCCATTATCACACTTAAAAAGATTTATTACTTCATGCCCCAGATTCCCTGATTCAAGATAATTCCCAGAATACATATGATTAATTAATACTTCATCCATTTTTTCTCCAACAAGCGCCCCTGTGCAGGCGTCCACATAACAAGTATTACATTAGAATCAAAAAAGAGTCCATAGGCTATACCTTTCATCAAGAGATTCCATCAGTTTCTGTTTTTTTGTACTTGATATAAAGCCTAGCCCCGATTGGAATGGCACGCGCAGCGTGTTCCGACCGCAGGGAGGAATGGAGGCGAAAGCCGGAACCATGGAAAGCGGGATAAAATACCTTCCGTGGCATTTTATCCCGCAAGTTTTCTGGCGAAAACTTGCCTGTTTCTTCTGCTAACAAATGACGCGCCGTCCTTGGCGCTGCTTGTTTTACAGGATAAAATGACGCGGAAGTCTGACCGGACACGGAGTGCCGGGCACAGTAAAACCAATGCATTCGCTCCGAGAAAAGAAGAAAAAAATTCCAGGCTTCTACTTTGTTCCGTACTGTTTTTCTATTTCGGCAATCTGGTCGCGGTAGACTGCGGCCTGTTCGTATTCCAGGCGCTCGGCACAGTCGGCCATTTCTTTTTTGAGGGCTTCGACAAGTTTTTTGCGCTGGGCGGGTACAAAGAGGTTGAGCGATTTTTTTAGGACTTCCAGGGTTACGCTTGCGTTTTCTTCTGCGTCTTCTTTTTGGTGAACGAGTATGTCTTCTACGGCCTTGCGGATTGTCTTTGGGGTAATTCCGTGTTCCTTGTTGTAGGCTTCCTGGATTGAGCGGCGACGGCGGGTTTCGTCTATGGATTCCTTCATTGCGTCGCTCATGCGGTCTGCGTACATTACGACCATGCCCTCAGAGTTGCGGGCGGCTCTTCCAATTATCTGGATGAGTGACGTTGTGCTGCGGAGGAAGCCTATTTTGTCTGCGTCCAGGATTGCAATGAAGCTTACTTCCGGAAGGTCAATTCCTTCGCGCAAGAGGTTGATTCCAATTAGTACGTCCACTTCACCGGCACGAAGGGACTTTAGGATTTCTACGCGTTCGAATGTGTCTATTTCCGAATGGATGTACTTTACCTTCATGCCAAGGCCAGTAAGGTAGTCGGTAAGGTCTTCCGCCATTTTTTTTGTTAGCGTTAAAACAAGGCTGCGCTCGTTTTTGGCAATGCGCTTTTGGACTTCCACGTAGATGTCCTGCATCTGGCCTTCGCTTGGGCGCACTTCCACTATTGGGTCAAGGAGGCCTGTGGGGCGGATTATCTGTTCAACGATGCGGGTGGATTTTTTTACTTCTTCGGGGCGGGGCGTTGCGGTAACAAAAATTACCTGGTTCATTTTTTTGTTGAATTCGTCTGCTTTTAGCGGGCGGTTGTCCAGTGCGGATGGCAGGCGGAATCCAAAGTCCACAAGGTTCTGCTTTCGGCTGCGGTCTCCTTCGTACATGGCTCCTATCTGGGGAACGGTAACATGGGCTTCGTCTATCATGCAGAGAAAGTCGTCCGGGAAATAGTGTAGCAGAGTGGCTGGCGGTTCTCCGTGGGTGCGGCCTGAAATTGGGCCTGAGTAGTTTTCTATTCCTGAGCAGTAGCCCATTTCGCTTAGCATTTCCATGTCGTAGGTTACGCGGGTTTTTAGGCGTTCTGCTTCAAGCATTTTGTTCTGTCCGCGAAGTTCTTCCACACGCATTTCGAGTTCGGAGAGGATGCGGTCTTTTGCAGTTCCCAGCATGTCTTTGGGGACTACGAAGTGCTTTGCAGGGAAGAGGTTCAATTCGTCCAGTTCTTCTATTGTATTGCCGTTCATTACGTCGTAGCGGCGGATTCTTGAAACCTCGTCAAAGTCAAGCTCTATGCGGTAGGCCTGGTCGGTTTCCATGTAGGGCGGAAAGACTTCCAGAGTGTCTCCCTTTATGCGGAAGTTGCCCCTGTCAAGCACCATGTCGTTCCTCTGGTACTGGACGGAAACAAGGGATGCTGCAAACTTTTTTATGTCCAGGGCCTGGCCTTTTTCTACGTGAACCTGCATTTCTTTGTAGAGGTCAGGCATGCCAAGTCCGTAGATGCAGGAAACGGTTGCCACTATGATTACGTCGCGTCTTTCCATTAGGGCATAGGTTGCGGCAAGGCGCAGCTTGTCTATTTCTTTGTTTACGGATGCGTCTTTTTCTATGTAAAGGTCGCGGGCGGGCACGTAGGCTTCCGGCTGGTAGTAGTCGTAGTAGCTTACGAAGTATTCCACTGCGTTGTTGGGGAAGAAGGTTTTGAATTCGCGGTAGAGCTGGGCGGAAAGGGTCTTGTTGTGGCTTATGATTAGCGTGGGGCGCTGCCACTTTTCTATGATTTTTGCCATGGTAAAGGTTTTTCCGCTTCCGGTAACTCCCTTTAGCGTCTGGTAGCGGTCGCCAGCTTCCAGTCCTTTTACCAGGGCGTCTATTGCTTCCGGCTGGTCACCGCTTGGCTCGTAGTCGCTTACAACCTTGAATTTGCGCATGGAAAGCTCCTTGTGAACTGTTTTGTGAACAATTTATGTGGACAATTTTTACCATTATATTCCATTAAATGGGTTTTAGGGAAGGATTTTCTTCTTTTCTCGGTTGCTTTACATAAGAAACTATTGTGAGAATTGATTTAATGGTTCACAATGAAAGGCAACGGTTTGATATTTGATGTAATTCCTTGCCAACGCATCAAGTTGGGGCCAGCTGAAAATTGCCGGTGGCTGCGTGGTACAAGACGTCTATGGCGTAAATGGCACCCAGGGCAAAGCTTATGCAGAGGAAGGCAGGTTTGGAAAGCCTTTTCTTTACGTTCAAGACGAAGGGCATGACACCATAAATTAGAAGCAGGGCAAAGAAGCAGAAGATTGCAGCAGACCTAAAGCAGACGTAGCCGTCCAAGTTCAGGAAGTTCCAGGGTTCGGTGGTGTAGTCCCAGAGGCGCAGATTCATAACTTTTAGCAAAAAGAGCCCGGTAAAGTATTCAAGTATTGCAGCGGCAATGCCTCCTGTAAAAAAGACGAGGACAGGGTGCTTCTTTAGCGGCCAGCAGGTAAAAAGCATCAAAAGTCCGCCGAATCCATAAACCGGAATCCAGGGGCCAAGGGATGTTCCGCGGTTAATCCAGCGGCCTACGGCTATGCGGTAGAAAATCAGTTCGTAGATCCAGCCCCCGGCCGCGCAAAAAACCATCACTAAGACAAGGATTGCCACGCTTTCGGTGACAGAGCGTTTTTCTTTCTGTTCCATAATATTAATTTCGGTTGGCAAAAGCGATTACACAACACTTTCAACTTTTCTTTTTTTGCGGCAGTTTTTTATGCAACATCTTGCCTGAAATCCATGCCGTGCTTGTTTTGAAGACTGGTATTTTGTGGCGTAGCAGCTCAGGGGGACGATTGCGAGCTACTGAGTTACTTAGTAACTCGCGGGATTTGTCTGTTAACACCAATCCATTTAAGCAGGCGTTGTCCGCTTACGCTTACGAGTTTCTGCGAAACTCGCGGAATTGTCTGTTAACACGCACCAATTATAGCAGGCGTTGTCCGCTCGCTTCGCGAGCTACCGAGTTACTTCGTAACTCGCGGATTTATTTGCTAACACCAATCAGCCTTGGGGCGTTGCGGGGCTTTGCAAAGAGACTGCCCCGCAGAGGGGGTAGCACGCAACGAAGTGCGGGCGCAGGGGGAGACTTCCCCCTCCTCGCGTAACAGATGCATGGGAACTCGCAGCGTAGCTTCAAGCGGACTTCCCCCACCTTACTGATTGACATTCCCCTTTTCCTCGGATTCCCTCTGCTTTCTCGCAAGTTCAAGCTGCTGATCCTGCCATGCAAGGGTCTGCTTCCACTCTTCCTCTTCCTGCTGCTTTTTAAGGGCGCGCTTCTTTTTTCCAAAGATGTCCGACAGGTCTATGATGACAAGCAAAATGAAAAATGCCGCTGCAAGTCCAAGCAAGAATGAAATTAGGCTTTTGCCTCCTGCATAAGAAGCTATGAGGGTTTTCTTGTTGCCGCAAACCATGGAGCTAAAGCCCCCAACCCCCGAAACGCTAGCCTTGCGGTCTCCAAGGGAAGCTACAAACGTAAATTTTGCATCAGGATCTATACATGAGTAGTGGTATTCCAAAGTATTAGAGTGCCTCCTTCTTGTTACAAAAGGTCCGGACATGGCTTCTTTTATGCCAAGCAGTTCCGTTTCCTTGTCAAAGAAGAGGCGACCGCATGCCTTTCCTTCCCGCTGATAGACATGCTTTAACTTACCGTCGCTGCCCTTTTCAAAGCAGGTTACGCTAATACAGATGTATTTTCCGCCCATATATTCAGCCGGGTCTGATACGGGTATATAGGCAGGAAACTCATAGTTGCTTATAAGGTACTGTTTTTCTTCCGCCGCATTTACGGCTTTTAGAATCTGCTCTGTTGTGGTAAGTTCCGGCAGGGCATTCAAAAGCTTCTTGTATTCATTACGCTGCTTTGACCCCTTCCTGGAAAGGGCAAGGCTGGCTGCAATCAAGACACAGGCGGTAACAATGCAGAATATGTTGGATTTCTTAAAAATCTTGCCAGAATTCTCCTGATTGTTACCATTTTTTTTCTGGGCATTTTTTTTCTGGGCACACATAAAGTTCCTCCTAAGATGCAAATACGTATAATACCACCAGTATAGCGCACACTTTTTTTTTGTATAGTAAGGCATTTTTACTGAGGCATTTTTTACCAATACTTGACTTTTACTTGACAGAGGCAAAAACGCGAACCATAATTTAGTGTATTCAACACAACGGAGGTTTTTCATGAAAAAACATTTGATTCAGCTTGGCACATTGTGCATGACGCTAACACTAGCCCTCGCTTCTACTGCCTGGGCACAGAACAAGGACGACTTTGTGCTTGTGGAAGGCGGCACTTTTACAATGGGGCATGAGGAGCCACACCAGATAAAGTACATGCTTCCGCATGAAGTAACCCTTACCGAAAGCTTTTACATGTGCATTCATGAGGTAACAAACAAAGAGTACGAAGAAGTGATGAAAAAAAATCCTTCAAAATTCAAGGGAGACAATCGTCCTGTTGACCAGATTTCTTGGTATGATGCCATTGAATACTGTGTGCAGCGCAGCCTGAATGAGGGGCTTACCCCATGCTACAAGGGCAGCAGAAAAAACGGCTACACTTGCGACTTTAGCGCAAACGGCTACAGGCTTCCCACCGAAGCGGAATGGGAATACGCAGCCCGTGGCGGAAAAAAGGATGCACTGGACACGGACTACAGCGGAAGCGATGACATTGACCGTGTTGCTTGGTTCGAAGACAACAGCGGGAACAAGACACACAATGTAATGACTAAAGCACCCAACGAACTGGGCATCTACGACATGTGCGGAAACGTAAAGGAATGGTGCTGGGACGCATGGGAACGCCTCGATGATCCAAGTAGCGTAACGAACCCAACCGGCAGGAGCAAAATCGACAAAGACACATTTTTCATTTTACGTGGCGGTGAATATGATGATGAACCAGAGTACTGCACTGTATTTGACCGTAGCGATGATGCCCCAAACCGTGACGTAATAGGCTACGGTTTACGCGTAGTGCGCACCGCAAGCAAGGCAGACCTAGAGGCCGCACAAGAAGCCGAAAAGCCTTCTGAAGCAAAAAAGGCAAGGCCTGCACTAAAAAACAAAAGAGCACAAGGCAGGACAAAAAGAAAGTAGAGTCCATAATCATTCTGGACGCTACAATGGGCTAAAAGCAACCCGGTAATCCATGTCGGTGCAGCTTGCTTTGTTTTGCAAAGTTGCAGTGCCCAAACGCAGGACTCCCAGAAGATAGGCTAAAAAATTAAAGTCTTTTGGAGCACATTCCTCTGTAAAACTGCCCCTTCGGGGGCTCTTCGTGTTACGGGCTTTCCGGGGCTTGCCCTCCCGGCCGGTACCCTTCGGGTACGCACTCCGTGCCCCCTCCAATCCCGGCTAGGTTGCTTTTGAAATTCTGCATGCTGCTAAGCCGCCCTCCTTGGCTCTATAATTCTTGGCAAGTAAGAGCAAAATCCCTCCGTGGATTTTTTCAGGGATTGCAGTACCGCTTCGCAATTCTACATGCTGCTAAGTCGCCATCCGTGGCTTTATAATTATTGGCAAGTAAGAGCAAAATCCCTCCGTGGATTTTTTCAGGGATTGCAGTACCGCTTCGCAATTCTACATGCTGCTAAGTCGCCATCCGTGGCTTTATAATTCTTGGCAAGTAAGAGTAAAATACCTCCGTGGATTTTTTCAGGGATTGCAGAATCGCTTCGCAATTCTACATGCTGCTAAGTCGCCATCCGTGGCTTTATATTTCTTGGCAAGTACGGGAAAAAAAACATCCAT
>Ga0256404_1011328_pt1 | contig 11992 bp, 12 predicted proteins | sample RumenRJG_01DNA_FD_185990 | JGI IMG/M metagenome (GOLD analysis project Ga0256404, IMG submission 185990) | Bovine rumen microbial communities from Lethbridge, Alberta, Canada - RJG_01 | ecosystem: Host-associated > Mammals > Digestive system > Stomach > Rumen | place: Canada: Alberta | collected... | reverse complement strand
CATTGAGAATCGAATCGACAAGCCGGATGACCTGAATGCTTTCAGTTACGAAGGCTTTACATACGAACCGAATCTTGGAGAACCAGACTATCCACATTTTATCAAATGAGTGAGTAAACAGCCATCAAGTTTCTAAAAGCAAACACTATCTGACTGTTTATCAGATACATACTTTATCATCTCCTTGGATAGTTTAGGAATCGGCATTTTTAGAATTCTCCGAGTTTTGGATGAGATTTGGGTCTGATTTTGGGTAGCGGAGAAATAGAAAATCTGCACAACCTATTGAAAACCAATTAGTTACGCAGATTTATCAGCGGAGAGAGAGGGAAAAAATCGGACCCTCCATGGGTCATCATGGATAATCAGGAGCCACAGGCACTGCTTTAAATAGCCTATTAATAAAGGATTCCAAGGCATTTTGCAATGTGTTAAAATGTCTTGCGGTAAATTTGCATATTTCAGAAATTGGGTGTAATTTGGGGTGTGGTTTTAAAATATTATATGCTATGCTCATAAGAAAAAATATTCATTTCGCACCCGAATATCGGTGCAAAGGTAAAAAAAATGGAGAAAAAGAAATCGTTCGGGAAAATCTGCCACTTCGCATGCGCGTTTCTTATAACAATATAAGAATCGAGTTCGTGACGGGCATCAGAGTCGATGCAGACAAGTGGGACAAGGCAAATCAGCGGGCTACAGGTATGAACCAAGCCATGCAGACAGCGAGCGAGATCAACGACTACCTTGATTATCTGAAAGCAGAAATCATCAAAGTGTTCCACAAGTACGAATTCATGGAAGAAATGCCTACCCGTGAACAACTCAAAACAGACTTCAATGAACGGATCAGTCAAAAAGATGACGAAAATGGTTCATATGCTGACTATGACAAACAGGTGACAACAGTCAAGAAAAACGTATTCTGGGATGCTTTCAGAGAATTTATTAAAGTCAACGGCAGACAAAATGACTGGACGGAAGCCACCTATGAGAAATTCCATGCAATGGAGAACCATTTGAAGGAGTTCAGGAAAGTGCTTACCTTTGATTTCTTCGATGACGACGGTCTATTGGCTTACATTGAATACCTCCGTCTGAAGAAGAACATGAAAAACAGCACAATCGGCAAGCAGATGTCGTTTTTGAAGTGGTTTCTGCGCTGGAGTTATCAAAGGGGCTATCACGATAACCGTGACTCTGAGACATTTAAACCCAAGTTGAAGAGTACACAAAAGAAAGTGATCTTCCTCACTCGTGATGAAATAACGAAGTTGGTGGAGTGTAAGATTCCTGCAGACGAAAGTCATTTGGATCGTGTCCGTGACGTGTTCCTATTCTGCTGCTATACAGGCCTCAGATACTCTGATGTCTATAACCTTCGTAAGAGCGACGTGAAGGCTGACCACATTGAGATTACAACAATAAAGACAACAGATAGTCTGACCATCGAGCTTAACAAGTATAGTAAGGCCATTCTGGAGAAATATAAAGATGCTGACTTAGAGGAATTCAAAGTCTTACCTGTTGTCAGCAATCAGAAAATGAACACCTATCTGCATGAGCTCTGCAAACTGGCAAAGATTGACGACCCCATACGCCAGACCTACTATAAGGGAAATGAACGAATAGATATTGTCAAACCCAAATACGAGCTGATAGGCACTCATGCAGGCAGAAGAACATTCATCTGTAGTGCTTTGGCATTGGGCATCCCTGCTCAAGTAGTCATGAAGTGGACAGGCCATAGCGACTACAAGGCCATGAAACCTTATATCGACATTGCCGACGACATCAAGGCCAAAGCGATGCAGAAATTCAATAACTTCTGAGGTTATTTGAGATTATTGCAGTAACTTTGCACTGGCATTACGAATTACTTTAATTTGTTCCTTTAATATTTTCGTAGCACAATCAACTTATCAAACACATTATTATAATTATGGAGCAAATATCAAACGAATTGTTAGAAAAGACAATTGGAGAAATGAGTGGAACGGAGTTCCTCCAACTCATGAAGGTAGCCAACCAAGCCACAGTAGAAGAAAAGGTTGAGGACGATGAAGACAAGTATGCCTATGGAATCGCAGGCATAGCGGAGATCTTCCATTGCAGTTTGCCAACAGCCAACCGTATCAAGAAGAGTGGCAGAATCAAGAAAGCCATCACCCAGATTGGCCGCAAGATCATTGTGGACAAGAGGTTGGCCTTGGAACTGGCTGGTCAACCAGTTTATCGTCGTAAGGGTGCGTAACCCTCTCCTACTCTTCATATAAATTCGGCAATAAACCTGCTTTGTTGCCGAATTAATATTTTTAAGATTTCCATTGTAAGAAATGTATGACAGCAAGTCCTACTGCTAGATTTTACCTAAAACGCAAAACTTTTTGATTCTTAATGATGTTTTTTGAGAAAAAGTCTCAATATTTGGAATTATTTATTTATCTTTGTAGCCATAATATATTATATGTTATGGCAAAAGACATGAATCGACTTAAAGTGGTGCTGGCAGAGACAAAACGCACCAACAGATGGTTGGCAGAACAACTGGGCAAAGATGAAGCTACAGTATCCAAATGGTGTACCAATACAAGCCAGCCCAGCCTTGAAACTTTATTCCAAATAGCAGAATGCCTCGGTGTTGCTGCTTAGGAACTAATAAGCAAAGAGAGAAAATATGAGCAGCAAATTCTTTAATAACAATTCAGGCAATACGCTATTTTGAAGGTCAATAAGAAATGAATAACATGTAGAATATTAACGATTATGGAACTATTAAAAGATAAATTATTTAATGGCATCTCTTTTGAAATAATTAAAGAGGAGTATGATGATGAGTATTCGTATCCATTATTTAGACTATTCCTTCGTGTTACAAACTTCACAGATCATAAGAAAAAAATTGACGTCAGAATGAATTATATCTCAATAACGCGTGGATTAAAGAAATGTTGGAATCAAGAATTTGTACCGGACAACAGTTTCGCTGATTTGAAATTTAGTTATGAAGAAATAATCACAGCTTATGATGGTGATCGTATTGAAATGGAAATAAATGATGGAAAATTTGCCTCTTTAAGACTCATTAGAGAAAAAGGCAATTGGATGGTTGTTGAATCCATAGAAAGAAGTACATACAATAGAGAATTAAAGAATAGGATAGAGCACTTTGAGGCAATTGATGAACAATTTGGTATAACTCTTCAAAATTTCTCAGTTAAAGTCGAAGACGAAAATTCTCTCAATTTGTTCTGCGAAGTTCTTGCCTTAAATGGTGAAGTTCCTCAAGAAGGCTTCAATGTAGAAGTTGCTATATATGATTCTGATAATTCTATAATTTATCAAACAAGTATTAGCAAATATGACGGAGATTTTAAAGGATTTGAAGTCTTTAATTTTGGGACTATAACTCTGGACATTCCAGTCAACGAAATTAGTAAAATTAGATTTTATCCTACACGATAATATAACAATATTATCATAGAACATTTTCAGATAAGTAAACAAATTATAATGGAGATACAAAAGGAATTTGATTTTAAAGGACTTCGTTTAGAGTTACTCCAAGCAGATATTGACAAAGAAGATTTTCCTCGTGAACGCTTTAGGGCAATTCTAAGGATTAAAAATGTGAGTGAAACAAAAAAGAAAATATCCATAAAAGAAGATAGCACGAAATATATCTCAAGAAAATATGGCTTGGAATATGCCTATCAGATAATTCCATATCAGTTTGCACGAAGTGATGGAGAATTTATAACTCCAGACTCCTTTGTGGATATTAAAATTAGGTTTGATGTCGTCAAAGAATCTTATAGTGGAGACAGGATGGAAATAGAACTAAGAGACTTAGCCACGATTCCACTTTTTTATTTAGATAATCAGTGGTATTGGAGTACTAATGAGATTGAATACTTTGGAAGTCAATCTGAATTAAGACAAGAAATTACTCATGAAGAGAAAAAATTGCTAAAGAAACAACTGAAAAGCAGAATCGAGCATTTTGAATCAATAGACGAGAAATTTGGGTTGTCGCTTCAGAACTTCTCTTTTGAAATCACCAATTGGAACACATTGCAAATTTTCTGTGAAGTCCTAACTTTAAATGGAGAAACTCCTAAAGAAGATTTTAATGTTGAATTGGCTATCTACGATTCAGATAACGATATTGTGCGTTTGGAGAATATATCAAAGAACGGCGATGATTTCAAAGGGTTTGAAGTCTTTGGGTTTGGTCCAATAGAGTTAGATTTTCCCATAGACGAAATAAGTAAAATCAGAATATATCCTACACGATGAATACGGAATTACAAAAATTGAGAGAGTCTCTTATAACTGAGGCAAAGAGTTCTCCTATGCTTTTGTCTGATTTAGCAGGTTTAGAAGCATATGTATCTGAGAGTTATAACAGTCGATCATTTATTGAGCTGCTACAGAATGCAGATGACGCTAAGGCAACAAAGTTTTACGTTAAGCGTTCGGGGGATTTCCTGTTTGTTGCCAACAATGGCCGTCCTTTTAATATAAAGGATTTAGAAAGCCTTTGCCGTAGTGCATCCTCCAACAAAGTAAGAGGAGCAACAATTGGCTATAGAGGAATTGGCTTTAAATCTGTAGTCAGTTTCGCGAAAGAGGTACATCTGATAAGTGGCGACTTTGAGATAACATTCTCAAAAGAGTTGTCAAAACAGATCGTTCCACAGGCTAATAAAGTGCCTTTGATAAGAATTCCTCACGAATTGGATAAGTCCATAAGAATTGAATTGGCTGGAGAAATAAAAGAGATACAAGATGAAGGATTTAATACCATCTTCATTTTCTCTGGTGTATTGGCTAATCAGATAGATGAAGAGTACACTTCATTTGCTAATACAACATTGTTATTTTTGAATAGCATTCAGGTTATTAAGATCCACTTAAGTAAAAAAGTAACTGCAAATATTGCCGTAATTGAGGAAAACGAAAAAGGGCGCATCTTAAGAGTGTCAGCAACTGATGCTATATCTAATTGGTTTGTATGTTCAAATTCCACATGCAGTATAGCATTCTCTATGAATAAAGACAAGGTCCAGAGACTACCCAAGAACGAGGCTATTATCCATGCTTTTCTCCCAACGGAAGACAGTTGCGGATTAGGAGTTGTGGTAAATGGTGATTTTAGTACAGATCCTTCTCGTAGACATCTTATCATGGACGAGACAACCATAAATGTTATATTGAATCTTGCTCAACTCTATGCCTCTTTACTAAAATATGCTTTGGCAAATAAAGACCGGAATATGGTTGATGCACTGACGCCATATTTTGATCTAAAGCTAATTCAATTGATGAAACAATCATTTGAAAGAGAATTTGCCCAAAGGGTCAAAGATGCTTTTGGCAAGGAACTATCAAACATAAGACTAGCCCCTTCATGGTTGAATGTAGAAGATTTCGCCAAAATTATGGAAGCTTCGAACTTATCATTTATAGCTCCAGAATGTAGTGAAGTCATAGGATTGAACGATCTCTTGAAATATTTAGGGAATAAGCCTGAAGACGTTGATTCCTTAATAAAGAAAGTTAGTAAAGCTGAGATTTCTGTGTTGGGATATGCTCAAATAATGGCAGCTGGAATAAAGGGGGCTTTGATGAATCATAGGTTCTCTTCTTTAACCACCACACCGTTAATTCTATCGAATGGGAGATTATGCACTTTAAAAGAAATAAATGACGTAGAAGAAGAAATAGACGAGAACTACATTCAATTACTACTAGACTGTGGTGTTTCTGAGAATGACATTGCCCAGTTCCTCAAGAAAATGGGATTATCCAAGATAAATGAAGTACAGTTCTCTGATGACGACGATGATGATTATACTTTTAATGATGAGGATGATGAAGACGAGGATAATTATGGTAATAAGGAATCATATAATCCCACAAGTGTTTCTCAGTGGTTTAACGATGCAGAATCTTCTTCTAAGAAAGCCGTAAATAATGACGGTATCCAAAAATGGAGAAGTGCTGAAGAAAACACTTTAGCTGTATTGAATGCAAATGGATTCAGACTTAAGGATGTAAGTAAACAAAATCTCGGATTTGACCTTGAAGGAAGTGATCCGAACGGAAAGAATATTTATATAGAAGTAAAATCAATCGATTATGTTGGGCAAAAGTTCAGAATGACAAACAACGAATTTGCAGCTGCACAATATAAGCCAAGTAACTATTATCTTGCTCTTGTTTATCAAAACAAAGACTCCTTCGAGATAAGTTTGATTAAAGATCCAGTTAATCGGCTTAATCTGACTAGACAAGTCGTACAATGGGTTTGGGAATGTACAGATTATGAGTATAAGCCGATGAGATTTAAAATATGAAGACTAACCTATATTGCCAAGTCATTCGTATTACAACCATCTCTACGAGTTTATCTACGATGATCCTCTTTGGACATCCTGCAACTCCATTTACACGGGAAAATACGAAAAAACATAATACAAATAATTGATTTTGAGAAATTATAAATAGTCAATGGATATGAATAATAAATATGTAACACCAGGAAGAGATAAGGAATCTTTTACATGTCCTCATTGTCATACATTATCTTTAATGAGATGGAGTTCCCACCATTTCCAGGAAGATACGAGAACTGTTGTTGAAGCCAAAATGGGGGGACACGAATATTTAAATGAACTTTATATCGCAAAATGTATTAATTGTGGAAAGAAAATAATCTGGATAAATAAAAATTATGTTTATCCTGACATTATTGCGGAAGAACCTAATAACGATATGCCAGAATGCGTAAAGCTGTTATATAATGAGGCAGGTTTAATATACAGCAAATCCCCAAGGGCTGCTTGTGCATTATTACGTTTAGCAATAGACAGGCTATGTAATGAATTGGGGGAAACAGATAGGGATATAAATAAAAATATTGGTTCTCTTGTAAAGAAAGGATTGCCAATATCTGTCCAGCAAGCATTAGATGTAGTTCGAGTAATTGGGAATAAAGCGGTACATCCAGGCGTGATATCCTTTGATGTTGATGATAAAAATACAGCAACAATGCTAATGCGATTATTAAACATCATCACAGAAAGAATGATTACTGAACCAAAAGAAATAGAATCTTTATATGAAGGTTTGCCAGAGTCTGTAAAAGAATCAATTACTAAAAGAGATAAATAATATGGCTAACGAAATAGTTGATATAGTAAAAGCAACACCTAACATTTTAGGGGAGTTGTATCAAGATTTGGCACAGCCAAGTGTCAAGGCTATTGGTAATGCATTAGGTACTGTATTTGAGTTTAGCACAGCAATATTGCTACCTCTAAAGCTGAAAAACGAAAAGTTGAAAATGAATTTTAAGAAGAACCTGAATGAGTATAAAGAGAAGTTAGAAAAAATACCAGAAGACAAACGATGTGAGGTTCATCCTCAGATTGGAACGCCAATAATCGAAAAACTTACTTATACTACCAATGAGGAAATTGCAGATATGTTCACCACTTTGTTAGCCAATGCTTCAAGTGTGGATATGGTTAATACAGCCCACCCTTCATTCGTGTCAATTATTGAGAGGATGTCTCCTGATGAAGCGAGAATTATAAAATGCTTTAAGTTGAAAAGGGATTGGGAGTATTGTACCTATAATGCTAATGTTATACACGGAAATGGATATGTTACAATAAGGCATCATCTAACTTTATTAGAAGACAATACCAATTTGGCATTTCCTCAAAATATGAATGCGTATCTTTCAAATCTTATAAGTCTGGGGCTTTTTACTGATATGGCAGGAGAGTATAAGACGAACAAGGATAATTATGAAAAGATAAACCAAAAGAACAAGTTAGATGAATTAAGAAGCGAACTCGTCCCTAACCGTTTTAAATCAATAGATGTTGAGGAAAGTTTCATTCATTTGACGGATTTTGGAAAGCTCTTTATTGAAGCATGTATAAAATGATATGAAGTCATTATGTCCCAAATTGTTTCAAGTATATGGATAATTCTGAGAAGTTAATAAATTAGATGATTACGATGGTGGTACCATTGTAAAAAGCCTCCGTATTAGCATTATTTTAGTCAGATATTTGGTTAATAAAAAAAGAATGATTACATTTGTCACCTCAAAACAGTTTGTATTATGATTACGAAGATAGAAATCGATGGTTTCAAGTCCTTCTCCGACTTTGAAATGGAGTTTTCTCCATTAACCGTAATTGCAGGAACGAATGCATCAGGAAAGAGTAATCTTTTCGATGCTTTGAATTTGCTGTCAAACTTATCAAAGGCAGATTTGAGATCTGCCTTTTCAAATAAGCAATTGCGTGGTGAGGTATCCGAACTTTTCACCAAATTTTCTAATGAAACAACTGCATCCGAAATGAAATTCGCCGTAGAAATGTTGGTTCCACGTAAGGTCAAGGATAACTGGGGAAGTGTAGCTGACGTGAAGACCCCACGAATGCGTTATGAACTTGTGATAGCAAAACGCGAGAATGAACAAGGATATGAAGAATTATCTGTTGTCAGAGAGCAGTTGTCTCGTATTGCAACAGACAAAGACTACTGGGCAAAAAAATATATAAAAAAAAGAACGGATATTTGGCGAAGTTCTGTAAGCGGTGGTAGTGGCAAGCCATACATCTATACTGAGATTGAGAAAGGATATCCAACCATTACCGTACGGCAAGACGGTGGCCATGGACGAGGACGTTCTGTCATAGCAAGTGCAGTAACTCAGACCGTTTTGGGAAGTATCAACTCTGCTGATTTTCCACATATTTTTGCCGCCCAGCAGGAAATTGCATCCTGGAACTTTATGCAGTTGAATCCTGTCATTCTACGTGAGCCGACCCGTTATGATGTAAATTATACGGGCGATACAATTGGACATGCTGGCGAAAATCTTTCTGCAGCTCTATATCGTCTGTACAATCAAGATGCTTACGTAATGGACCAGATTGTGATGAAACTTTCTTCTTTTTTACCAGGATATACAGAATTAGAAGTGAAAGATGACAAAGCGAATAAACAGTTTGTGTTTAATCTGAAGAATGGTGAAGGGAAATCCTTCTCATCAAGAGTACTGTCGGAGGGAACTTTGAGACTTCTGGTACTTTGTGTCCTATTGTATGACGATGAATTCCAGGGACTTTTATGTTTTGAAGAGCCTGAAAATGGAATTCATCCATATCGTATTAAAGCTATGGTGGAGTTGTTGAGATTGTTGTCCACTGATTTTGACGACGAAGACGATTTGCTGCGTCAGGTTATTGTAAATACCCATTCACCTGTCTTGCTTCGCTGGTTGAAAGAAAAATATAATGATGCGGACAATGGCGTTAGCATTTGGTTCTCAAAATTGATTTCCCATTCTATTGATATAAACGGGAATAGGCGAAGCATAAGAATCACCAGGATTTCTCCTCTGACAAAGTCTTTCCAGTTGTCATTCTCAGAAGCAGAGAATAAGATGACGATTGCTGATGCCATATCATATTTAAATACTGAAAATAAAAATCTGTAACTATGAAACAACTCTTTATAGGTTTGATAGCCGAGGGAACGACAGATGTCAGATTTCTTAAAAACATCATTTACAAGTCAATTCAAGAATTGTCCTGGTTATGCGACAATCAAGTTGACATATTCGACATTCAGGAGGTAACAGCAGAGGGTGATAGTTTTGTTAATGAAATGCTAGAAGCTTCGAAAACTGCTTGGCAGACTTATGGAATTTCTGCACTATGTGTCCATGCAGACTCTGATGCGAGCACTATAGATACAGTCATGCGAAACAAGTTCGCCCCCTTTTTCTCTGCACTTAAGGATCTGTCTGAAGAGGACTATTGCAAACACATCATCCCAACGATTCCTATTCAGATGATTGAATCGTGGATGTTAGCAGACAAAGGTTTACTCAAGCAGTTAATCAATGCAAGAGATATAAGTGATACAGACTTAGGTCTTGACAGAGCGCCAGAATCCTACGCTGATCCCAAATCTGCGATAGAAAATGCTATCCGCAGGTCTATGTCAGAACAACCAAAGAAGAAAAGGAATCAGATAGCCATTGCTGATTTGTATGAAATTCTTGGCAACAGATTGAATTTGGAAAGCCTTAGAACCATACCATCATTCGTACAATTTGAAGATAATGTTAAACGAGTTTTCAAAGATATGGGGTTAATGAGATAAATAATATGAATTACAGTATGTATGTGCGTTCCTGAATAGTGATAGTAATGATGGTTGGGTGTTCTTTGGCACTACACCTGACCTAAAGATATTGGGTCAGAACGTAACTGACAACACCCAAAGGGAAATAGCACATGAGATGACAAAACTGGAGCCTGCTATCAGCCTGCCTATACAACTCTTCGACATTCCCGAACGATCTGGATTCAGCGTTATTGGAGTGCATTGTGATGGTGCTAAGTTTGGCGATGCTCCATATACCTACGATGGAAGACCTTACTATAAGGTTGAGAGTACAACGGTTCTAATGCCTCGTTCCATGTTTGAGGAACGACTGAGACGCAGTAATCCGAGTCGTTTCGCATGGGAGAGTCAGACACCTGACAATTTCCACTTGGAAGATTTGGATGAGGATCGTATCAAAGGGGCTGTTGCATACGGTGTTGATAGAGGTCGTATGCCTGCATCTGCAATGACTGAAAGTACATGGGGACTACTTGACAAATTCGCCATGACAGAAAATGGTAAGATCAAGAATGCAGCTGCAGCCTTATTCATCAAGAGCCCTACAGCCTATCCTCAGTTCTTGCTACGTATGGCTCGGTTCCAAGGTACTGAGAATAAAGTCTTCATTGACAACATGAGGGAAAAGGGCAATTTCTATCAGTTGTTGGATGCAGGTATGGCTTTCCTGTTCAAGCATCTGAATCAAAGTGGAGTAATCAAGGGGCTGCGTAGAGAAGAGCGATTGGAGATTCCTGTAGAGGCATTGCGTGAAGCATTGACGAATGCACTTTGTCATCGACTGCTGGATTCGCCAAGTGGTAGCGTCGGCATTTCCGTCTTTGATGACCGCGTAGAAATCGAGAACACAGGCCATTTGCCTAATGAACTGACTGTTGAGACTATCAAGCAGTCGCATCGTTCTTTTCCTCAAAACCCCATCATAGCAGAAGCACTGTTCAAAACAGGTTTCTTGGAAAGCTGGGGAACTGGTGTACAAAGGATGATGGATGCATGTAAGGATGCAGGATTGCCTGAGCCAGAATATGGTACTGATGGGCTATTCGTCTGGATAACCTTCAAGCGTCCGAGGTTAGACACTAACTTAGACACCATCTCTGATACTAGCTCTGATACCATCTCTGATACTAGCTCTGATACCAACTCTGATACTCTGATACTTTCTGCTAAGCAAAATGAGGTCTTATTATATTGTATGGTGGAACGAAGTAGCAGAGAAATATTAAATCATATTAATGTCACATATCAAAACAAAAATATTCAGAAGTTCATCAATGAACTAGTAGATGCAGGCTTATTGAAACGTACCATCCCTGACAAGCCTAATTCTCCATTGCAGAAGTATATCAAAGCATAAATCAGTTAGATACATGTCCGAAAGCAGATAACGTTTTCGGACATGCTCTTTTTTAACGCTTAAAGCTATTACCATGTCATTGGAACCAATGCAAAAAGAGCAAAATCGACCATCTAAAAGAAATCCGTAGTTAAACTATCTTAAAGTTGCAGTGAGGCAACATGATATTTCACTGTTTGGAATACCCTGATTCGAAAGTGGGTGTAAGAAAACACCCAGTTTACACGAAAAATGGGTGTAAAACTGGGTGTAACTTTGTAACTTGCTGATATTCAGCTAAGCTGGCGGAGAGAGAGGGATTCGAACCCCCGGTGCCTCTCAGCACGGTAGTTTTCAAGACTACTGTAATCGACCACTCTACCATCTCTCCAGTGCTCTGATGTCTCGAAAGCGGGTGCAAAGGTACATGTT
>Ga0256404_1011327_pt1 | contig 11992 bp, 10 predicted proteins | sample RumenRJG_01DNA_FD_185990 | JGI IMG/M metagenome (GOLD analysis project Ga0256404, IMG submission 185990) | Bovine rumen microbial communities from Lethbridge, Alberta, Canada - RJG_01 | ecosystem: Host-associated > Mammals > Digestive system > Stomach > Rumen | place: Canada: Alberta | collected... | reverse complement strand
ACCATGAAGTAACTGAACTTGTCGTTGTTGTCGTGGGTATCCAGTAAGTAGCCTAACCGGGCCTTGGCAAAATTTTCCTCATTGGTCAGGTGCTCGCCCTTGGTCTCAATGGCTACCGCATGTCCTTTCTTCGTCATCACGATAAAATCGGGATAATGGTTCAGGTATCCGTTAATGCACCAAGCGTTTTTGTCGCCGGATTTGTCCCCGTTCCGATGCCACCACAGGATATTATCCATGCCGCAGATTTCTTCGATCATACTTTGCTCGAAACCGTTCATCTTTCCTTCCCCGGTGTAGAGCATCTTCTTCCACTCACTTTTGTTACCGGGAACGACAGCCTTATCCGCAAAGGCAAAGGTAAAGTCCACAAAAATCTCCTGAGCGTCCAGCAGCTTCTTAAACTGTTTTTCATACCAGCCCTCCAGCAGGGCTTCTATTTTTTTCGCCACCTTTTCGCTGTAAGCCAGGAAGTTTTCCTCCATGTCTGCCAAACGTTCCGCGTCCATGGCGTCCACCACCCGGTCGATGTAGGTTTTGATCTCCTGCTGGCTCATGGTATTGTATTTGTCATTGATCTGTTCCGTCAGCTTTGCCTTCATCTGGTTCTTACGCTTTTCCGGCGGAATCATCTTCAGCGCTGCTTTAAAAGCGTCCGCATCCGTTTTACTCATCTTGCAGCGCTTGGGTGTTTCGTCCCCCTGCTCCAGGTCAAAGCTGTAAATTTCCGATTTCAGGTTTTCAAAATCTATTTCCAGATTCTGCTGGCTCAGCCTGAAATCTTTTGCCAAAAATTCTTTTGTCACCAGTTCCTTGTTATCCGTATCATCGCCAAACAGGGCAGAAGCAGGAACCCGGTAATAGAATTTCGGAAGCCGAAACGTTTTCATCTGCTCCCGGAAAGGCTCCCGAACATAAACCACATCGCTTTCGTCCACCAATTCCGCAGGGGCGTCAAAATTCTGCGCCGCCGCGGCAGCTGCCTGTTCATCGTATTCGTTTTGCTGCCGGGATGCGGAATCGAAAAATTCTTCCATGCCCTCTGGCACATCCCGGCCCACTTCCGGATATTGCCCATTGGCGGCAAAGGGTTGCCCTGCCATATTCAGGTTCAGAAACTCGGAAAGTGGATCGTCCGTTCCGGCTGCTTCTAAATGTTGCGAAGCCTCAGGCGAAGGCATTGCGCCATTTTCTGTTCCTGTCTGTTGCCAGGTGTTTGCCGCACTTCCATTGTCTTTCGTAACGTTGTCTGATTGCAAAGCAGTATCTTCTCCAGCGCCAAACAGGTTTGGCATCACCTGGGTATCGGTTCCCGCAACCAGCGTTGTTTCTTCTCCACCGGCAGCCACCCGATATTCCTTCTTGCTGAAGCCTGCATTGTTCAGTCCTTTCACCACTTTGTCCAGGGTGCTTTGGAAATCGCCGCTGTTGGTGAACACGTAGCTCATGTTCAGGAATTTCTTTTTGGCTTCCCGGGCATAGGGCAGCCGCAGAATGCGTCCCACAATCTGCTCCACATCCACCACGCTGCTGCGGTTGGCAATGGTGGCCAGCACATAGGCAAAGGGACAGTCCCACCCTTCTTTCAGGGCGTTCACTGTAATGATGTAACGGATGGGACAACCCCGGCTCATGAGATCCACGTCCCGGCCTTTTACTTTTAATTCGTTTACTTCCGCCGTCTTGATGGCGATCTGCTCTGCGGGAATCCCTCCGTCGATGAGTTTCTGTTTTATTTTTTCATAAGTGGTACTGTCGGTCTTATTCCGGCTTTCCGCCTGCAGCAGCACAATGGGCCGGATGTATACGCCGCTTTCTGTTTCATCTGCCGCTGCCTGGGCCTCCAGCAGCTTCTGCATTTTGATGGCGGCGTCCAACACCGCCCCCTGGCCCCGCTGATTAGAAACGATGACCGGCAGCTTCACCATGTGTTCCGCCTTCAGCTTCCATGCTTCCACCACGCTGATGATGTTGCTGTCAGGCCGGGGCGTCGCCGTTAAGTCCAACGTAAAGACCGGGTTGAACCCTCGCAGCATGTCAATGCTCAAGGGCGTCTGGGCGTGATGGCTTTCATCTACTACCACCACCGGTTCCAGGGAACGGATCACCGCCGCCAAAGACGGCCACTCTTCATTAGGCCCGTACGCAATGCGGTAGCCCGGATACACCGTGTCATCCTTAAAGCTGCTAAGCTGTCCGTTCTGTTGGTAGGCCTTCCGTCCCTCCTTCTTCCCCGTGCGGAAAGAATCGTAACTGAGCACGAACAGGCTGAGCTGGTCCCGTACGGCGGCAGGGTTCAGCCCCTGGCCGTTCAGGGCTTCTTCTTTGGTATACACCGCCACCTTGCCGCCAAAATCCCGGTCAAGCCGCTGCCGGTAGGGATGATCCGTATTTTTCAGGTTGCGGATGGTCTGGGACAAAATAGCGTCGCTGGGAACCAACCACACCACCGCCTTCACATTGTTGACAGTCAGCGCGTCGAAAATGGGCTTCACGCTAGCGCAGGCCAAAAAGGTTTTGCCGCCTCCCGTAGGCACCTTAAAACACACGTGAGGCACATGGGGCAGCACGTTTTTGTAAGGCTTCATCTTTTCCCGGACGCCTACCTTCACGCCCTTATCCGCCCACAGCAGCTCGTAGGCCTTCACATAATTATGGTATCGGTTCAGGTACGCAAGATACTGTTTCAGATCCTGCAGCGCCTCTGCCTGATAGGATTTCAGTTCCATGACCGTCGCTCCTTACAACCGTTCGATATCCCGGGGAATCTTCTTAAAGGTAATATGATGCTTCGTTAAAAAGCCTTCGCCTAATGCGCAGGCGTCAGCATAGATCACGTAGCTTTCCGCTTTCGTTTTCACTGTGGAAAGAAATTCGTGATCCAGGGTTGTGGCGCCCGTTGCATTGTAATAGAAGTAATAAGCCGTATGATTAAAAATTCCTAAGAACGCGTTGTTACCCTTTTTGATGTTGCGTTCCGTTTTATCTTCGTTTACGTTTTGGGTTGCGGATCCGCTTTCCGTTTTGTTTTCCAATTTGTTTTCGGCTTCCCGCCGGGGAACCGGCAACGGCAGTTTCGTTTCCATATACCACACGTACTCCCGTATTTTTTCCTCCGAAACCGCTGCGTTTAGGTTGCCGTCATCGTTAAATAAATTCTCCCCCAGTTCGTAAAAGGTGAAGGATCCTCCGGTGCCGGGAACCGCTTTGTCCCCTTCCCCGTAACCGTCGATAACCCGCCTCACCCGCTCAGCCGTGATGGAATCGGCGTAGTCCATCATTTCCACCAAAATAAATCTGCGGTTGCCGTTATCTTTTTTGTTTAACGACAGAACCGCGTGGGCCGTGGTGCCGGAACCGGCGAAGGAGTCGAGGATAATATCATTATCATGAACGTTTGCTATTGAAATAATTTTTTGAATTAACTCTAACGGTTTGGGGTAATCGAACTGTATGCTATTCTCCAAAATAGCTTTTAAATCACGCGAAGCTTTTTTATTCCCCTCAATCTCCGTCCAAAGAGGCGAAGGTCTTTTGGTTCTTCCTTCAGCATAATATTTTACATAAGGCCACCATATTTCTTTTCCCTGTTTTTTTGTTTTCTTCCATAAAACTAGATTGTCTTCAACCAAACGATTATAAGTATTTAGCTCAACGCGCCATCGGCTTTCATAGCCAGTTGGCCCTATAGGATATAAACTTTCTCCGTCAGGATTCTTTATCGGGTAATACATGTTAGGTCTATCTGTTCGCCTATCATTTGATCCTGTTTTCCGTAATTGATCATAAGCATAAAAACCTTTTTCATCTTTTTCCTGAAACCGTTTTAAATCATGTTCTGTTAAAGGCAATCCACCAAAGGTATACTCTTCTGATTTTGAATAAATTAAAACAAAATCAAAAGAACTTCCAAGCCCCTTACTATCCTGTCCTGTTGTCTGTCCTGTAGAACGAACAATACAACCCTGATAAAGCCTTTCCCCAAAAATTTCATTACAAATTAATTTTAAATTTGAGAGTTCATTATCATCAATGCTGATAAAAATTGCGCCGTCTTCCGCCAGCAACTGCTGCAACAGCTTTAACCGCGGGTACATCATGCACAGCCATTTATCGTGACGGCTTAAATCTTCGCCCTCTTTGCCAACTACTTCCCCCAGCCACTTTTTGATTTGAGGATCGCTAACCTTGTCGTTGTACACCCAGCCCTCGTTGCCCGTATTGTAAGGCGGGTCGATGTAGATGCATTTTATTTTTCCCTGATATTTGGGAAGCAGCGCTTTCAGGGCCAGCAGGTTGTCCCCGTGGATGATCATGTTATCGCTGTCCGCCACGCCTACCCGCTTTCCGTTGGCGTCAAAAGTGTACCTGGCGTCCAGCAGCTTATAGGGTACTTCCTTATCGTGGTTGATGACCTTTTCTTTTCCTATCCATTCCAGTGTCGGCATGTTCTATTCCTCCGCTGAATCGTTTAATTTGTAACTTGTGTACCCATATTATACCGCAAGTTGCCTATACAAGAAAACGAAATTTGAAAGACGCAACAAAAGAACGCAGCCTGCCTGAGAAGCAGACTGCGTTTGCAATTAGTTACATTTCTTCCGCACATACAATTGTGATTTCAAATGACCGAAAGTATCAATAAACCAGGGAAATAACAATATCCCGTTCAACATCTGAAAAAGACTGGCCAGCAAAACACCTTTGACTAAGAAGAAAATCTATATCTTCATCTGAAATTTGTCCATCCCCGGGGAGCAGCCTTTCTGCTATGCATATTGCATTGTTTCCACTTTGCCAAATAACAAGATATGCGCTTTCTCCCCTTTTCTCCGGTTGAATCACAAATTCTTTATCTTTGTATAAAAACTCAATCTCATGATTGCCTTTTAATGCCTCTTTAAAATCTTGCATATTTAATCCTGTCATAGCTTTACCCCTCTGAAAATCCTGTGGAACCTTTTGTACAATGCATCTTCCTTTGTCAATACCGTAGGTTCTGTTCCTCTATCGCCATCCTTATAGTAATGAACATGTAAAGTTAACTTGCCCTGATGCCTGCCATAATCAATATCGAATTCTGGAACTCTGTTTTCGCCAAAAACGCGCAACTGAGAAAATGTCTTGTCTACATCTTTCCTGTATGAAATATATGCTGTTCCTGGCGTATTGGATCGTTCAGGCAAACTTATACTTTTTCCCGGGTCTTTAGGTTCCAGAACTTTGATACCATCGACATAATCCACCGTATGCCATTGCGCAGGCGTACTAAAACCACCGCTTTCTAAAAACGAACCTCTGCTTCCCATCAGCTTACACGCTCCTTCCAACGTTGCGAAAAGCAGGGATAGTAAATTATATTGTCATAGATTTCCAGTTCCTTAACAGGTCTGCCACATACAATCAGTTTAAAAGGATTCTTTCTCTTCTGTAATTCTTTTATTCCTAACTGAAAAATCTTCTTACCATATGGACTGGACATGCAACCATTTGTTGAAACCGCGATAGAACTGTTTTCCGGCAAGCCGTCAAAACACCATTCAAAATCTTCTCTGCTGCTCCAAGATGCTACGGGTATAGTATCAAACCCGTTTATCTGAAGATAATAAGCCATAACCCTATTCCGAGTGCAGTTCCAGATGATTTGTCCCGGTAACAATTCAGGAAACATAGAATAATCTGTAGTGATAATTCCAGCAAAACGACGGAGGCTTGTGAAGCTCTTTTCGGGATGCCGCCAAAAATTTTCAAACAAATCGTCATCAATAAAAAAATCTACCCAATGCTCCTCCGGCTTTGCAATTCCATTTCGTTCATTAAAGCTAATAACATTCTTAGGAATAAACTGATTTTCCTTTAATTGCGGCAGCTTATATTTGCCTACAAGCGTTGCGCCGTGCCAATAATATAACTTGAAAATATCATACTTCCTAATATTTGTTTTTAACATTTCGAAAAGTTCCTTTCTGCCCGTTTCGGCATACATATCATGATAAGTAGTGTCAATTAAAATTGACGTCACAGAAAGGATATGCTAAAATGTGGTTGCGACAACGGATATTTTAGCATATCCGTGGTAAAACGTATTGGTTGCTGCTGGCACAGCATGTCAATACGTTTTATTTTTTTGTTTCCATCTTGTTCACCCCCTTGACCTTTAACGTATCGTCTTCAACTGGACATAGGCCGCCGCAGCAGAAACCCCGCAACTACTTTGCACTTCGAATCTGTTCATATTTTTAATCAGATATGAGGAAGCCAAAAGTTCACCGCCAAAAGCATCTGCCTGCCATTCAGGATCCTCAAATGTTCTCAACTTGTCATTTGGTGCCAAACGGCACAACGCAACAGCATCATTTTCATGCAAAAACAGGTGTCCTATCTCATGGGCAACAGTCATACGGTCCCTTGGCTCACCACTTGAAGCTCTCAGGTAAACATCTTCCCGAATACGAATCAAATTCTTGCTTGGATATGTTTCCCCATGTTTGTTTCCCATTTCTTCGACAGGCACGACCTCAAACTGATAATTCTGTATCATTAGCGGCAGAATATTCTCCGCAAATAAGAGTACCGGAAAATAAAGTTTGTACTCTAACCCTACAAGCCGTTTCAATTTTCGTACATATTGACGGATTGCATATCGTGAAATACCGTCAGCTTTATAGCAAATCATCACTTTTCCCCTTCCATTAAAATCTTACGAATTGCCTCGACCTGAGAATCATCAATTTCAGAAAATCTGCGGGCAAATGAGACTGCCAACTCGCGCTTTCCGATTGTTGCGTTAAGCAGATTCATTTCAACTGCCTTTTCCGTTTCAGCAATTGCAGACGTGAATTCATCTCTTTTGTTTTGATCAAAATTATATAACCTGCAAATTTCTCCAATCCATGAAGATGGCATCTTCTTTTTTCCATTTTCAACCGCAGATAAAAATGAAACGGTAACATTAAGTTTTCCTGCCATATCTTTTAGTATCTCGCCTCTGTCAATCCGTAGTTTACGCAGGAACCTGCCCAAACTTGTCAACATGATATCTCCTCCTTCCAAATAAAAACGGGAACTGCCAGGTTTTAATAAATATTAACACTAAATAAAGAACTTGTCAACCAATCGGTTGACAAGTTCTTTATTTTTAATAAATTTTACTCTAATCAAGAAAATCGTACTTATCACTTCTCATTGCTTAGCCACAAACATAGAGCCTCCCTTGATTATCGCTGTCCGCCGCGCCTTCCCGCTTTCCGTTGGCGTCAAAAGTGTACTGGGCGTCCAGCAGCTTAAAGGGTACTTCCTTATCGTGGTTGATGACCTTTTCTTTTCCTATCCATTCCAGTGTCGGCATGTCCTATTCCTCATTCCGCTTCGGATTATTACAACGTTAGGTTTATTCCTGTTAAAATCGTTACCATAATTATAGCAAAAAAAGAAATTCCTTTAAAGCCGGGCAATATATAACCGCCTGCATCGAAAGACACAGGCGGCGCGGAAGGTTCGTTCAGGTCTAATTGTTATATAAATTTTACAAGAGACAAAAAAATTTGCGTTAACGTAACGCTGCCACTTCTTCAAGGGAAAGGTTGGTCAATCTGGCAACTTTATCAATATCCATTCCATCGTTTAACATGTTTTTTGCAATTTCAAGAGACTTTTCCATTTCAGCTTTAACAGCAGCTTCTTTCACAGATTTCCTGTATTTTTCCTCATATTCCTTTTCCATCCGCTCACTGATGGTCTTCTCCATCCGCTTTTCCATACGCTTTTCGATAACCTTCATGTCCATTTCCCAAGTCATGATGCGCTCCCTCCAGTACGTATCGTCCTTCACCCGGGCCGTCTCTTTCTCCACGGTCTGGGTGAATTCGCTTTCCGGGGCCTTCCCGTTCACATACGATAAAAACGCTGCCAGCTCTTTATCTGTCGCCTTGTCCGCCGCCCTGGCGTTCAGGAAAATATTTTCCGTCAGGTCCCCCATCTCCAGAGAGTTCTTCTCCCCGCACCGATAGGTAAAGTGATACACCGGCAGCCCCTCCTTAAAGGGATCGAAGGTGCAGATGAAAATTACATAGGACCTGCGCAGTTGGTTGTAATGCATGCCCCGGCGCAGCATATCCATGCCGGCGATGCTCTGGTAGTACCGGGTGCGCAGCGGCAGCTCGCGCACCACCGTCTCTTCATCCGTGTCACGGTAAATGGTGCTGTTCGGCCCCGTCGTCTGCATCTCGATGTCCAGCACCGTGCCGTTCTCGTCCATCACATACACATCAAGGCGGATACGTTTGCTGTCAATTCGTACGCTGAGGTTCTTATCCGTTTCGAGATAAATTATGTCCTTGATCTGTATGTGCAAAATATGTTCAATAAGATGCTTGCAGAGTTCCTTGTTCTTCATCACCTCCAGGAACACAAGGTTGTTGGAAAATGTCATGGAATCCCAGTCTATTTCAATAAATTCTTTCAATGTTTCACCTTTCTTTCCGACCGGGCTGTTCCTTCCGCAAAATCATTGTACCATATTTCACCTGGCAATGCTATGAAGTTTTAATGAAAAAATACGTTGCGCCGGATATGGCATCACAGGAATGGAGGAAAGGAAGGAAGTTAAAATATCCAAAGCCCGGCCAAATCCGGTCCGCTTCGCAACGTAATTATTTTACATATATTTCCCTGAGGATTATGCGCTTACTTTGCGCCTACCGGTTTGATCTCGTCAGTAATGTGGTAGTAATCCAGCGGATAAATATGGGCGTACCCAACTTTTTCGGTATTGTAGACAAAGCAACTGTTGTAATAGCCGTCTACCAGTACCGCCGCTTCATCGATCAGGATCTGCTGGCACTGCTGCATCAGTTCAGCGTAGCGTTTGGGATCGGTGGTAACCCGCAGTTCTTCATAGGCTTTATCATACGCGTCGCTCTTGAAGCCGCAGAAGTTATCCTTGTTCTTGCTCCACCAGTTGCCCATAAAGACGGTAGGCGAACCTGCGATCATCACATTCCAGTTATTGTTGTCAAAGTCGTAGTCGCCGGCAACCAGTTTCTGCCAGCAGTCGTCGGAACTGCCATACTCGCTCTTCACACCGATGCCCACAGCCTTCAGGTACTGGGTATGGGCGTCGGAAAAATCGTTCAACAGACGGTTGGCATAAGAAACGTAACGGAGTTCAATATTCTTGCCGTTCAGCTCGCGAATGCCGTCGCCATTGGTGTCTTTAATGCCTGCTTCGTCCAGAATCTTTTTCGCCCCTTCCGGATCGTATTCGTAAGGATTCTTCAGCTGGTCAAAGCCATACCCCAGAGAGCTGGGGATGACGGACGGGCCCGGGGTGTACAGGCCGCCGATGGTGTTGGATTTGCAGATGGTCTTGTAGTCGATGGCTTTCAGTACGGCCTGACGCAAGGCTTTGTTGGCCAGCGGTTTCCCTTCCCGCATGTTCATCCAGCTGAAGCCTACGCGGGTACCGGGGGCAATATCAACCTTGTATTTTTTATCCCCCTGCATTGCCTTAAGATCCGCAACGCTCATGATGTTCTCCGCCAGGTCGATCTGCCCGGCCCGCAATGCATTAGCCTTGGCAGAAGCATCGCCCATATAAATAATATTCACTGTATCGTAAGGCGGCTTCCCATTCCAGTAATAAGGATTAGCGGCCAGCTCGTAACCCACATGCGGCTTGAAGCTCTTAACCATGTACGGACCGGTACCAATAACACCGGTGTCTAAATTCTTGCTGTTTTTTATGTCAAGGATGCACATGCAGGGATCAGCCAGATTGGCCGGCATGTTGGCATAAACTTTTTCAGACTTGATGGTGATGGTGCCTGCCGCGTCGTCAGCCGTAACCACAGCGCCTGCGTCCAGGAACTTGGTAGGATTGGAAGATCCTTTTTTACCCGCTTCACGGATCCAGTCCAGGTATTCCTTAACCTTGGTAGCGGTCATTTCAGTTCCGTTGCTGAACTTAACGCCCTTGCGCAGCTTGATGGTCCAGGTCTTGTTGCCGTCGCTGGGCGTTGCTGATTCCGCCAGAACTGGAACCGGTTTTACATGGTCGTCAAAACGGAACAGCGCCTGACTGATACCGTAGCGGGTCAGATTCCATGCTGTGTTGACCTGAGCGGCCGGATTAAGATAGCCTTCGGAATACATTTGGCTGCCAAAGTTCAGCACCTTGGTGCCGGCCGCAGCCTTGCCGTCCTTTGCCGGAGCTTTGTCACCGCCTCCGCAACCGGCAAGTAAACCGCAGGCTAAAACGCCTGCTGCCAGTAAAGCCGCAGATTTCTTGGATAATTTTTTCATAGGGGTTCTTCCTTTCTCAAAAATGATAATTTGAAAACTATTAGTATGTAGTTCTAATAAAAATAAATTATTAAACTATAGGAATTATATAGTAAACTTTTATTATTGTCAACATGTAAATAGCGTTTTGTCGAGGCAGTTTCTATAAAGATACACAGCTTGAAAATATTATCCCCTGAAATAAAAAAACGCCGTCTGAATACAGACCGGCGTAATTAGTTTATATTGCACTATTTGTATTTTTTGAAAAGGACGCAACTTCTATTACAATTTGTCTTTTTTGGAAATGCACGTAACTTTTTATCGCAATTAACGCTTGCATTATTTTTATGTAATCGTATATATGAATTTTTTCTTTCCCTGAATCCCGCTTTTTATTATACCCGCTCCATCAACGCCTGCAAAATCAGTTTAATATACGGTATGAATTCATCCGCAAACGGATTGGTTCCATGCCCTACTTTCAGATAAACAGGAATATGCTGAAGCTGTTTATATTCCAGACTGGCGGGATAGCGGGCTAGCGCAAACATGTGCTGATATTCCACAAACTTATAAATTTTTTCTTCGTCAAAAGATGGGAACAACAGCTTGGCAACCTTTCGCAGTCGCAAAAACAATTCGTGCATATCGCCGCGGAATTTTATATGCATTTTTTCCGTCGCGTCTTTCAGGATTACGGTGTTGACAATGCTGAATAGGCTGGCCATTCGCTGGTGCCGCAGCCACAATGCGGTCCATTCCCTGCAGAACCCGTCCACATCCGTCACCGGTTCCGTAAATGTCCGCGCGGCATCGGTAACATACTTTTCAATGTCCTGCAACAGCAACAGCAAAAAAATATCTTCCTTACAGGAACTGTAATGATACAGCAGGTTCCGGGTAAAGTTTACGTGCCTCGCGATTTTTGAAAAGGTCACCTTGTCGTATCCTATTTCCTCATACAGCGCTGCCGTTGCGTCAATAATCTGCTGCACCCGCAACCGCTTCTGTTCTTCACCGTTAGCCCTGCGAAAATCCATAGGTATTCCCCCAATATGTAAAGCAGATCCAAAGTCTTTCTTAAAGCCTCACCTTATGCTTTGGCGTTTTAGAATCTTACAATAATTATAACAAAAAAGGAACGGCCTTTAAAGGGACTATGCAAAAGCTAATATAAAACCGCCTGCATTACTCTGGAGACACAAAGAATACAAAACCGGTTTGTTTTTACAACCCGATTTTTTTCGCAACTCCAGTCACAGAGCGGATTTGGAGCCTGCTTGTTGTTATAATAATACATAGGCTATATTGTCTGTCTCTTTTTAACATATCATACGTGCATTTTAACCGATTTGTTCGAACAAGCTGCCATTACGCCGTGGCCCCAAAACCGCTTCTTTGATTTTTACGCAGGTACCCCCTTTCCCATTTCCAACGTTTATAGCCGATTTTGCATATTTATACTTGCATATACCATATATTTTCGCATATAATACACTTATATTTTATTTTTATTCTTTTGTACAAAAAGTTGTGTATAATCGTTATCTGAGCCTGCAACGCCCCTCTGATTCCGTCGTCCGAAAGGAGGTTCCCCCATGTATGCCAGCAAAAACAACCGGAAACAGCCGCCCCTGAAATTCCATATCATCGATTCGCCTATGGGTATCGGGAAAAGCGCTACCATCATGGACATGATCCGTTTCCA
>Ga0256404_1011326_pt1 | contig 11992 bp, 9 predicted proteins | sample RumenRJG_01DNA_FD_185990 | JGI IMG/M metagenome (GOLD analysis project Ga0256404, IMG submission 185990) | Bovine rumen microbial communities from Lethbridge, Alberta, Canada - RJG_01 | ecosystem: Host-associated > Mammals > Digestive system > Stomach > Rumen | place: Canada: Alberta | collected... | reverse complement strand
GGACAAAAGAATCACCTTCGTATATTAACCGCGTGAGAGGTAAAAGCATGCAACATATTATCGATGTTGTAAAACAAGATCCTTTAACTGTTGGAGGATCTGTTAATGCTTAACCAACCATGCATGCATCTTTTTCTTTATTTTTAATTTTGTAGACGGTGTCGCCATGAATCACACCTTTTTTAATGCGTCTTACAGCCCTGGAAATAATCAAGGGTCGACAACTTTCAATTTGCTCTTTAGAATAATTACCAAGTTTTGTTAACTCACATTTTAACTTATCTTGCTCATCCTCATTAACTCTAAGATTTACTTCTTTGGAAAAACTATCCCAAGGTAAATGCATTAGTTCATTAATTTGTTTACAAGTGCTAGAAAGATAATTTTCATTAAGCTCATCAAGAGAGCACATTAGATTTTGGGAATAGAGAGTCTTTAACAAATTTATAAGATCTTCAGAGCAAGAAGCTATGGTTACAGCATCTATAGCGTGATGACGGTCATTGGTATCTCTGTTTTTAATAAGCTCCCATTTATTACGTAGGAAAGATGTAAGGTTCGCTGCAATTGACACACAGCCTGATCCTTTATCTAGTGTTTTTAGATGGGATTCTATATAGAATTTTGCATACGAACACAAATAGCTAGTATCAACTAAATTAGCATTTTTAAAACCTAAAAAACTAGCTCTTGAGAAGCTTTCGGTCAGCAATCTTTCTTTTTTACCATTAGATAAAAATCTTAGGTTTAAAATTCTATTTTTATAAGCCTCAACATTAAATTTTGATAATAATACATATTCAAGCGGAGCCTTATTACCTTTGGCTTTGTTTTCATTAGTTAAAACTAACACACGATTGTGTTTTGAGTTGTCAAAGCTTTTAGAAAAAGGAAGAATATGATCTATTTGCACATAAGCGTCATCTAGAAGTTTTTCCAAATTTATAGTAGAACCTGAATAGAGACTAATTCCTTCTTGATCATTGTACAACTTGTATTTTTCAAGATTTATATCATTTAATCGATCCTCTCCAAAATGCTTTATAAAGTCATTTTTGAGAATCGTGTTTCTTTTTGTATTTGCATAAATTGCTTTTTGTATTTCTTGTCTATTAACTATGCTTTTAGATAACTCTCTAGCTAATTCAATGTGAACAGTTGATGGAGTTCCGTACTTTTTAATAACAGCGTTTACCACTTTAATAGTCTGATTTAAAGCCTTTAAGATCACATGGTTGCATGGTAAGTCTGCATGCTGATTATTAAGAATAAGATTACCTTTCTTATCTTTATAGTATAAAGAAGGAAGATACTTTGTCTTTTCGTATTTTGTTTGACATTTTAGATATACATCATACCCAGCTTTAGTACATGCTTCTTCATAGGAAAATCCTACTTCCATATAAGGTACAAAATTGCTTAAGGCTTTTTCTGAAAAAGAGTAAAACTTAGTAAATCTAATTTTAAGTAACGCTGCAATTTCATCATCAGTTAAATCGATTTTTTTAAGATGTGATGCAATTTCATCATCTTCTTTATAAGCAGTGAGTACCAAAGCAATGTAATTAAATCTTGAAAAAGCTCCTGCTTTAATTTCATCAATAAGTCTATTCCAAGAAGATTCAAGACCGCTAGATGTAAAAGTATTCTTTAATTGTATCCAATAATGAAGTCCGTCAAATTCAATAGAATTTCTGATATTAGAGTCAAATTCTGAACTTTGAATTTTGAATTGACCTTTTTTCCAAATTTTAGACTTGATGAGTGCATTTTCTAGTGATTTGAAAGTTGGTATTTTACTCAGAGTAAAAAGATATTCTTTCAGAACTTTAAATTCATCTTTATGAAGAAACCTTTTAAAAAATTTATTATCTACAACTTTTAATCTTACTAATTTTGTTATCCAAGCATGACGTATCGCAAGATAGTTAGCCTTTGGAGCACGAGTTTCTTGAGATTCAAAACGGCAACGTCCAACTTGATTTAAAATCTGATCCCCTTGTATAGCAGGTTTTTGTTGCCAAAGGTATCCTGATTTTCTATCACCAATACCGACGATAGCGGTAATTAGATCTGATGAGATAATGGTATTGCAAAGCTCTTGTTGCTTTGCAAAGATGGTTCTTAATTCTAAATCGAGTTCAATTCTAGAGATACACTTGCTGTAATCACCATCTTTGTTACGGTAGCTATTAGGATGCTCAGAGTAGATCATTTGACCTACAGTTAAGTAACCTTTATCTTTCATAAGCTGAGCATTTGTAGCTAATGATGACTTAATCTTGCCTTCTTCATCATTGCGCTCGCATGAGCTAACCCAATAGAATCCGCGGTGCTTACAAATGTGGTAGATGATAAGCGCTATTTCATCTGATGATAGCTTGTCTTTTAACGCTTTTGCTCTTAGTTGCCAAATATCCTTGTGTTGGGGATTTTTTAAGATGATATCTTGATCGTCAATAAGCTTAGATTCGACAAGATATGATAAAAGAGATTTAAGTCGAGACTTTCTGTGGTGATACTTAAGTCTTTGTCTTCTAGCAATGTGGCGAAGTCTATTAGCTGGAGTTTTGGTTACAGGATCTTCTGAAACATCAAAAGTTCTAACGCCTAAGTCAATAATGCGTTTACCTTCTTCAATTAAGGCCCAACCAACAGAGCCTATACCTATATCTAGGCCTAAAATCACTTTATTCATAAAAATACCAAAGGTTCAGTTTATTAACGTTTGAGGCCTTATTATATCGCATTTGTTAGATAAGGTGTATAAAAATAAGATTAAGTTTGCGGATTAGAAAATCTAGTAATCCTGTAAGATATAGAACTTTGAATAGTTAAAATGTAGATAAGATATAAGATGATATTGAAAACTAAAGTTAGATTACATATAATCTCTTTGTAATTACTTTGTCAGGAAAACAAACGTTGTTACAATAAGGCCTAAGTGGCTTCAGCAGCCCTGCTTCTTGCAGGGCTTTCTAATTATTAACTCACGAAAATTCACAAAATCAAAAAAAGCCCCATGATCTCTCATGAGGCCAATGTGAAAATATCAACGAAATGGTAAATCGCTTATAGCTTATGATCTAACTTAATAGTCATTAGCTTTTGAACTCTTTCGCTATCTGCGTTGTGGGTAAACTCTAGCTTTACATCAGCCTTTTTACCATCAAAGCTAAAGCTCTTATCTTGATTTAAAGTGTAATCTTTAATCTTAGCTTTCTTATGTTCTGTATCATGTACCTTAAGCTCAAGACCAAAATCATTGTCGTTAGTAACAATTAAGGTCTTTTCATCAGGTAGTACTACTAAGCCTTCAGCCTTTTCGATATCCCAGCCGTATTCACGCAGATCAACTAATAATTGTTTTTTAGCTAATTTAAAGCCACCTGCGTCTTTGAAAAATTCTGGCTCTAATCCATCTTTTAAAGCATTAGTTAAATCATCAGCTTTAGAAAAGTCCACGCGATAGATGCGGTTTTGCATCTTCTTGTTCTTATCTTTTGCCTGCTCAATGATTAAAAACTCGTGATCATTGATTACGGTAATGTCTCCAAGCTTAGCATCGCCTGGTTTCTTGTAATCGGTATTGATAGGGTAACCTACAGTTTTAACTTCATGGGTTAAAGGATCAAAGATCACAACACGGCAAAATGAAGCTGTGTTACCAGATTTCTTATCTCCACGCTTGATGTTTAAAACACTTTGCTCCATTAGAACAAGCTTGCCATTTGGAAGAATTGACACACCTTCAGCTCCACGATTTGGAGTACGGTATTTTAAAATCTCTGGTAAGCCATTACCTGGCCAGTATTTCTCTTCTAAAACACCATCAGGAGAGAACTTCATTAAAAATGGACCGTACTCATCACTAATCCACATATTGCCATCTTTATCAAAAACAAGACCTTCAGTATCTAAGCCATTATCGTCAAAGCCAAGCATTTGATTATTATCATCTAAAGCACGTTCTAGAGTAGAACCTGGTAGTCCTTGATGAATAGGAAGACCTGTAATTAAGCTACCATCAGCGTTTTTTAGGTGAATGATCTTATCAACATGAGCTAAACCGTCTTTAAAGGAGATCACGCCTACTTGTGGATTAAATTTTGGAGTTGGGAAATACTTTGATACTTGTACTTTGCCATTTTCATCGATAACGTTAGGACCGTCTGCATTAGGTCCGCGGTCTGTTAAGCCATATAAAACTACAGTGCCATCGTCTTTTACTTCTTTTAAAGCCAAAGCTGAGCCAAAACCTGTTAAAAAGCCATCTTTAAATAATGGGTTAGAGCCTTCGTACTGTACGTAATCTTTTGCTGGTACTTGAACCTCTGCCCATGAAGTTTCAATAGCGTGTGCGTTAGAGCCAAATGCAATGGTAAAAGTGATTGCGCCTACTGCGTATAATGCGCTTGAGATTAGATTTGTTTTCATAATTTTCCTTTTTGTTATTAACCAAGGCTATTAAACACGTCTAAAGTTAAAAGCAAATGCTTATCTTGTTAAGGCAAAGTAAAAATCTAACTTATTGAAAACACGTGATTTTGCAAAATAGTTAAAAATTTTTCAAAAAAGTTTTAAAGTTTTGGGTATGAAATACCGATAATGTACGTAATAGGGTAGAAGCGTGTTTTACCCAAGGAGAGAATATGGCTATCGATTCAAGTGCATTAACTAGTATCAATAATGCTATTGCTAGCTATACTAAACAAGATAATAACGCTTATAAAAAGCAACTTCAAAGCAATCAAAGTTCATTGGTAAATCGCGTATCAACAGCTGCTGCCGATGCGCTAACCTATACTCGTCATAGAGTTGCATTTGAAGAGAAGATGAAGATTGCTAATGAGGCAGATGATACTGTTTCAATTAGCAAAGAGTCTTTAAAGAAGCTTCAAGATTACAATAAGTCAGGCGTGGCCTCAGATGATAAGAAGGCAAGTTCAAGCTCATCTGGCTACACCTATGATTATCAGGCAATTAAGAAAAAGAACCTAGAAAATCAAAAGGCTTTTGAAGCAGACGTAGCCAAGCGTTATGGCAAGAAGAGTGATGCTGTAAATAGCGATAAGACTGATACTACAGTAAACAAAGATGCAACAGCTAATAAAGATGCTAATGTCAAAACTGATGCTGTCAAGGATACTGTAGCTAAGGTTGATTCTACTCAAAAGAGCGATACAACTACTAAGACTGATACTACTAAAACTGAGAGCAGCGTAACTGAGACTAAGAAAACTCAGTACAGCTATGACTACAACTCAATGAAAGCCAAAGACGCGCAAAACGCAGCTAAAATTGAGCAAGAGGTTAAAGCTCAGTTTAAAGGCCAAAATAGCCCTGACAGTATCGTAAGTTAACCTCTTTTGTCTTTAAGTTTATAAGGCCAGGCTTAGTCCTGGCTTTTTTCGTTTTCAGTCTGCAAAATCACCCAAGAGATAGCACTTACACCAGCTGTAGCCTCACCTGAGGTGGAAATTACACGAGCAATTTTAGCTGAGCTATTGATAACAATCATTGAGGTGACAGTAGACTCTAACTGCTCATTGACTTCATCAAAGTTTACAGTAAAGACAATATCGCCTTTAGCAACTGTATCGCCTAAGTGGAGCTTTGGAGTAAAACCTACACCGTTAAAAGAGTTAGTGCCAATACCACAGGTAACGTACACTTCAACACCAGTTTCATTATTACGCACTGCAAAGGCATTGTTTGAAGCGATAAATCTAGAGATCACGCCAGAGCATGGAGCGACAACTTTATTATCAGTAGGCACAATTGCTACACCATCTCCCATCAGCTTTTCAGAGATCACTAAATCTGGTACTTCTTTTAAAGTAATTATAGAGCCACTTACAGGGGCAACTAGCTCTAAATCTGCCTCGTTTTTAGCATCTTCAGTGATGGTATCTTTGTGTTTGAAAAATGAAAATAAACCCATGGTAAATCCTTTAAGCAACTATAAATTTTGAATAACTTCAGTTAGCTCTTTTCCAGTGTAGATATTCATGATCTTTTGATAAAGCTCATTTGAAAAATGTGGGGCAATCTCATGCTCTAAGTTTAAGCGCTCCACATGTGCTTTTAAGTTGGTGATATTGTACGCACCAGTTACTAAATATGTAACACCTAGCTTGTAGAAAAAAGGTAAAAGCTCGGTGCGAGAGGCAAAGCGGCCTGCTATTCCTAAAGTTGTCCCTGCTTCAAATGCAGCCTTGGCTGCCATTACAATCATCTTAGCTAATACTGGGGTAAAGGCATTATCTGGTGGACATGGGGCAGAGGCGTATTCAGCAAGCGATGAAGTACCAATGAGCATCATCGAGCCTTCTTTTGCAATAGCAGGTGCAGATAGTACAGCAGCCGGGGTTTCAATCATGAAAGATAATTCCATTGAACCGTGGCTAATACTCTCGTTTTCAAGCTCTTCAATAGCTTGATGGGCAAGAGATACTAAATAGTCCTTTTCAGTAATTTTAGTAACTAAAGGAAAGACAATGGTGATCTTCTGCCCAATGCAGGCTCGCAGTAGTGCTCTAATTTCCTTTTTCAATAGATTTGAGCCTACACAAGCACCATAATCTTTTAAAGGTCCTGATTCATCTAATTTGATGTTAAACAAAGGCTTTTTATCATCAGCAAAGTCAAAGGTTCTAGCTGTAATTGGGGCGTTTTTGTTGATAGTTTTAAAGATCTTGTAGAAAGTATCAGTCATCTCCTCTTCACTTGGCTCATAGGTAGAACTTAAAAACAAAAACTCGCTACGTAATAGTCCTAAACCATGAGTGGTAATTAAAGAGTTATTGATACTTTGTCCAACAGTACCTACGGCGCAGGCAATGGTGATATTTAAAAGTGAGTCATCGTTTATCTGATCAGCGTATAGATCTTGTCTTGATAACATCGAGTCAGTGATATCTTGCTCTGGCTCAACGATGACGACAGCTGAGTTACCATCTACTAAAACTGTAGTGTCGTTTTTAATGGTGGTAGCGTCAAACACGCCAAAGATAGATGGGATATTTAGCTCGCGTAAAACCACGCCTAAGTGACCACTATCATGACCACCTTCTAAGATCACACCTTTAATGTGCTTAGTCTCTAAAGATAGAAGCTGAGCTGGAGTTAAATTTTTGGTAATTAAGATGACATCTTTAGTTAAGGTTGGAAACTCTAGTTCATTGCCATGAGCATGCTCTAAAGTATGGATGAACTCATTCATTAAAGAGGTGAGCTCTTCTTTGTCATCTTTTAAGTCATTGTTGTGCTTATAAAATGCCTCAAGATTGCCTAACAGTACGGTACGGGCAGCCATGCAAGCACTGTAGCCTTGATTGATTAAATCAATAACCTCAGAGTTGTTATCTTTTGAGGTTAAAAAGCCTGCAGCTGCGCCTAATAAATCACGCACGCAGTCTTTAGCAGGATTGACAATTTGACGGAGCTTTTGAGCAAATAAGGTCGACTTTTTTAAATATCTATCAATCTCAGATTCTGTTTCATAGGCAAACTTTTCATCAGTTGCGTATTCATTTTTCTTTTTAGCAATCACTAAGGCAGGAGCTACACCAATGCCAGCACCTACGGCTACACCTGATAATGTATACATAATCTCTCCTTAACCTTTTGTTATTTGGTAGCGCTTTTGCAACTCAACAAAGTACTTAGTACCAGCGCACACTGCAGCAGGTGGAATTAAGATATTAAGTACTGGTACACACAAGCACACTGCAATACTTGCACCTATGGTGAAGGTTGGCAACATGTTATTGCGCAAGTCTTTTTGCATCATGGTAAAAGTAATTTTATGGTTGTCATAGGCATAATCGACATACTGCAAACAACCCATCCATGAGGTTAGCGCAAACCATAAAAATGGAGATAAGAAATTTAAAAAAGGAATGATGGTGATCATTAAGCAGATAAATGCCAAAGGTAAAAAGAACATCTGCTTTTTACACTCACGCAATAGAATTCTTGGGATATCTTTGATGATATCAACAACTCCCATATCATCACCGTGAGTACCGTTAATCTCACTTTCAACTTTATCTGCTAGAAGGCCATAAAAAGGGGAGGCAATAATCGTTGCAATGGTTGAGAAACAATAACAAGCCACGCAGAAAATGGTAAGTCCTAAGAGCGCGCAAATTACATAGGCAAAGAAGACTAAAAAGGCTGGGAACATGTCAAAAAGTTCAAACACTAAAGCCTTTAAATAAGTAAAGGTGCCATAGCCTAATAAAATTAAGAGCAGGATATTAACGATGATGGGAATGACCACATAAGCACGGCACTTTGGAGAGAGTGCAATTTTAAGACCATCTACTAAATAAAAAAGAGCCTTTGGTACGGTAATTTGCTCTACTTTAATTTCATCTGACATATATAAGCCTTCATCTAAAGTTCTTAATTTGCAATCTTATCATTTTCACCTAAGTAATTGAATTTTTTAGTGCAAACTTTGAGCTATGAAAAGACATGAGACAGTATTTAGTTTAAAATAGTAAGGTTGTATAAGTTTGTAATATTTGCATAAAAGATAAAAAATAATAAACACGGAGATCTACATGACACTTAACGATTCAAGCTCTTTAATTTTAATTGTAGGTGCCATTGCGATCTTAGCTTTTGTAGTTCACGGTCTATGGTTCTCAGGCCGTTCTACTAACCGTAAACTCAATAAAACTTCAAAAGAAGATCAAGAAATCGTTTTATCAAATACTGTAGGTAAGGTTCGTATCATCAGACCAAAGAGCCTTGATAACCCTGTGGATGTGACTGCAGTACGTAAAGATATTCCGCATTTAAACTCTAAAGCAAAATCAAAAGTTGAGCCTACAGTAAATCTCTCTCCATCATTTTCAATGCCTCAAAAAGAAAGTGTGCAAAATACTTATGAGCTCAACATCCTAGCTACCATGGGACGAGCTTATAAAGGCCTTGATTTAGAAGAGCTTTTTAATGCTTATGGTTTATTTAGAAATGACAAAGATATCTTTGTTGTTCACGAGAGTGCAAGTAGCAATAATGTAGTGTTTAGACTGTGCTCACTTGAAGCTCCATATTCTTTCCCTAAAGATATGAGTAACTTTGCAACCAAGCAGCTTGCTGTCTACATGCAATTACCTCCAAAAGGCAAAGCTCATACTTACTTTAAAGCAATGCGCATTGCAGCAGACACTATCATTGAGCACTTAGGTGGCTCAATTGTTGATAACTCTAATAAAGAAGTATCAACAGATAAGTTAGATAGAATTGAGAAGATCTTATATCACTACGATAAAGACGTTGAGTAGTCTGTAAGCTTGCTTTTACGTCACATCCATAAGTTTAAAATCTGAAATTAAGTTAGAAATTAAGGAGTCGTCATGGCTACTTTAGAAGAATATCGCACTTTAGTAGATACCTTAAACCGTTACTCTAAAGCTTATTATGTTGATGACAATCCCTTAGTTCCTGACGCTGAGTACGATAGACTTTATCGTGAGTTAGAGCTTATTGAATCTCAAGATCCATCCATTATCGCCAAAGACTCCCCAACTCATCGCGTTGGTGGCGCGGCCTTAACTTCTTTTGAGCAAGTTGAGCATCGCGTGCCTTTAATGTCGATGGGCGATATCTTTAATGACGCTGAGCTTATCGATTTTAATAACCGCATGATGAGCGATACTGATCATCAAAGCGTTGAGTACTGCGCTGAGCCAAAATTAGATGGTTTAGCTGTATCCTTAATCTATATAAACGGTGATTTAGTCCAGGCAGCAACCCGCGGTGATGGTAGAGTTGGTGAAAACATCACATCTAATGTAAAAACTATTAAGGCCATTCCTTTAAAGCTTACAGGTGACAGTATCCCAAGCTACTTAGATGTGCGTGGTGAAGTCATCATGACTCGCGATGGCTTTAACAAATGGAATGAAAATGCGCGCCTTCACGGGGGTAAAGTTTTTGCAAATCCGCGTAATGCTGCAGCAGGCTCTTTACGCCAATTAGATCCAAAGGTAACCGCCAAGCGCCCATTATCCTTCTATGCTTACTATGTAGGTGAGGTTGAAGGCTATGATCTTCCTTATGATCAATATCATCGCCTCTTAGAGCTTAAAAAGTTTGGCCTGCCAGTTAACCCTAATATTAAGTGCGTGCAAGGTTTAAAAGGCCTACAAGATTTTTATCAAGATATCTTATCTCGCCGTCAAAGTCTAAACTACGACATCGATGGTGTAGTTTTAAAAGTTAACTCATTAGATCTTCAGCAAAGCATGGGCTTTACTGCTAAAAATCCGCGTTGGGCAATTGCTTATAAGTTCCCTCCTGAAGAGATGATGACTAAGCTTTTAGATGTGGAGTTTCAAGTAGGTCGTACTGGTGCCATAACCCCAGTTGCTAAACTTGATCCTGTCTATGTTGGTGGTGCTACAGTTTCAAGTGCTACATTGCATAATCAAGATGAGATTAAGCGCTTAGGAATTAAAGTTGGCGACACTGTAATTGTACGTCGAGCAGGTGATGTGATCCCTCAAGTCTCAGGTGTAGTTGTCGAGCGTCGTAATGGTACTGAGCGCGATGTAGAGTTTCCAAAAGTTTGCCCTGTCTGTGGCTCTTTAATTGAAAAAGTTGAAGGGGAAGCGGTTGCTCGTTGCACTGGTGGTTTGGTGTGCTCTGCGCAGTTAACCCAGGCTATCATTCATTTTGTTTCTCGTGATGCGATGGACTTAGAAGGCTTTGGCGATAGAATTGTTGAGCAATTAGTAGCTACCAAAAAGATTTCGACAGTTGCTGACTTATACAGTCTTACAGAAGATGATTTAGCTACCTTAATCTTAGATGGAGGCGATGATAAGAAAGTGCGCTTCCTAGGTCATGTGGTAGCTAAAAAGTTAATTGCTGCTATTGATAAGTCACGCGTGATGCCTTTAAATCGCTTTATCTATGCTTTGGGTATTCGTGAGGTGGGCGCATCTACTGCTAGAACCTTAGCATCTCACTTTAAGACCATAGATGAGCTATCTCATGCTGCTTACTCAAAACTTTTAAATCTACCTGATGTAGGCCCTGTGGTGGCCCGTCATATTGTCGATTTCTTTATGGAAAAACACAATTTAGAGATCATCGACAGACTTGTAAAACATGAAGATGGTTTCTTATTTAGCGCAGGTATTGAATTAACTCCACTTCCACAGCAAAGTGAGCTTACAGCTGATAATCAGCCACTTTTAAATCAGACTTTTGTGATAACCGGTACCTTAGATTCAATGGGTAGAAATGATGCTAAGGCCAAGCTTTTAGCTCTAGGTGCTAAAGTTTCAGGCTCAGTTTCTAAGAAGACTACTGCAGTTATCTGTGGTGCTGATCCTGGCTCTAAGTTTACTAAGGCTCAAGAGCTAGGTGTAAAAGTAATTTACGAAGAAGAGTTTTTAGCGTTGCTTAAAAGCTTTGAATAGAAGTTAAATCTCATAGTGAGGAGGGGCTTTTCTTGCACTCCTCACTAATCTAACTATTCCTCTGAGTTTTCAAAAATCTCTGCGTATTCTTGCAGGTAATTAGCTTGATCACGGGTAAGCTTAACTTCTAAGGTCGCAGCTAATCTCTCGCCTTGACCACCAAAGTCTTTAGCATAAGCTTTGACCATCTCATCACGATATTTAATCCATTGGCGCTGTGCGGTCTTAAATTGAGCTTTAGCATCCTCTGTAGGTGCTACTTTCATTAAGTGTTTATCAATAAGCGCACGTAAAACACCGTCGTTTACGGCGGTGATATAAGTGCGCGGTAAAATAATTTGACAACTCTGTCGTAAGATTATAATATAACAGTTATGCGTGCAGAAGTAATCTCGATTAGCAGTCAACATCTAGATAGACCTACCCTTCATAAATTTTGTACAAAGGGTAGGCGTATACGTAATGGTGCTAACTACATCAAAAGAAAAGCATATTACGAGCACGATAAATATCAAATAGATTGCAATGATATTGATAGAGCCGTA
>Ga0256404_1011325_pt1 | contig 11993 bp, 9 predicted proteins | sample RumenRJG_01DNA_FD_185990 | JGI IMG/M metagenome (GOLD analysis project Ga0256404, IMG submission 185990) | Bovine rumen microbial communities from Lethbridge, Alberta, Canada - RJG_01 | ecosystem: Host-associated > Mammals > Digestive system > Stomach > Rumen | place: Canada: Alberta | collected... | reverse complement strand
CCCAGATCCTCGACGCTTTGCCCGCCGTACAAGCCGCCAGGATTGCTGCATTCAAATCTGTCCGAATACAGCACAATCCGCACTGGGGTGCCGTTGTTATAGGGTCCATAGTCGCGATGCATAAGCGAGTTCGTAATTATCTCTCGGACGGCGTTTTCGGGGTACTCGGGTACGTCCGCCCGACGTCCCCCCTCGATCACAACGCGCATCCGCGAATTGCGTCGAACAAACGCCATCGCATCTTCAATCATCTGGTCGATAGGCCCCTCGAAACGTTTCGAATCAAGGAAGCGCTCGGGTCCTTCTCGTTGCGATATAGAGGTTCCCGCAACAGCCGCAGCAGTGATGCAGAGATTGGGATATACCTGCTGGGGATAATCGCAGAGCGACATCATTCCCGCCAGCGTTGGCCGCATCTGCCTGACCGCACCCGTGAGATTGAGAACCTCGGACGATGCCCTGTGAGCCAGATTGGGGCGATCGCCCTGAGCGCGCCTGACAAAGTCCAGCGTGCGCGCATCAGAAAGCATCTCCAGCTCCGCCTCTGCCGAAACAGAGACATCGCTGCGAGCACCATTGCGGAACGATTCGATCTCATACAACTCCGCCTGCGTCATATGCTGGTCCTGATCGCCCACGCGAACATAGGACCCCTTCGAGATGCCGGCAGTGGTGCGGTATGCGGGACGGCTCCCCATCAAAAGGCCGTCAACATGAACCGCAACTACCGTAGCCCCATCTACAGAAGCGGTCTCGAACACGGGGTGAATCTCCGGTGTCATCTCCTTGCATTGCTCGGCAACATCGTGCTGCAGGCGCTGTGCATCGAATACCCCCACCGCCTTGAAGCCAAGCTCCTCGCTTATGCCGAGCAGGATAGTTCCGCCGTCGGCCTGGTTCGAGAAGCTCGACAGCGTCTCATAGAGCTTCGGCGTACCGTTCTCGGCAGCTTTTACCTCAAGATGCTGGCCCTCGCATCTTTGCTCCTCGACCTGCTTAAGCAATTCTATAAGGGAGTCATTCTGCATAACAATGCTCCAAATCGTAGAAAGACTTCGATTAATCTATAAAGATATTAGAAGAATCTATAGAATCTTGTCAATATCTATAGATTTTTCTATAGATTATAAGAGTTCTATATCGACAGACAATAAGTCTTTGCGAATCAGACTGTTGACAGACGGCTGTCCATAGCCGAGGACCGATCGTCAATGCACAACGAGCTCCTAAAAGAAATGCCAGGGGATTACCCCTGGCTCTTGGAACCTCGGCAAGCGCTTCGGCACCTATCAATTATAATCCCGCGCCACCCCAACCTACCTGGCGCCTTTAAGCGTGCGCGCCCACTCGTATGAGATGAGCTCACCCGAAGATGTTCTCTTCCATGCATCTTCTTCATGCGAAGCATTAGCCATAGCTTTTGCCGTCTCAAATGAATTGGCATATGCAACCACGCTATCAATCTGCGCAATCTCGTCCGTCGAGAAACCCTCCAACGACGGCGCCTCAACAGACGTCTTCAATATCTGCCCGCCATTCTCGTTTTCCTCATACCAGAACGGGCCCGTCGCAAGAGCGGCGCTCAGCAGCATCTCGTACTTATCGGGAACAGGGCCGTAATCCGCATGCGCATATCGAAGACCCGTAATACCCGCTCCATGGTCCCGATACATAGAGAAATCGATGTAGAAGAGCACCTTGTTGAGTTTGGTACGGAACAGGTTGGTCGCGTTAGCAGCAAGATATGCAAGCAACTGCGCGAACCGCTCTCTGCTGAAACCGATGCCGCCGGTAAGTTCGCTGGGTACGCGCTCCATCATTCTAAATACGCGCTGAGAGAGCGACTCGGCCTCGACGCTGGGCGATGATGCGTTGTCGATGGACAATGCAACCCTCTTGCGCTCGTCCACGTTCGCAATCGAAGCATCATCCAAAAGCTCTCGCTGCGACACCGGATCGAAGATGCGCTTAATGAGAGCAACATGAGCCTCGGTGGGAAGCGATCCCTTCTCGTAGCGCTGCACGGTGGCAACCCCCACACCCAGCAAGCTGGCGAAAGCCTGCTGAGAAAGACCGAGCGACTCGCGGAAAGCGCGGATCTCATCTCCCGTGGGCACCTTCCAATACTTGCGATATGCCGAGTAAATAGCCTCATCGTTTGCCTGGGCATAGGTTCCAACGGCAATCTTATTACCGCAAATGGGGCATACGGGCCACATCTCGGTGACTTCAAGTTCCATACCGCGCATGGGCTGCTTACCTGGAAAAGCGCGAACCTCGGCATCGACCATCTGCATGCATTCGTCGCAAAAGGCGTGGATATGCTCGCTCATCTTGTCCCCCCATCTGGCTTATAAGAATGTTATCACATCAAATGATGTAATAACATCTTTTGATGTTATATCGTCTGCTAAATAGGCGCTCGCGAGCAAGGAACCGAATTGGCCACAGGACAAAAGCCGCTTCCATCTCCTGAAGACCTCGTCAAGCATATGGGAGACCGCGGTATAACTATCCAGCTTATGAACAAAGAAGAGGCAGCCGGTCATCGCATCCAACTAGCGAAGGCATTGCTAACACAACCATTAACAGCCTGTCATTAAAAGCTGAGAATTTACTCCGATGCAAAACGGGCAACCGTTTAGAAGGAGATATCCAGCAATGGGGGTCTCCTGATTTTTTGGCCTGTACAGCAATTGCCCCTGTAATCTCTTGCCCTGAGGGCCGTACTGCTACTCATTGCCCCCAATCAGGCTTTCCACCAGCTGGTACACATCGGTCATGCCAGGAGCGGGGATATCCTCCCTGTGCCCTCGCCGCTTAGCTCGCGCATTCTCCATTGCCATTCGAATCTGGTCCTCGGAAAATTGCCCTGGCTTCAGTCGCTTATCTTAGCCAGGCATACGGCGCCTAATCGCCGCATCAACCTTTGGAGCGGTTGTGCACCCATTCCCTTTCTCGAAGTGCATCACTAAATACAGCTCGAACTTCGGATTGCTTATGGCAACATGGCATCGATTGTCTTGAGATGCCCATGTGAACAGGGATCCAAGCTCGTCTGAATCCCATTCGTCCACATCAACGACAATCCACGCTTCGTCAATCGCTCGGAAATCTTCGTTTCGGAGAGCCTTTTGGAATCGCTTAAGCACTGCTCTGGGATTGCGCCTATCGGGATGGATGTCTTGCGGATGCTTGACTGAAAAACGAGAATGCTTGCGGATGGCATCCAACGCAAAGTAATCTTTCTCGGTTTGCCCTTCCGAAGAAATCCAACAGACAGGATTGTGCTTGCGCGTACCGGTCCGACGGCCCAGACTGTCATTCTTTCTCTTACCCATGCGACACCACCTCGCCAAGCATGGGAATACCTCCAAACCGGCCATCCAGGTAGCTGCGAATAAGATCTTTGTCGAACCTAATTCCCTCAAACTCCGCAAGTCCAACAAGCTCAGAGCAACCGTCGATACCTCTCTGGGTGATGTACATCTCATCGCGGCGCATGATTGACTGATCCATGAGAAGAAGATCGTGCGTTGTGAACAGGAGCTGTTTGCGCGTGTCGGGACCACATGATGCAATAAAATCCTCGATCAGACGAGAAGTCAGCATCGTATGTAGACAACGATCGAGCTCGTCCACAACAAATACTTTTGTTCCCATGCCGTCGCTAGGTTCAGACAGCTCGAATAGCATGGGAAGCAGCCCCATAAGTCGCTTCGTTCCCGAGGATTCCATATCAAGGCTGAACCGACGCTCCTTCCCATCGGGTCCGACATGCTTTGTGCCCAGCCTGAACGCCTTGGGATGGCCGTCCACGTTACGCACTGTGATCATCTCGAAACCATAATCACCCTGAGCTTGATCCATGACCAGCGTCAAAACCTCTCCCTCACGAAGGCTGGAGATGGCGCGTGCCAAATTAGCGTCCTTGGGCGCAGCGTCCAAGCTAATTGGTTCTTCGGTCATGCCTGAGATGCCCGTATCGAGCTGTGCTAGTTTGCGCCCCGCAAAATCAAGAAACCCCTCTCGCCCGCCAGCAGCAGTTGCAAAGGACCAAGAGTTTGATCCGACACCGATAAGCTCAAGAGAGACTGCAAACCACAAGAAGGGTTCAGCGAGCTCCGAAACGTTCTGAGCCATGCCGCTTCCAAGGAAAAGCTGGTTCTCGCGAGTACTTCTGGCTGCATACTCGACATGGTCCGATAGTGTGAATAGACCCTTGTTAATTGTGAACGGTACCTGACGTGTTGAATCACGTTCGTAGACATCGACCCGTCCGCTTTCGCGCACAATCTCTAACGACTCGTAAAGAACGCCGGCAGCGGTCGCCTCAACCACAAGCCTGTAGACGGTCTTCCCCGCGAGAAAGGTAATATCGAACATTGTCGGTCTTTCGGCAGACCCATCCTCAAGGGCAAAAGGCTTTACGGGAAGCGCACCGGATACCCCAACATCGCCAACAACCATTTCCCTCAGCGCAGAAAGCGCCTCGAACAAAGCCGTCTTTCCAGAGGCATTGCCACCATATACAGCAGCTATTGGCAAGGCCTTCTTACTGCGAAAACCAGGCAGCTTTGAAAGCGTCTCCATATGTTGACGCTCAAGCGAGGATGTTAGGTTGAAATCCGCTTCATCCCTATACGACATCCAGTTTTTGACTGTAAAATCCAGCAGCATTTCCTGTCCTCCTTTGCGCCGAATGTGATTTTATCACATTCGGCGCAAAGGAGGACAGGAAACACGGACAGGAGGAGTAGATGAAACAATACATCGAAGACTAAAATACGCAACTTCGATGTAGCCAAATACCGGTATTACTAGCTACTAGCTACATCGAATTGACAATATTACAGATTCATTGAAAGTGGCCAGTATCGAAGCGAGCCATGTAGCAATAGACTAATTGCCCAAATAACCGGAAAATCTGGCTCTTCGGTAGTTTGTGTGGGCGGCTAACCGCCCCTTTGCCCAGCTCACGTGTAGAAAACAAGCAGGTTCGAAGCGGACGGCCCCTTTCGGGGCCGTCCGCTTCGAACCTGCTTGTTTTCTACACGTGAGCTGGGCAAAGGGGCGGTTAGCCGCCCACACAAACTACCGAAGAGCCTGAAAAACTCGCTATAGTCTTCGTGAATGGGCTCGAGAAAAATGACGGAGATACCCTTGACCTTGATACGCTTCACTATGCCTCGGAGAGCGAATGCATGGAGAAGCTCGATGTACCAGTATTTCGACCAGCATACCTGTATGCTGGTCATAGATTGATTGTCTTCAAGTGGGGAGTTACATGAACACATGTGATCCAAGAGCATTTGATTGGGCATTGAAGACGTACTGGGATTATTACATAGAGCTTGAGGACGAGCTTCTCAGGACAAGACGATATGTGGCTTTCTCGGAGTCAAACTTCAACACCTACTCAATCGAATTCCTTAAACTCTACGAGGCTGCTTGCAGTGAGGTTGATGTACTACTCAAAGTACTTGCGAAGAGAAAGGACGGCTCCTTTGACTCTGGCTCTTCGACAAGCATTCATAAATGCTGGTATGTAGTACAGGATTTCTACAGCTATTCACATGAGTTGAGAAGAACCGATGTGAATGGATACCCTTTTTTTACTTCATCGCTCAATGATGCAACCGTAAGAGCAGCTGAGACTATCGTTCTCAGACCATGGGAAAACTATTCAGTTGAGCAATACAAAGACAAGCGCGGAAATGTGCGCCATCGCCTCAAAAATGGAATGAATACTCCGCGATGGTGGAGTGACTACAACAAGGTCAAGCATTCAAGAGTTGCTCCGCTGGGCAGCGATCAAGATGATAATTTCCATCGTGCGAAGCTAGGGAATGTTCTTTATGCGTTTGCGGGGCTTTACATCCTTGAAAAGGCCCTGCTGCGCACAATTGGCTCTGAGAATGATCACGAGAGCTTCATAGACAACAGTGTTCTCTTCACCGAAAGAGACCGTGCTCTGACTCAACGGGATATCGACGGCATCGTTCGAAGATATCGAAGAAGACAATGAAACCGAGCTGAAGCTCACTTCTTATTTGGTCGTGAGTTCATACGCAGCCAACAATACTCTCCGACACAATGATTCCGAGCTTGCGCGTCTATGATTCGCTTTTCTCGAGTCTATATCGTTTCCGAGATCGATCAACTGATGACCATTTGAAGCGAGAGAATTTAACTGCAGCTAAGAGCTCATCCGGTTCAAAACCCAAGAGTTGGCAGACCGATCCATATAAAAGCATGTATGTTGCATCAGCATTGATAATCGCATCGATTCCCTCGCTTAAGATGTGGGACTTCCCATTCGCGTCAAGATGTGTGTAGTAGTTTCTTGTATCACGATGCTCTTGTAGATATGACTCAGTGTCAGGAACAACATACTTGCCATATTCTCCCAGCATCTTGATGCGCTGTTCAGCCAATTCGTTCGCCGAAATACTATTGGCGTGCTTCATTTTCCGTTTTATCCATTTGATGATTTTTGGCTCAAGTCCTGAATGCTCAACGCATGCAATTCGTCGATTATATTCTTCCTGAGACAGCTCTTTTTGCTCGACACCAACACGCGTTATCGCTTCAAACGCTTGAGCATTCGCAAGGAAAAACGTATCAATTGAGACATTCTTCCGCTCCAGTAGAGATACTGCTCTCTTTGCAGCTTCCTTTGCCTGGTCTTCAAGGGCGAGCCATTGTTCAAGCATTCTGGGAATCTTGCCGCTGTAGTTTGACCAGGAAATCGGCATCTGCCTAAGTTCGTCATCCGATGGTTCTTCCCCGTCAACCAAGGGAACGTAGTAATCTGCGGTAACCCCTTCTGAGGTTGTAAAGTGCATGTTCCTCACAATGCTCCGCATTCCCATGCAAAAGCACAAAAAACTCCGGATGGGCATAGCCCATTCAAAGAAAGCTTTATCTAGAGATATTGGGCTATTGAAAGAAAGCACGAGATCATAGTCGGATTCACAGCTATGGATGAAACGCGCCGTAGGCAGTGCCCCACCCTTTACAGTCCATCTATGTTCTAGCGTTATCTTTATTCCACTGGAATCGAGAAGAATCACCTCTGGAACATCTTCATCTGAATAGGAAAGACTGTAGCGTTTCCAAAACCCTCCACCCTCTTTTGGAGTAAAACACTCAATGAAGGGCGATTGTCCAACCCATTCACGGAGACCGGCCATCTCCAATACGAATCTCGCAATTCTAGGATTTGGTTCGATTATCTTTCTCGATACATAGAGCTGCGTTCCGCAAAGTGATTGCGCGCAGAAGCCCGGTGCTGAGAAGCCCAGCTTCAAGCCATGTACGTCAATGAGTGTTTGGTAATACCCATCTTGCGATAAGCCAAATACCGCATCTGCCCCGAAATCTCCATCTAGGGAGAATGAAGTTGATAGCTCCCCATCTTCACCAAGCAATTGCCCCAACGGAATTGAGAGACGGATGAACCTGTCTGCATCAAACTCAGCATGTCCTTGGGTACAGCCGTCGGGATGATTAAGAAGCTTTGGCTCGAGAGACCAAATCGACTCCATAAATGACTTGTCGATCAACTAAAGCACCATCCTTTGGATAATCGCAGGATATTTAGCTTCGCAATACTCTCAAATCGATAGCTCAGGCAATTGTCAGATGCCGCTTCTCACAATCACAGCCATGACGCTCGAATGCTTACACTGATCATCGGTCGTTCTTGAGATTATCAATATCCTCGGAGAACCCACTTCTTTCTAGTGCTAAAAACGCCTCAAGACACATTCTATAGGTGCGGTCATACCATTGCTCGAGTTCCGAATCACTCATTGTTGATATAACAGCTCGGTAGCCCTTCGTTCCCTCAGCGATGTTGTTGTGTCTGATGTTAATGTTGTTGAAAGCAAAGAAAAGACTGCTTTCAAGCTTAGAACTGGCGCTTTTCAAGTCGTCTCGTTTTGGCTCCAGTCTGCTAGCTAGCTCAACAAGTATCTTTCGCTTAGAATCGATATCCCCATCAAGCGAATGGTGATGGTATTCGTAGAGCCTCGGTCCAATACCTTCAGGCGCAACTGCTGCAGCTTCAACTATCTCAGGCTGTTCGTCAACAAAAATGAACAGGTCATCAAGCCTATGGGGACCGTAGTTTACATCTGAAAGAACTTTTCTAATGTGATCAAGTATTAAGAGGAAGTACCTGCTTTCAAAGGGTTCAATGCTTTCTAGCGCATAAGCGAGATTGTATGCATACTCGCAAAATGCTAAGAAATAGTCGAAATCGGAACAATAATGCCGTTCTTCGAAATCAAATCCAAAACGTTCGTTAAAGGAATGAAGCGATATGCATGAGCCTCTGAAAGGAAGCCCAAGAAAGTCGTTCTCGGCAAAAGCGATGAGGCAAGATGATGAATAGAACGACCTTGGCTCATACACAATGCGATGAAGAGTATCGTACTCACTCACAACATCAAAGCTGATGTCATTTAGGATATCGGAAAAGGTCTTTCTTGCCATCGTCCTTCCTTTCCCATTGTTGAATCATTCTGTCCTGCCTGACACAAAACAGCATATTCTCAATCATCTAGCTTGCCGCTTTTCAGCGCTCTTCAACGAGGATGATTCGCCGAGAGCAATGTCTTTCAGATTGAGGCCTAATTCCCCTCCAAAATCGCGGCTACAGCACCTTCAATCATCGAAGAGAGCACTGCACCGGAGACCTTAACTATTGCTTCGAGCACCATGGGAAGGCCTGAATCTTTGATAGACCTCTTGGTCTTCGACCAAATTGAATCGTCGCGAATCCGATCAAGAAATTCGTTTCCTTCCCACGTCAGTGGACCAACGCTAAAGAACAGCACCGTGTTATCAGCATATCGGGCAGTGAAAGCTGCGAGAAAACCAGCCTCATGAAGCATCTGGCAATGATATGCAACCGAATCATTGTCGTAGCCTCCAATTGAGAGATCGTGTAAAAGCCCAGCACGATGCTCTTCTTCAATCTTGAGGAGAATTAGGCGCACAAGATCCATATCGCGCTTCACTGGAATCACCTCTTACGAATATGAGCTGCCGTAACGAAAACAGCGTACACCAGTTCTAATGATAGAAGAAGCTCCCCACAATGGAGTCATATTCAGTTGATAGGTTGTTTGAATTGGGAAAAGAGCTGAGCAGCAGCCCAGCAATCCCTACACCGCCTTCGTCCATGCGGCAATCGTCTTCAGGGTCTGAGTGCTGCTCGTTCCCTGCAGATTTGAGAAGCTGACGATCTCCATGCTCTCGGCATCAAGGCTGCATTCGTAGCGGCTGAAGTGCTCGGCCATCTTGTTGTCACTGCTAGTGAAGAGCAATAAACATGCACCACTCACGTGGACGCAGTGACTCAGCTGACAGTTCTGGAAATCAACCTCGTTGCGTACGTGCGAAGTAAGTCGTCACGGCAAGCGCCATAAGCGAGTAAACGACAATTGAACAAACCGCTGCTCCGTATGCTCCATAACGAGGGATAAGAATGAAATCGAGAAGCAGCTGAACAGCCATTCCAGAAGCAGAAACAATCATGTTGACTCGGACGAGACCCATTGCAGAGAGGATATTCGCAGTCGGATATCGCAAGCCATTCGTGATTATCGAGCTCACCAGAAGGAGAGACATCACGGGAACGATACCAAGGTATTCGTCACCATAAACGGCCTGCACAATCGGTTTCCCAAGCAAGAAAACCACCAAAGATGCTGCAGCAACAACTCCGATTGAGGCAGCAATGACCTTCTTATAGTTGCTCCAAACCCAAGCTTTGTCATCCTCGTGCTTTACAAAGTACGGAACTACGAATAGGCCAATCGAAGAACTGAGAATAGCCAACGCCGAAGGAATCACGTAAGCCACTCGATAACCTGCCACAACCGAAGGATCACCAGTGAGTTCTCCAAGGAGCAGGATATCGTTCTGCATGAATAGGGCCCAGAGACCGTTGGTGACCATATATTGGAGAGAGAAAAGGAGCATCTCTCTCTTTTTTCCGCTTTCTGCTTGGATCAGTTCTGAGCCTTTGAACTCTTTGAAACTGAAGTAAAGCATGAGCACTGTTGCCATAATTCCATACGCAACAGGGGTGGCAGTTGCAGCGCCAAATAGGCCTACGGTCCGAGCGCCAATTACCTTCGTCGACCACACGAGAACAATTGCAATCACCGCAGAGAGAGCATACAGACGGTTTCTAAAGAGCGCCCTTAGCGAAAAAGTGCATGTATCAAATAGGTATTGAAGCGGAAGCGCAAGCAGCAGAATTGGGAGCAGCCGGGCTCCCAGCTCAAAGCCTTCCTTTACCGGAAGAAGAGAAAAGAACAGCATCGCAGCAAGGACAAGCCCAACATTGAAAGCTGAGCCCCAAGTAGCAACAAATCTGAAGATACCTCGCTTTTCACCTGTTGTTTCTGCGAGAACAACATACCTAAAGACGGCGTTGTTCAACCCGAGTCCAGCAAATAGATACACATAGGTGTACCGATTCTCGGCATAAGTCAGTAACCCGTAATCTTCCTTTGTGAGAACCCTGACCAAGATAATCGAACCTAAAAATGCAGCGATCTTGGTGAGGAAGCTCCCTGCAAGGATATCTACGGCACCCTTCTCAACCAGCTTCTTCGCCGCATCAGTGATACGGCTTATCAAATCTGTTTTGACGACCTCTGTGTCTGTGCTACCCGTCATCTCCAGTAGCCATCCATTCCAAAAAACGGTTTCAAACTAGGATAGACTTGACGACCGTTTCAGCATCTTTTCTCTTGAGATATGGACCCATCGGCAGACTGAGCACGGTCCTGCAAAGCCTCGTGGTGACTGGACACCCGTCTGGACAGAGGGAGCAGCCCTCAAATGCGAGCTGCTCGTGCATGGGCTTCGGGTAGTACACCATGGTTGGCACGCCAGCTTCACGGAGCCTTGTCTGAAGAGCGTCACGAGATGTCTCGTCGGGGAGTCGGAGGGTGTACTGCGCCCAGGAGCTGAGGAAGCCCTCGGGCACCTCCGGGAGGGGGATACCCGAACCTGCAAGCAACTCCGCATACCAGGTAGCTCTCTCGTTGACATCGTCAACCTCATGGGCTTCGAACGCCGTAAGCTTTACGCCAAGGATCGCAGCCTGTACGGTGTCTAGCCTGCTGTTCATACCGATGCGGACATTGTCGTACTTCATCGAGCCCTTACCGTGGACCGCGTAGCTGCGAATCAGCGCCGCCCACTCGTCGTTGTCGGTAAAGATGGCCCCGCCGTCCCCATAGCATCCCAGGGGCTTTGCCGGGAAGAAGCTCGTAGTGGAGATGTCGCCGAAGGAGCATGCCCTACGCCCGTCGATGGCACCGCCGAACCCTTGCGCGCCGTCCTCGAGGACAAGGAGATCATGCTCCCTGCAGAACTGCAGAATCTTCCTGTAGTCCGCGGGCTGGCCGAACAGGTCGACCGGAGCCACGGCCTTTGGAACGAGATCCGTATGCGAACACACATGATCGTACGCTCGTGCGAGGGAGACGACATCCATGTTGAACGTCCCCTCGAGGACGTCTACGAAAACCGGAGTAGCACCGACAGCGACAACCACCTCACCCGTGGAGAAGAACGTGAAATCCGGGACAAAGACCGCATCTCCTGGACCAATCCCCCAAGCCATGAGTGCAAGTTGCAGCGCGTCTGTACCGTTGGCACAGCTAATGCAGTGCTTCACCCCTACATACGCGGCGAGCCTATTCTCTAGTTCATTAACGGGGCTGCCGCCGATAAAGCGACTGGAAGCCATTGTCTTGAGCACGGCATCGTCGATATCGTGCTTCAGCGCCTCATATTGAGCCTTGAGATCCCTGAATTCCATACTTAACAACCTCCACGAGGCCTGTATCGGCCTCAACGTAACTCCTGCCACAGTCAGGACACGCGAGCGAATCGGGCAGCACCGACCCGCATTCACAAGCCCAGCCCGCTCGCCTCGCGGGAACGCCAAGCATGAGGGC
>Ga0256404_1011324_pt1 | contig 11994 bp, 12 predicted proteins | sample RumenRJG_01DNA_FD_185990 | JGI IMG/M metagenome (GOLD analysis project Ga0256404, IMG submission 185990) | Bovine rumen microbial communities from Lethbridge, Alberta, Canada - RJG_01 | ecosystem: Host-associated > Mammals > Digestive system > Stomach > Rumen | place: Canada: Alberta | collected... | reverse complement strand
CGGGGCGCTGAGAAGAATCTTCGGCCTTTCGGTGAAGGAAAAAATGCTATACTTCCTTCGCCCGGAAAAAGCCGTGCAGCTTCCGTAAAAACAACACAGCCCCGCCTAAAAGGCGGGGCTGTCTGCTGCAAAAAGTTTCGTTATCGTTTAGCATCCGGTGCTATCCTGTCCGGGAAGGGAAGGCCGCCGCGGCAGAGCGCCGAACGGACTCAGTGCTTCCCCTGATAGCTGCCGGAGGAGGCGCCGCGCCGCGGGAGCTTCGCGGCCGTGCCCGCGGCCTGGTGCCGGGCTGCATGGCGGGAAGAGCCTTCCTCATGCGCGGCGGCGGAGCGGCGGCCGGCGGCGGAAGAGACGCCGGACTTCACGGAGCTGACCGCGGATTTAAGGTTCGGCCGGCCCTCGATCCCGCTGTACAGAAGGAAGTCATAGAACTTTCCCTCTCCGGCGTGGTTCTCGAGAAAACGGAAGATCAGCTGGGTGATCAGCGCGGCCACAAAGCCGGAGAAGACGCCGATCAGCAGCGCGAAGAGAACGTCGGAGGGATAATGCGCCATGAGATAGTTCCGCGAGAACATCATCAGCAGCACCCAGAGCGCGCCGGGGATAAACCAGCGCTTTCCGCGCATCAGGCAGAGCCCGGTGACGCCGGCCGCCGCCGCGGTGACGTGCCCGGAGGGGAAGGAGAATCCGTCCTCCGCCGGGGCGCCGACAAATTCCCACCACTGGCGGAACTGATCCACGCTCTCAAAGGGCCTCGGACGCGCGATGCTGTCCTTCAGAAGAATGTTGGTGATCAGCGCCCCGCAGCAGACCGCGCCGAAGATGCATACGCCGGTGCGGCGGTAGCGGGGGAAGAGCATCAGCACCACCGCCAGCAGAAAGAACAGAATGCCCTTTTCGCCCAGCAGCGTGATGATTTTGTTCAGGGGGGTCAGGACGGAACCGGCCAGCTCCGCCATCCGGTGCGCAAAGGAAAGAATCGCCGTGTCATAGCCGGAAAAGAAACTGTTCAGCCAGAGGGCTTCGGCCGTAAGACTCATTGAAAAACACCTGCTTCCTGTGAAATCGCCGTTGTTGGACACATTATACAGTTTTTGTTCACAATGCGCAAGATGCAAATTACAAAGCGCCCAATCCATGAAAAATAATAATCGGTCCATGAGAAAACCTACACAAACCGGCGGAAAATGATTTGACACATTCTTGACAGCGACGTATAATGTGCAGGAATGAAACCGGTTTCAACCGGGAATTGCTTCGGTTTGTATACTCTGCACAGGGAAATGAACCGATCCTGATACTTTTTTGTCATGCGTCGGGCGCTTTTTACCTTGCGCGCGGAACAAAAGCAGAGTATAATAAACAAAGCATTATGTACAAATTCCCGCAGATTCCGATCTGCGGGAGACGGTTTTTACCGGAATTTTTCACAAAAGGGAGGTGTGTCCATGTCATTTGAAGCAATCAAGGGCATCAGCGATGCTGAAGTTCAGGGTAAAGCGAAGGTCGCGGAAGCCGAGGCCAGAGCCAGGCAGATGCTTGTCGATGCGGAAGGCGCCGGGAAAGCGGCCCTGGACGCCGCGAAGAGCAGAGCCGACAGCGAGCTGAAGCTGCTGCGCGAGAAGGCGGAGAAGCAGACCGCGGAGAAGACCGCCGCGCTCGACGGCGAGATGCTTGCCGAGGCCGACCGGCTGCGCCGCGCGGCGGAACTGAAGCTTGAAGATGCCGCAGCACTGGTCGTGGAAAGGATTGTGGGCAGTTGATATGGCAATTGTGAAAATGAAAAAGCTCAGGCTGATGGCGGTCCGGTCGGAAAAGGACCGGCTGCTGAGAGAGCTTGAGTCATTCGGGTGTGTGGAGTTCTCGGAGCTCTCGGACGAGCTTTCCGACGAGGGCCTCGTGCGGGAGAGTTCGGATCTGCTGACGCTTCGGAACAACCAGAACACCATCCTGAATGCAATCGGTCTTCTGGACCGCTATGCCCCCGAGAAAAAGCCGCTGCTGAGTGCCAAACCCCAGGTGGAGACGGAAACCCTGCTGGATGATTCCATCCTGAAGGACGCGCTGGAAAAGGCATCGTTCATCAACGGCCTGGAGGAAAAGATCAAACGCCTCACGGCGGAGGAAAACCGTCAGAATTCCCTGATCGAATCCGTCCGGCCCTGGCTGGATCTGGATCTTCCGCTGGATACCTCCTCGACCGAGCGCAGCGCCGTCCTCTGGGGCTCGATCCCCGCGCGGGTCGACCTGCAGAGCGTGATCGCCGCGGTGGAGAGCGCCTCGGACGAGGCCGAGCTCTTCCGGGTGTCGGGGGACAAGTCCACAAACTATGTCCTGGTGGTGTGTATCCGCGAGGCCCTGACGGAGATTCAGGACTGCCTGAGGCATTACGGCTTTACGGCGATCTCCTTCACCGGCGAGCAGGGAACCGCGAAGGAAGCCAAAGCTCGGGCGGAAAACCGGCTTGCTTCCCTGGCCTCCGAGAAGGAGAGCGTGCGAAACGCTCTGGTGGAAAAAGCCCCCGAGCGCGCCGGCCTGAAGCTCGCGGCGGATGTCTCGGCGGCGAAGATCGCCCGTGCCGAGGCCGAAGGCAAGCTGATGGGCCTGGAGAGCACGGTCGTGATGCAGGGCTGGGTCCCGGCGGAGAAGGAAGCGGAGCTTGCCTCGATCCTGGAGGGCTACGGCTGCGCCTGGGAGACCGAGGAGCCGGACCCGGAGGAATATCCCGACGTCCCGGTGCAGCTGAAGAACAACCGCATCACCGACGCGCTGAACATGGTTACGAACATGTATTCGCTCCCGGCCTATGACGGCGTGGATCCTAACCCCCTGATGGCGCCCTTCTTCATCCTGTTCTACGGGCTGATGATGGCGGATATGGGCTACGGCCTGATCATGATGATCGCGGCCCTGGTGGCCATGGCGAAGATCAAACCCCGCAAAGGGACGCTGTCCTTCTGCAGGCTGCTGCTCTACGGCGGCATCTCGACCTTCATCATGGGCGCGCTGACCGGCGGCTTCTTCGGCAACGCCCCCGAGCAGATCGGAAAGATCCTCGGTAAGCCGGAAGGCTGGGGCGTGCTGCCGAGCCTGTTCAACCCCATGACCGACAGCATGCTGGTCCTGATCGGCTCGATGGTGCTCGGCATGATCCACCTGAACACCGGCATGGTGATCAGCGCGGTGGAGAAGGTCAAGAAAGGCGACGCCGCCTCGGCCCTGTGGGAGGAAGGCTCCCTCTGGGTCACCCTGGTCGGCATTATCCTCTTCGCCCTGAACAAGACCGTCGCCCCGGCCATCCCCGCGGTCCTCGGGAAGGTGATTCTGATCATCGGCTGCGTCATGATCCTCTACGGAGGCACGCGCGGCGCCACGGGATTCGGCAAGTTTACAAGCATTTTCGGTACGCTCTATAACACCCTGACCGGCTGGTTCGGCGACATCCTGTCGTACTCCCGTATCATGGCCCTGATGCTGGCGGGCAGCGTCATCGCGACGGTGTTCAACACCATCGGCGGCATCGCGAACAACCTGGTCTTTTTCCTGATCATCTTCCTGATCGGGCATGCGCTGAACTTCGCGCTGAACCTCCTCGGCTGCTATGTGCACGATCTGCGTCTGCAGTGCCTGGAGTACTTCGGCAAGTTCTACAAGGACGGCGGCCGGGCCTTTGCCCCGCTGGCGGTCAACCCCAAGTATTATGACACCGTTGAAAACTAATTATCATTGAAACACAGGAGGAAAACAAAATGGAATTCTTATTTCAGCATTCCGGTCTTGCAATCGGTCTTTTGGGCGCCGGTCTGGCAGCGTGCCTCGCGGGCGCCGGTTCCGGTATCGGTACCGGTGTCGCCGGTCAGGCGGGCGCGGGCCTCGTGACGGAGGATCCCAGCAAGTTCGGTAAGGTCATGATCCTGCAGGTCATCCCGGGCACCCAGGGCCTCTACGGCCTGGTCGTGTTCTTCGTCGCGATCATGAACATGGGTCTGCTCAACGGCACTGCCGCCGACCTGAGCTTCGTGGACGGCTGCCGCTACTTCGCGGCCTGCATGCCCATCGGCATCGGCGGTCTCGTGACGGCCAAGTATCAGGGCAAGGTTGCCGCCGCGTCGGTGAATCTGCTTGCGAAGAACCCGGATCACTGGTCCAAGGGCATGATCCTGTGCATCACGGTCGAGTTCTACGCCATTCTTTCGCTTCTGGCTTCGATGATGATGCTGCTCTTCATCTGAGCCCTCTCCGGACGGAATCTGACCGAAGGGAGGACACCATGAAGGGTACAGAAAAAATTATTGCGCATATCGAGGCGGATGCCGATGCCCAGGTCCGGGCGATCCTTGCCGAGGCCGAAGCAAAATGCGCTGACATCAGGGCAAAATACGAGGAAGAGGCCTCCCGGCTTTACAGCGACAGGATCCGCGACGGCGTCAGGGCGTGCCAGGACCAGGAAGACGGCGCGCTGCGCATCTCCCGCATGGAGGCGAGAAAGAGTGTTCTCGCCGTCAAGCAGGAGATGGTGGAAAAGAGCTTTGACCTCGCGCTGGAGAAGATCACCGCGCTCCCCGAGGACCGCTACGTCGCGTTCCTGGCGGGCCTGGCCAAAAACGCCGCCGTCACCGGCGAGGAGGAAGTGATCCTCAACGCCCGCGACCGGGCGGCGGTCGGCGAGAAGCTCATTCAGGCCGTGAACGCCGGCGGCGCGCACATGACGCTCTCGGATGAGACCCGCGATATCGCCGGCGGCCTGATCCTGCGCCGCGGCAGCATCGAAGCCAACTGCAGCGCCGAGCTGTTGGTGGAGCTGTGCAAGGGCGAAATGGCCTCGAAACTCGCCGACATCCTGTTCAAGTAAGTGTCCGACGAAAGGAGGACCTGTATTGGCTATCAATAAAGAGGATTATCTGTATATCTCCTCACTGCTCCGCGCCCGGGAGCCCCGCATGCTGAGCCGGGACAAGGCAGAGCGCATGCTGGACGCGCCGAACGTGGAAGACGCGGCGAAGATGCTCACCGACAGCGGCTATGAGGACATGTCACAGATGACGGTGAAACAGATCGAGACCGCGCTCTCCGACCGCCGCGCCGCGGTGTTTCATGAGCTGGAGTCCCTGGTTCCGGACACAGCCGCGCTGGATCTGTTCCGCCTGAAGTATGATTATCACAACGCCAAGGTGCTCATCAAGTCCGAAGCCATGCACCGGGACGATACGTCTCTGCTCTCCGCGTCCGGCCGCATCGCGCCGGAGACGATCCGGAAGCGCTTTCAGGAAGACCGGCTCCGGGACCTGCCCGGCGAGCTCGGCAGCGCGAGTGAAGAGGGGAGAGCCCTGCTCAGCCGCAGCGCCAACCCCCAGCTCTCCGACTTCCTGCTGGACAAGGCCTACTTCCGTGAGATGAACGCCCTGGCCGAATCGCTGGACAGCGACTTTGCCCGCGGCTATGTCGCGCTGCTGGCCGACAGCACCAACCTGCGCTCCGCCGTCCGCATTCTCCGCATGGGGAAGGACATCGGCTACCTGCGGGAGGCGCTGGTCTCCGGCGGCAGCGTCAGCGAGGAGCGCCTCACCCAGGGCATCTCCGGCGAGGGCCTGGCTTCCGTGTTCGCCGGGACCGCGCTCTCAAAGGCCGCCCAGCTTGGGGCGGACGCCGTCTCGGGCGGAACGCTCACGGCCTTCGAGCTTGCCTGCGACAACGCCGTGGCCGGGTATCTCTCCGACGCGAAGCTCTGCTCCTTCGGCGAAGAGAGCGTCATCGCCTACCTCGCCGGAACCGAGAACGAGCTGACCGCCGTGCGGATGATTCTGACCGGGCGCCTCTCCGGCGTTCCGTCCGATACCATCCGGGAAAGGCTGCGTGATCTGTATGCTTAAAATTGCGGTAATCGGCGGCAACGACACCGTCATCGGCTTCAAGGCGGTGGGCCTCGAAGCCTGCCCCGCCGACAACGCGGCGGAGGCGCTGCAGGCCCTGCGCGATCTGACAAAGGAAGGCAGCGACTATGCCATCATCTACATCGAAGAAAAGCTTGCCCAGGAGATCTCCCATGAGATCGCGAAGCACAAGGACAGCCCGACCCCGGCGATCATCCTGATCCCCGGCCGCGAGGGCAGCCTCGGCCTCGGAACGAACGCTCTGCATGAAGCGGTCGAACGTGCCGTCGGCATGAACATCCTGGGCGATTAAGAGAGGAAGTTTGATAAATGAGCGGAAAAATTACCAAAGTATCCGGACCGCTTGTCGTGGCGGAAGGCCTGGCGGACGCCAACGTTTCGGACGTGGTGCGCGTCGGCGCCAGCCGCCTGATCGGTGAGATCCTGAATATGACAGGGGACCAGGCTTCCATCCAGGTTTATGAAGAAACCTCCGGCCTTGGCCCCGGAGCCGAAGTTGTCACCACCGGAATGCCGATGTCCGTGGAACTGGGACCCGGCATGCTGGACAACATCTATGACGGAATTCAGCGCCCTCTGCCCGAGATGCGCGCCCTCACCGGCGACAGCATCACCCGCGGCACCGATGTTCCGGCCCTGAACCGCGAGAAGAAATGGGACTTTGTCGCCGTGGCGAAGCCCGGCGATCAGCTCTCCGCCGGCGATGTGATCGGCACCGTCCAGGAGACCAGCGCCATCCTGCACAAGATCATGGTCCCGCCCGGACTGAGCGGCGAGATCAAGAGCGTTCAGAGCGGAAGCTACACCGTCACCGAAACGGTCGCGGTGCTGGTGGATAAAAAAGGCAAGGAGCACGAGCTCAGCCTGATGCAGCGCTGGCCCGTCCGCATCGCCCGCCCCTATGCAAGAAAGTACGTTCCGGCCCGCCCCATGAACAGCGGCCAGCGCATCATCGACACCCTCTTCCCCCTGGCCAAGGGCGGCACGGCGGCCGTTCCCGGCCCCTTCGGTTCCGGTAAGACCGTGGTCCAGCACCAGCTGGCCAAGTGGTCCGACGTGGACATCGTCATCTATATCGGCTGCGGCGAGCGCGGCAACGAGATGACCGACGTTCTGATGGAGTTCCCCGAACTGAAGGACCCGCGCAACGGCGAGCCTCTGATGAAGCGCACGGTGCTGATCGCCAACACCTCCGACATGCCCGTGGCGGCCCGTGAGGCGTCCATCTATACCGGTATCACCATCGCCGAGTACTTCCGCGACATGGGCTACGACGTGGCGGTTCTGGCCGACTCGACCTCCCGCTGGGCCGAGGCCCTGCGTGAGATGTCCGGCCGTCTGGAAGAGATGCCCGGTGAAGAAGGCTATCCCGCCTACCTCGCCTCCCGTCTGTCCCAGTTCTATGAGCGCGCCGGCGTGGTCGAGTGCCTCGGCTCCGACGAGCGCCGCGGCTCCGTCACCGCCATCGGCGCCGTGTCCCCTCCGGGCGGCGATATTTCCGAACCGGTCTCCCAGGCAACGATGCGCATCGTCAAGGTCTTCTGGGCCCTGGATTCGTCCCTGGCCTATGCCCGTCACTTCCCGGCCATCAACTGGCTGACCTCGTACTCGCTCTACGTCGACACCCTGGCCCCCTGGTACACCGAGCAGTTCGGCGAGAGCTACATGAAGAACCGCGAGCGCGCCATGCACATCCTCCAGGAGGAGGCCGAACTTCAGGAAATCGTCCGCCTCGTCGGTCAGGACGCCCTGTCCGCCGAAGACCGCCTCACCATGGAGACGGCGAAGATGATCCGCGAAGACTTCCTGCAGCAGAACGCCTTCGTCGATGAGGACGCCTATTCCTCCTACCTCAAGCAGTTCCGCCTGCTGGATATGGTGCTGAAGTACGACGTGCTCTGCCGCGATGCCCTCACGAAGGGCGCCGACATGAACGCCCTCTTTGCCATCGACGTCCGCGAGAAGATCGGCCGCGCCAAGATGGCCGATCCCAATGGCTTCAACGAGGCCTATGACGCCATCGAGAAGCAGATGAAAGCAGAGATTGAAGAAGTGATTGCCGGGGGTGAGGACGCATGATCAAAGAATATAAAACCATCAAAGAAATCGCCAGCCCTCTGATGGTCGTCGAGCATGTCGAGGGCGTCACCTATGACGAACTGGGCGAGATCGAGCTCCCCAACGGCGAAATCCGCCGCTGCAAGGTCCTCGAGGTCGAAGGCGACCGCGCGGTGGTCCAGCTCTTTGAGGCCGCCCAGGGCATCAACCTGGCCGCGTCGAAGGTCCGCTTCCTCGGCCACCCGCAGCAGCTCGCCGTCTCCGGCGACATGCTGGGCCGTGTCTTCAACGGCATGGGCAACCCCATCGACGGCGGTCCCGCCATTCTGGCCGAGGATCACCGCGACATCAACGGCCTGCCCATGAACCCGGCGGCCCGCGCCTACCCGGCCGAGTTTATCCAGACCGGCGTGTCCACCATCGACGGTCTGAACACCCTGGTCAGAGGCCAGAAGCTTCCGATCTTCTCCGGCTCCGGCCTGCCGCACGCTGCCCTCGCGGCCCAGATCGCCCGTCAGGCCCGTGTTCTCGGCGATGACGAGACCTTCGCCGTCGTCTTTGCCGCCATCGGCATCACCTTTGAAGAGTCCGAGTACTTCATCAATGACTTCCGCCGCACCGGCGCCATTGACCGCACCGTCGTCTTCTCGAACCTCGCCAACGACCCCGCGGTCGAGCGTATTTCCACCCCGCGCATGGCCCTGACCGCCGCGGAGTATCTGGCCTTCGACAAGGGCATGCAGGTCCTTGTCATCATGACCGACATCACCAACTACGCCGAAGCGCTGCGTGAGATTTCCGCCGCCAAGAAGGAAGTCCCGGGCCGCCGCGGCTATCCCGGCTACCTGTACACGGACCTCGCCACGCTCTATGAGCGCGCCGGCCGCCGGCAGGGGAAGAAGGGCTCGATCACCATGATCCCGATCCTGACCATGCCGGAAGACGACAAGACCCACCCGATCCCGGACCTCACCGGTTACATCACCGAGGGCCAGATCATCCTCTCCCGCGAGCTGCACCGCAAGGGCATCGTGCCGCCCGTGGACGTGCTGCCGTCCCTGAGCCGTCTGAAGGACAAGGGCATCGGCGTCGGCAAGACCCGCGAGGACCACGCCGGCACCATGAACCAGCTCTTCGCCGCCTACTCCCGCGGCAAGGACGCCAAGGAGCTCATGACCATCCTGGGCGAAGCGGCGCTCTCGGACGACGACAAGCTCTTCGCGAAGTTCGCCGATGAGTTTGAGAAGCGCTACGTCAGCCAGGGCAACACCACCAACCGCAGCATCGAGGAGACGCTGAACATCGGCTGGGAGCTGCTGAGCATCCTGCCGAAGCGTGAACTCAAGCGCATCAAGCCCGAGTTCATCGAGAAGTATCTGCCCAAGAAATAAGCCCCCTGAACCGGGCTGAGTGAAAAACAGGAGGTGATCTGATTTGGCAGGTACTGCCGTAACACCCACCAGAATGGTCCTGAACCAGCTGAAGGGGCGCCTCAAAACAGCCAGACGCGGCCACAAGCTGCTGAAGGATAAGCGCGACGAGCTGATGCGTCAGTTCATGGACGTGGTCAAGGAGAACAAGGTCCTCCGCGACCGTGTCGAGTCCGGCCTCACGGGGGCCTTCGCCTCCCTCCAGGTCGCCAGCGCCATCATGTCGCCGGAGATGCTGGAGCAGGCGCTGCTCTATCCCCGCCAGAGCGTCGAGCTTGACATGAAGTTCAAGAACATCATGTCTGTCAACGTCCCGGTCTACAGCTTCACCACGAAAAACAACGACCCGTCGGAGATCTATCCCTACGGCTTCGCGCAGACTTCGGGTGAACTGGACGACGCGCTGGAGAAGATGGCGAAGGTCTTCGAGGACATGCTTAAGCTGGCCCAGGTCGAAAAGACCATGCAGTTGCTGGCCGAGGAGATCGAAAAGACCCGCAGGCGCGTCAACGCTCTGGAGTATGTCATGATCCCCGAGCTGGAACAGAACATCAAGTACATCACCATGAAGCTGGAGGAGAACGAGAACGCCACCAAGGTGCGTCTCCTGAAGGTCAAGGAAATGGTCCTGCAGGACGCCCACCACTACGCTTCATAAAACGCGGAAAAAGCAAAGCAGCCCGCCCCCGAACCGGGGCGGGCTGCAATATTTTGCTTAAGAAGAGTGATCAGTCTTACCGGCCGATTCCGGCGATGTGCAGGCAGAGATAGGCCGTCGGGATGGCGAACATCAGGCTGTCTGTCCGGTCGAACATGCCGCCGTGGCCGGGGATCAGGTTGCTGAAGTCCTTCAGGCCCAGCATCCGCTTGATCATCGACTCGGCCAGGTCGCCGATCTGTCCCACCGAGGAGGAGATCAGCGCCGTCAGCACACAGACCGGCAGCGACAGCCTTGGCAGCACCGGCAGCGCCCAGATCACGAGGCCCGCGACCATCGAGGCCAGCGCGCCGCAGACGCTTCCTTCAACCGACTTGTTCGGACTCACGTTCGGGGCCAGCTTGTGCTTTCCGAAGCGCATGCCGCCGAAGAGCGCGAAGCTGTCGCAGGCCCAGCACGAGATGGCGCCCAGGATCAGCGACTCGTCCCAGATCGAGCCGACGCTGATCATCATCATGACGCCGTAGATGACCCCCGGATAGGCAAGGCCCGCCACCGTGTAGATCGCGCCCTGGCCCGAGACCTTCCGGTGCACGATGCCCGAGAACATCGCGAGGTAGATCCCGCCCGTGAAGCAGGCGATATAGCTGAGGGCGCCGCAGTGGGTCAGGGCCAGCACGGCCTGCACCGCGATGTAGACATACATGACCCATGCCGCGCAGTAGACGTTGATCTTTTCCAGGCCGCGGCTGTATTCATAGGCACAGAGAATTCCCACCACGCCGAAAAAAATCACCCGAGTCACGAACGACGCAAAGATGCAGGTGAGCGCGATCGCCAGAAGGACCACCGCCGAGATGACCCGCTGCTTCATGGCTTCGCCTCCTTCGGGAACTTCTGCCTTCCGTCCGCAAAGAGATAGTACCGCCGCTTTCCTCTGGCCCGCCGTCCGTATTCGATGGCGTCCACCGGACAGACCGCGATGCAGGCCTGGCACTGGGTACAGCTGCCCTGCCAGACGGGCTTTTTGTCCTGCATGCGGATGTTCGCCATGGGGCAGAGCTTCGCGCACGCGCTGCAGCCGATGCAGCTGTCCTTGACCCGGAACTTCTTATCCGTCACAAAGACCTTATAGAACAGGCGGTACAGGAACTCCGGCATGGCGGGACCGGAATAGCTGTCCTTCACGGTATGGTGGATGAGAATCTGCTGGGCGATGTTCTCCACCTGGGGCTTGGCGGCGCGGATGATCCCCACGGCTTCGTCCGCTTCCGGCGCGCGGAAGAGCGTGATGAAGTTTTCGGGCATCAGGATGGAGGTCAGGCCCATGAAGCGCATGGAAAGCTTCCCGCAGATCTCTTCCGCGTGCGCCTTCGCCTGGCCGGTGCCCGAGCCGCAGGTCAGCAGGAAATACATCTCCCGGCTTCCAAGAAAGCGGCTGTCCAGCAGGAATTCCTCCACCACCTTCGGCACGTGCCAGCAGTAGGTGGGGCACACGACGACAAAGGGATCTTCCGAGCTAAAGGCATACTGGGCCGTATAGGGGTCAAGCTTCCTCTGCCGCATCAGGCGGTTCATCGAGACCAGTTCGTCGCTCAGATGTTCCGCCAGCTGCTGGGCGATATACCGGCTGTTGCCGGTTCCGGAAAAGTAAAAAATCATGGTATTCCATCCGATTCTGAAAACAGTGTGATTCGTAATAAAAGAAGTATAGCACAGATTGTTTAACTCGCAATACCCCCGCCTTCGGCGGGGGATATTGTGTGTATACAAAAGACTTGCTGTAAAGTATAGCACAGATTGTTTAACTCGCAATACCCCCGCCTCCGGCGGGGGATATTGTGCGTATATAAAAAGCTTACGGTAAAGTATATCACAGTTATTTTCCCTCTGCAACGGAATGAAAATGAATTTTTTCGTTGTTTTGTTAAGAAACCTGTGTTATAGTAAGAACCAC
>Ga0256404_1011323_pt1 | contig 11996 bp, 17 predicted proteins | sample RumenRJG_01DNA_FD_185990 | JGI IMG/M metagenome (GOLD analysis project Ga0256404, IMG submission 185990) | Bovine rumen microbial communities from Lethbridge, Alberta, Canada - RJG_01 | ecosystem: Host-associated > Mammals > Digestive system > Stomach > Rumen | place: Canada: Alberta | collected... | reverse complement strand
GATATGACCGAAGAGGAGCGGGCTGAGAATGATAAAAACGTACTTGCGGCACTCGACCTGTTTTCGTGACGCCAAAACAGGCGATCATGGCGCCAGAGCGCATTTTAGGCAATTACCCGTGGCGCCACCAATATCAGGCAAAAAGATCGGAAACCGCAATGACCGCAGGAAGGAAAACAACCTCCATGATCACTGCACAAAGTTATAGCAAGCAGGGAACTTGTACGGCAAGTTCCGAAGCGGAGAGCAAATTGCTCCCGCTGATTTTAGGGGACACCCCTAATACCCCGGAAAGGAGAGTGATGCCATTTGACAGCACCTTCGGTCGTTTATTGCTGATACCATTTTCGTGTTTCCCTAAACACGATGTGTACCTCGCCGGCTTTATCGTTTGATACGATCTCCGCGCCGTAATCGGCGTATCGATCATAGAAAGCTTTGTGATCCGCGTATTCTTCCCCGGTCAAAACGATCATACCCGCTTTTGAGGAGAGTTCCTCGGCTTTCTTTGCAAGGTATTCGTCGGAATAAGGATCGATCCCCGCCTGTCCGAAGTAACGCATTATCATGTCGCTCACTTGCTCGTCGAGATCGCCGAAAGTCCATTCGTCCAGCCGCCTGCCGATTTCCGCAGCACCGTTAGCCAAGTAAGGATCGTATTCGGCAAGAACCTTCTCGATCGCCGCTTTGATCTCATCATCGGAGTATTCCTTTATCTTTCCATAAGCCAGCAGATACGCATGATCGTACTGCTGCATTACGCAGTGTGCAAAAACCCCATCATACTTTCCCATATTTGAAAACTGCGCACCGAGAATGAACCCCTTATTTCCATCGGGGATGCGCAGAACAAGCTTTGTATTATCGGAGGAGAGAAACGCATAATCATCTCCTCGTACATGCTCAAATCCATAGGCATATAAAGCGGCTTTTATCGGTTTTTGCAAATCGGACTTCTTCATCTGATACCCCCATTAACAATAATAATGCACATAAAGATTATAGAAAACGAACGTTGAATTGTCAAGAATTGTAAGAAAGGAGCGTGATGCCATATTGGGATTGCCCTTATACGATACAAATGCTATAATATTAGCGATAAAATACTATAACTATTATTAGGAGAAAAGCAATATGGGCGTTTGGGGAACGGGAGTTAGCAGCAGCGACGAATTCTGCGAGGTTTGCGAGGAGTTCTATGAGCGATACTTTGAGGACACCGATCCGGTCAAAATTGCTTCGGATATCAGAAACGAATATGCTAAAGAGTTTTTCGATGACGATGGGCAAATAATGAATCCGGTTCTGTTTGCGCTCGCAAAATGCCTTTGGGAGTGCGGCGCAAAGGATCAAGCGCTTTTTGATGAAGTTGGCGAGATCATTTCGCAGGGCAAGGATCTTCCTTTCTGGGAAGCGGAAAACGGCGGAGATAAAACGCTTGTTAAGAAAAGAAAAGCCGCGTTGGATAAGTTTTGGAATAGATTGAATTCCGAACGACAGACCTACAGGAAGCCAAAGAGAAAGCTCAAAAGTAAACCCGCGAAAACGCCAGAGCTGCCTTCGCTTTTCAAGGGTGATGTATTCGCGTACCGTGATGAAAGCGTATATCGTGCAGCCGTCGTGCTGGATCATATCGATACTCCTTCACTTTTTGCTGGCGGCGCAACACTGATTGCTGTCTGTGACGAATCATTTGAGTATAAACCGACGATAGCCGAAATCCTTGAAAGCAAGACAAGTACCATTTTTTGGTGCATAAAGCAATCTGACATTCCGAAAAAAGGGCGGTTTGTGGTCGGCAAGCTCGAAATACCCGGCAACTATAACGGACGCGCGGGATTCTTGATCTCTCGATCAACAGTTTACATTCTTTCCGATGCCGATCGTTCGTTTTTCTTCCGTTCCGAAAAATGTTTGCAAACCATGCGCCGTTTACTGATCGGAACCTATTCTATAAAGGCGGTCATCGCCGTGCCTGGGATAATTCCCGGAATAGGTATGCCTTAACAGCATTGAATTATTTATGTACAATAGAGAAATGAATTGATCTACAGCATGAATGCCAGCGTCCTACACGGGCGCTTTTTTCTATCAAATAAAACTCAAAGGAGCGTGATGCCATGACAAAAGGCAAGATACAGGACAGGCAAAAGGAAAGAACCGAAAGGCTGGATATCAGAGTGTCTGAAAATGAGAAATCAGCTATCACACGCAAGGCTAAAACCTGCGACCTGTCGGTAAGCGAGTATGTTCGCAAGCGCGCGCTTGGATACGAGCCACGAGCCGCGCCGAGCGATGAGCTGTTATCCTTCACTTCCGCGCTGATCGAGCTTACAAATAAAAATGAAGCTTCGGCGGTCGTGGAAAAAACAGCGCTTGAATTGCTTGCGGACATTCGCCGCAGCTTCTTTGAAAGCGGTGCGGGCTGATGGCAATCACAGGATTCTGGCCCGTTAAGGGTGGAATAAACAGGGTGCTGGACTATGTTAGCAATAGCGAAAAGACCGCAAACCCCGAATACGATGCGGAGCTTCAAAACGCTATCGCATACGCCGCCAATCCCACCAAGACCGAAAAGCAGCTTTTTGTTTCCGCTTTGAACTGCCCCCATCAACAGGCGTATGAATGGATGATGGCAACAAAAAAGCGGTATGGCAAAACAGGCGGAAATACGGCGTATCACGGCTATCAGAGCTTCGCCGCAGGAGAGCTCAACGCAGAGGAAGCCCACAAGATAGGCGTTGAAACCGCGCGGCGCATGTGGGGTGATGAATACGAAGTGCTGATAACCACGCATCTCAATACTAACAATCTGCATAATCATTTCGTTATAAACTCGGTTTCATTTCGCACGGGCAGAAAATATGAAAATCATAAGCGCGACCATTTGAAGCTGCGAGAGATATCCGACAGCATTTGCCTTGAACACGGACTATCGATCATTGAAGAACACAGCGGAAAGCGAAACACCTTTGCCGAGCAACGCGCACACGACAGCGGCCTATTGACGATGAAAGAAATGCTCGAAAGCGATATGCGCGCCTGCATCGACCTTGCCTGCGATGTGCCGCACTTCTACTCCCTTATGGAAAACCTCGGCTATGAGGTCAGCTTCCGAAGCAAGTATCCGTCTTTTCTGCCAATTGGCGCAAAGCGACCGCTGCGCTTGAAGAAGAACAACAAAAGTATGACCGAGGAGGATATAGAAGCCATGATAGACGAAAGCTTTGAAAAGCAGCGCGGTGAGATCATAATCCCCGCTTGGAAGCCGCAATTGGTGCCGTATGAAAAACAGCACGGCTTTCGCGCGCTCGTTCTGCATTGGATGTACATTCTCGGCATAATAGGTCAAGGCAAGCAGACCTATTATAAGGTCGATCGCGCGGAGCTCAAAAAGTTTGAACGCTATAAGCGCCAACAGGCATTTCTTGATAAGTATGAGATCGATACCGAAGAGCAGTTAATCTCACACAAAACCGCCCTTATCGAAAAGCGATCCGTATTAACCGAAAAGCGCGATGCCCTGCGCAAAGAACAGCGCCGCACCGGAGAGAAGAACCCGGAGATCGGCGAGATCACCGCCGAACTCTATCGGATACGAAGCGAGCTAAAGCTCTGCGCCGATATCGAGGCGGATATCCCAAGAATAGAGGCGATAGTAGATGAGGGTGGCGAAAGGGAGATTGCTGAGCGGGAAGGCGAAATCTACACGGATATTTATAAAGCTCAAGAGCGATAAGCACATATCGAAAAGCAAAAACCGGAACATATCCGCAAAAGTTGTCGTAATTTTATAGTTTTGCGGTTTGAAACCGCAAAACTTCTTGACAATGCCTGCGTAAGCGTTTATAATCGCAGTATCGGAGGTGCGAAAAATGATACTGCGAGAAAACTATGTTGAGAGAATAATGGCGTTCACGGACACTCAATTCGTTAAGATACTGACGGGCGTGCGCCGCTGCGGAAAATCCACGATCCTCGGAATGATAAAGGATCGCCTTATAGAGCGCGGCATCGAGGAAGAACAAATACTGATGTATCGCTTCGATTCGATGGAATACGAGGGTATGAGTGCAAAGCAGATGTACTCTGCGATAAAGGAGCGGCTTGCAAGCGGAAAGCGCAGTTATGTTTTCCTTGACGAGGTGCAGGAGATAAAGGGCTGGGAGAAGGTTGTCAATTCCCTGCAAACGGATTTTGATACCGATATCTATGTGACAGGCTCCAACTCCCGTATGATGTCCTCCGAGATAGAAACCTACCTCACGGGGCGCTATGTTTCGTTCAGAATATTCACGCTTTCCTTTGCCGAATATCTGACATTCAAAAAGGAGCATTCGCCGCTTTCGGATACGCGGACAGAGCTTTTCAATTACATACGCCTCGGCGGTTTCCCGGCAACCCATCTGCGCCCGTTCACAGATGACGAGGTCTATACGATCGTGCGCGACATCTATAACTCAACGGTCTTTTCCGACATCGTTAAGCGAAATCAGATACGGAAGATAGATCAGCTTGAGCGCGTAGTGAAGTTCGCGTTCGATAACGTGGGCAAAACCTTTTCCGCAAAGTCGATATCCGATTATCTTAAATCCGAGAACCGTAAACTCGATAACGAAACGGTTTACGGCTACCTTGAAAAGCTTGAAAAGGCATACATGCTGCACCGCTGCTCGCGCTACGACATTCAGGGCAGGGAGCTTTTGAAAACGCAGGAAAAGTTCTACCTTGCGGACAGCGCATTCAAATACAGCATACTCGGCTTCGATCCGCGCTCTGTGGCGGCTATGCTTGAAAACATCGTGTATCTTGAGCTGCTTCGCCGCGGCTACACCGTGAATATCGGCAAAACGAGCGGCGGCGAGATAGATTTCGTTGCCACGCGAAGGAATGAGAAGCTCTATATTCAGGTAACGCGCGAGATCGCAAGCGAGAATACCGAGCTGCGCGAATACTCAAGGCTTCGTGATATACGTGATAACTACCCAAAATACGTACTCACCACCGACGATTTCGCCGGAGGCGATCACGATGGGATAAAAACTATGCACGTTGCGGATTTCCTGCTTAGCGATGAATATTGATTTAGGCGTGGAAAACAATTCTATGAAAACCGATCGCATAAATACAAAGCATCCTCTCGATATCTCCGATATGACGGATGAAGAACTGAACTGCGAGCTTGAAAAGGGCTATGCTTCGATGCGGGCGGGAGATACGATTTCGGCCGAAGAAGTCTTTGCGGCGATACACAAAGAGAACAAACCGAAAAACGAGTAACCAATCGATACATTAACATTTAAAAGCGCTCACGCCCGTGGGCGCTTTTTCCTATGCAAAAAAAGAAAAGGAGAATACGAATGAATTTAGATAAGGAAAAATCTTTCAAGAATATAAAGGAAGTGAGCCTTGCGGAGCTCAAACCGTTTGAGGGGCATCCGTACAAGGTTCGTGATGATGAAGAAATGGACGCGCTCATCGAGAGCATCCGCGAGCACGGGATAATGGTACCGCTGATGGTGCGCCCAACCGACACGGGCTATGAGATCATAAGCGGACACCGCAGAGCGCACGCGGCGATAAGCGCGGGACTGAAAACCGTTCCAGTTGTGGAGCTGGAAATGAACCGTGACGAGGCCGCCGTTGCGCTTGTGGACAGCAATCTGCATAGAGAGCATATTTTGCCGAGTGAAAAGGCGTTTGCATATAAGCTCAAGCTCGATGCGCTTTCAAGGCAGGGCAAGCGAACGGATTTAACTTCGTCGCAAGTTGCGACAAAGTTGGATACAGCAAAAGAAATGGGCGCTACTTCCGGTGACAGCCGTGATACCGTTTACCGCTACATTCGCCTTACCCATCTCAACCCCACCCTGCTCCGCCTTGTGGATGAAGGACGCATCGCGTTCACGCCTGCGGTGGAACTTTCGTATCTTTCGGACGAGGAACAGGATATCCTTGCATTCGAGATCGCGGTAACCGAAGCAACGCCTTCACTCTCGCAGGCCGTTCGCATGAAGCGCTTGAGCGGCGAAGGCAAGCTTACCGCCGAACTGATCGCTTCGATCATGGCGGAGGAAAAAGCCAATCAGAGGGAGAAGGTCAGCATTCCACTGAGCAGTATCGGCAGGTATCTTCCGGACGGCGATACGGAACGGGTGCGCGAATTTATTATAAAAGCCTGCGCGTTCTATAAAAAGCACCTTTCCAGGCAGCGAGAGGAAGCACGATGACTGCGCCCGATAAGGAAGTTGTCAGCATCGAATACGAAGAAAAGCTGCTCGAAGCGTTCGCAAAGGCGATCGCTCCCGGCATCAAGACTTTCTTTCAAAGCGATGAAGGCAAACTCTGGTACGAAGAATGGCTCAAGGAGCATCCCGAATATGATAAATGAGTTTTCAGTATTTCACACATTCGACATTGCCGCGTTGCTTTGCTATCATCTCGATAAAAATGAAGGGAGGAAAGTAGTGTGAATATAGTTATCTATGCCCGCTTTTCAAGCCATAGCCAAACCGAGCAGTCGATCGAAGGTCAGCTCAAGGTCTGCTATGAGTATGCTGAGGCAAACGGGCATATCGTCGTGGGCGAATACATCGACCGTGCGATATCGGGTACTACGGACAACCGAGCGGAGTTTCAGCGGATGATCGCGGATTCGGATAAACACACCTTTGAAGCGGTGCTCGTTTATCAGCTCGATAGATTTGCCCGAAACCGATATGACAGCGCGATAAACAAAGCAAAGCTCAAGAAGAACGGTGTGCGCGTTATCTCCGCAAGGGAGAACATCGCGGAGGATGCTTCGGGCATACTCATCGAGGGCGTGCTGGAGAGCATGGCGGAGTACTACTCCGCCGAGCTCTCGCAGAAGATCCAAAGGGGTATGGGCATCAACGCCGAGCAATGTCTCTCAAACGGTTCCAATCCCGGGCTGGGCTTCAAGGTCAATCCCGACAAGACCTTCCGCATTGACGAGGAAGAAGCGGCAATAGTCCGTGAGATATTCGAGCGATACGCGCAAGGTCAAACGAAAGCCGAGATAATCAAGGACCTACAGAGGCGAAGGATCAAAACCTCCCTTGGGAAGGATTTTACCTATAACAGCCTCAGCAAAATGCTCCGAAACCGTCGTTATCTCGGCATTTACATCTATAACGGCATCGAAACTCCGGGAGGTATGCCGCGGATCCTCGATGACGATCTTTTTGAAAGGGTACAGGATATGCTTGACAAGAATCTGCATGTTCCCGCACGAAGGCGGGGCGAAGGTGAGTATCTGCTCACGACAAAACTATTCTGCGGTCACTGCAGGGAAATGATGACGGGTTACGGCGGTACGAGCCATTCGGGCGAATACTATCCGTATTATGCTTGCAAAAAAGCCCGCCGCGGGAAATGCGATAAAAGGATCATCGGGAAACAGAAGATCGAGGACAGGGTGATCCGGGCATGCCTCGATCTGCTGACCGATGATAATATCGCTTTCATCGCCAAATGCGTTGCAGCCGAATTCGGTAAGGATCCCGACAGCTTGACGGTGAAATCATTACGCAAAGCGATGCGCGAAGCAGAGACCGCGATCGATAACCTTTGGCGTATGATCGAAACGGGGCAATCGGTCGATATGCTTACCGAGCGACTTGAACAGCGCAGAGCGGAAAAGGCCGAACTTGAAAAACAGCTCGCGGCTGAGCTCAATCGCAAGGTGTATCTTTCGGAGCCGCAGGTCATGGCATACCTTGATTACATCCGCACCATGCCGCTGCCGGACCTTGAGAAGCGCAGGGCGATAATCAACATTTTCGTTCATGCGGTTTACCTGTACGACGATCATTTTACACTGATCGTGAATGCGAGCACTTCGCCGCAAAAGGAAAAGGATATCCCACTTGACGACATCGAAAAAGCCTTTGAAAACGATACGGATGCTGATCGCGGCATATGTTCATCATTGAACGATGCTGCGCCACCAACACAGAAACCTCTTTTGTCTACCAAGGCAAAAGGGGTTTCTGTGTTTACTTCCCCGATGGCTTATGGTATAATGATCCTGTCACAGGAAAACAACAGGAGGAACATCTAATGATTCTATTAGTGATCGATATGCAGAAAGCCCTTGTGGATGAGGACTTGTATGCCTTTGACACCTTTGTGGACAGCACCGTTCGGCTCGTCGACGCTGCCAGAAAAAAAGGAGTTGAAGTCATCTTCGTCCAGCATGACGCCGGCCCCGGCAGCGGTCTGTCCGCAGGCGACGAAGGATTTGAGATCATTGATCTGCTGCAGCCCAAACCGGGAGAAAAAGTCTTCGTCAAGAATATCAACAGCTGCTTCGGAAACAAAGAATTCAAAGCATATATGGAGCAGCAGGAGGATAAGCGCCTGATGATCATCGGCCTGCAGACGAACTACTGCATTGACGCAACCGTGAAATCCGCATTTGAAAGAGGCTTCGATGTGATCATTCCCGCGGGCACCAACTCCACTTTTGATAATGATTACATGACAGGTGAAACCACCGTCCGGTATTATAATGAAGACGTCTGGGAAGAGCTTGTCGACGCCGTTACCCTTGATGAAGCCATAGAGATGATGGGGCAATGACGCGCCCTCGTCTGCAGCGCTGCACACCATGTACCTTTTAGGTGTTCTTTCTATGCTTTGGTGCACTTTTCCGCGTTCTTTCACATCAAAGAAACCTCTTTTGTCTACCAAGGCTAAAGAGGTTTTTTGTTGCGTTTGCTCTGTGAATATGATATCATCACTGCATCAAATTGTATGGAAACGGAGATAAATAATGGAACAAACAACTTCGCAGAAGATCGATATTGTTAAATCAGACGCTGCAATGAAGTATATCGACCAGATCGATTGCTCGGATGCGGAGCCTTGGCTTTTTGACGAGGTTTCTGAAAATGGCGAAGGTTTGTACGCGATCTGTCTTGCTGATACCGTCATAGGATTCGCATATATAGAGGATGAACCCCATGGCTTCTTATACGTTTATATTTTCCCGGTGTATCGGAACAAAGGGTACGGGGACATGGCGGTTACAGCCATGGAGCAGCAGATAAAGGCATCCCCTTTGATCTGTATGATGACTACATATCACAGCGACTGTACGGCAGCAATTCATCTTGCAGAAAAGCACGGATACGTAAAAAAGTATGTGTCCGCTCTGATGGAGTATCGGGGCGACAAGTTCCCCGAGCAGGAACTGCCGATCCGGCACTACCGGGACGAAGATTATCCCGAAGCATTTGCGATGTATGCCGAAGCATTTCACGTCATGCGTCTGGGAACGGGATGCTTCCCGGATTCCGTAGTCGCGCAGCCGAACGAGGAAGAGCGAAAGTATTGGGCGGAACACGCGGATGACGGATACGTGTACTTGTCCGGGAATGAGATCATCGGCCATGCAAGGATCGACGATAACGAGTTGGGCGTCGTATCGATCAAGCTCTCCCATCAGGGCAAAGGATTTGGACGCGCATTCGTTCAGTTTCTTGTAAACCGCGTGATGGAAAAGAACGAAGATCATCCAACGCTTTGGTGCGTGGTCGGCAACAACAAGGCCAGAAACCTGTATGATTCCCTCGGTTTTCAGGAGATCTACAGCGACGTTTTCGCGGAAAAACGATTCGGTGATCGGTAAACGGAACGGACAGTTTTTTGCAGAACTGCCCGCAGGAATGTCTTTTAGGCGTACTTTCTATGGTTTGGCGCACTTTTGCGCGCTCTTTCACATATTTTTGGCCTTGGAAGCATAAAAACTCCAAGGCTTTTTCTTTGCTAAAAATCAATGATTTCCTGTGTTTGCAACGTTCTTCGCGGATGCACCTTTAAAACGATAGACCGGTTACAGACCGTTTCAGGGTGCTTTCAGACCGGTGTTTGGTGGTCTATTTGGTGGTCTACTTCGATTCCCGTTAGTTTTAAAAAGTGGTATGAGACCACACCAAACTTGACAAAGGAATTTGATTTGTTCTCAAGATGGGTTTTGGTTGGTAGGTGTCTCCAGTGGAGACACAGAAGGTAAATGCGAGGTAGCAAAGTACTGGTGTCCCATTGGGGCACCAGTGGGGCCCACCGGGCCCCCGGTGGGTGCACGCGATAAAATGATTGAAAACATGCGTTTAACGGTTGAATGGTGGGATTATTATGGTATAATATGGCCATGGAGGTGTATTATGATACCGCAAATTATTCCAATTAAAGATTTAAAAAATACAAGTCAAATATCTGAAATGTGTAAGAAAAGCAGCGACCCTATCTTTGTTACCAAAAATGGATACAGTGATATGGTTGTTATGGGAATCGACACATATAAAGAAATGTTTGGACGTTTAGAGATGTATCAAGAACTTGCTGTTTCAGAAAACCAATTCGCGGAAGGCAAGTACAAAGAAGCGAGGTCGTCTCTTAATGATTTGAGGAAGAAGTATGACCTATAAGCTTGTTATTTCCGAAAGGGCAGAAGAGCATATAGATAATATCATCGGTTATGTCGCGGTTGAATTATCTAATCCAACGGCAGCAAAGGCAATAATTGATGATATAGAAAAAGCGTATAATAAGCTTAACTATATGGCCGATTCACTTGCGCTTTGTCAGGATCCATATCTTTCTCAAAAGGGATATAGAAAATGCATCTTGGATGATCATGATTACGTTATTCTTTATAGACTAGAGAATAAAGAAGTACATATATCGGGTGTATTCCATATGAAAGAGGATTACGCAAGTAAGCTTTAATAAAGGTGGTCCGCCTAGTGGCCCGTCGAAAGTTCAAGACCTCAAAGTATTGAAGTTACTGGGTCTTGAGCATCAATAATTCTCCTCATCTCCACCAAACGTTAAATATGCGAACACAAGTCTAAAGGACATACGTGTTCGCATATTTTTTATTTACTGGCGTCTCCTTTGTTAGATTCACGGGCCTCGCGGTCTATGGTAGAATACTACCATAGGCTGATACATAAAGAAGTGTGCAAATCGGGATTTGTGGGGGACAGAATGACCGCAGAAGAATTATGGAGAAAATCCGGATTAACTGGCGCATATGAATCATGGGCATTTGGCGGCGCACCAGACAAACTGGCAGCGTTAGTTAAAAATGGTGTGAAGACTGCTACCTGTTCGGCATATGATCTGTATCAAACTGACAATGAACCGCTTCCGAAAGAAGGAGATTACAGCGTTATTCTTGATTCAAACGGCGAGGCAGTATGTATTGTAAAAACAGTTAGGGTCTACATTACAGAGTTTCATCTGGTTTCAGCAGAACACGCTTATAAGGAAGGCGAAGGTGATAGAACCTTAGAGTATTGGAGAAAAGTACACACAGATTTTCTGATTCTAGAACTTTCGAAATCACACCTGACATTTTCTGAAAACACAAAAGTGGTGTGTGAAGAATTTGAACTGGTATATGTATAAATTCCAGTTTATGGAGTGGTTATGATTGTTAAAAATAGAGAAGAGAAAAATAGAATAGCAAGAAATATACTTGAATCCCTTACTGATTGGTTCGGTGTGCCGGAGGCAAGAGAGAAATATATCTCTGAGGCAGCGGAGCAAGAAATGGTTGTCCAGTATGACGATGGGGAACCGGTTGGGTTTCTCTGTTTAAAGGAAACTGGTAAGGAAACGGTAGAACTTCATGTCATGGGAGTCCTTAAGGAATATCATCGCAAGGGAATTGGCCGAGCTTTATTTAATGAAGCAAAAGAAATCGCCTGCTTAAATGGATACTTATTTATGCAAGTAAAGACTGTTAAGATGGGAAAGTATCCAGAGTATGATGATACCAATAGGTTCTACATAGACTGTGGATTCAAGGAGTTTGAAATAATCCCGGATCTATGGAGCGAAGAGAATCCTTGCCAAATCTATGTTATGTATATAGGAGATGTAAGTTTGTAGAGGATAACTATGGCATCGACGAAAGAGTATCTTGAATATGTGCTGGATCTTTTATCCGGATTGAATGATAT
>Ga0256404_1011321_pt1 | contig 11998 bp, 9 predicted proteins | sample RumenRJG_01DNA_FD_185990 | JGI IMG/M metagenome (GOLD analysis project Ga0256404, IMG submission 185990) | Bovine rumen microbial communities from Lethbridge, Alberta, Canada - RJG_01 | ecosystem: Host-associated > Mammals > Digestive system > Stomach > Rumen | place: Canada: Alberta | collected... | reverse complement strand
CTTTAGCGCTTACGGATATCTTAGTTCGTTGCCACAGGCAACGAACATCCATTCGATATTTCGATTGGCTCTAATTATCTTTTGGTACGTCATCGCTTTCGCGATTCCGTAAAGAAATTGCCGATTGTATATGTTCGTACGTTTTGTCGTTCATACCAATCGATGTTTTTGTGATGCTTTCGCATCAGCTAACATCTGGCTTTATCATGTGTTGCATGATAATCTACATTGTTTAGTTTTCAAAGAACACCCGTGATTCGTTTGGCTCTTTTGTGAAGGGCTTTCGTGAATCAGCTTCTATAGGATACCTCGTTGTGAGCTCTTTGTCAAGAACTTTTTTATTTTCTTTTCGGAAGAAATTTCCGAGGAACCCTCGTCTGCGGTGCTGTGCTCTCGCTGTCTGCCGCCGACTTGTAATATAATACACGCTTCGGCCCTTCCTGTCAACACCTTTTTAAAAAAGTTTTTCACACCCGCGGAAGTCGTGCCCTGCTACTCGTCATGACGTGCAGGGGACTGCCGACAAGTCGGCATAAGTGACCGCTAGGCGCTAAAGCGCCAAGCGTCTACTTATCCCCCTGCCCTTCGGGCCCTCCCCCCTCTGGGAAGGGGGCTGACATATAGGAAGTGCCTGCATTTTCTACATATTTCTCGTATAGCCGTTTTGTCGATGCTGGTTTTAGCAAACCGACATCTTCTGTGCGGGCGAGGGTGCTGAGAGCGGCTTCGACGAAGGCTTTCATGTGGTCGGTCATGGCGACGCCGCGCGCCTTTTTTTGCTTCCACCATTCATATTCGCTCTGGAATGTGAACTGGTCGCGGCCGTAGGCTTTGCCGGCGGCGAGGAAGTCGCAGAGCATCTCGACGGCATAATGGTACGGCATGTCGACGGGATGCGCGCCGTGGTCGAAGTCGTCCTGCCACGCTTCATAATGATGGAGGTTGCGGCCGTGATGATGAATCCAGGCGTAGCTGAGGCCGTGGTTGTACATCTTGCAGAGCCAGATAGGCGAGCCGATGCCGTTGTACCAATGGACGCTCTCCCAGAATTCCATGCGCGAGAATTTCGACCAGTCGTGCATGATGCCCTGCCACGGGATGCCCGCGATGCAGGCGAAGTGGAAGACCCAGTATTTGTGGCGCAGAATCATCCATGTGTGGCCGAGGAGGCGACGGAAAAATGACATTTGGCGATTACGGTGTAATGCCTCTTCGGCACGATGGTGCATGTGGACATCCATCGGATTGACCATTCGTAAGCCGCCTCCTTTCCTTCGCAGATGACAATCGTGAGAATCGTCACGACCTACCGCCGACACTCCCACCACCGCTTCGCGGTTCCCCTCCCTCTTGGAGGGAGGCAGGCTATAAAGTTACTGCCAACCTTGCAGTGTCCAGTAATCTTCAATGCCTTTGACAATCGGATAGAAGATGTCTTCGCCGTTCGTGATTCTTGTGAGCTGATAGTGGCCGTCGGCCTGCTGCGTCAGCTCGGCTTTGACCGTCAGGCTCGGGACGAGCTTTCCATAGTCACTGTCGTCACCCGTGATTTCGATGGTTGCGACGGCCGTGCCGCCGTTCTCTTCGATGCCCGTGACTTTCGCCGTGTAGTGGTCTTCAAATTTGCGCGTTTCGTTCGCGAGCCAGTGCGCTTCGCCGTCCGTGCGCGTGACGGGCGTCTCCTTTGGCTGGAGGTAGAACGTCAGTGTGCGGCCAATCAGCGCGAGGTCGCTGTCGCGGCGGTCAGCGATGTAGTTCTTCATGAACGCCGTGTCATGGCGGAAGAACCAGTCGGCCGGATAGAGCGCATGGAGCTTTTCAATGTCGCGCGCGAGGATGGCCGTGCCCTCGTCGTAGCTCGCGGCCGCGAGCCCTTCGGTATCGACGTAGCGTGCCAGCGTCTCGGCGTCCTTGTCATGAACGGCCTGCACGATTTTTTCCATGGCGTACTCCGGCGTGCGTTCGGCGCTCTTTGCATAGGCGTATCCGCCCACGGCGACGAGCAGCAGGGCAAAAAGGACGGCAAGGAGCTTCTGGGTCTTCATCTCGTTCTCCCCCTTTACAAACTCTTGAGTTATGCGATATGATGGATACAAATAATTATAGTTGATTTTATCACGAAAGGAAAGGTTTATCATGAAAGCAACCCAACACTGTACAACGCCGCTCGCGCAGAGATTCACGGCGGCCGGCCTTTTGCGCTTCGCGGCTCCTTCCATCGGGATGATGCTTGTCATCTCCCTCTATTCCGTCACGGACGGCATCTTCATCGGCCGCTATGCCGGCGCGTCGGCGCTCGCTGCGTCGAACATCGTCTATCCCGCGATCAACCTCCTCTATGGCCTCGCCATCATGCTCGCATCCGGCGGCTCGGCGCTCGTCGCGAAAACGCTCGGCGAAGGCCAGCCGCTGCTCGCGCGGCAGAGGTTCACATGGATCACGGCGGCGACGTTCACGATTGGTGCGGTGTTCGCGCTCTTTTTGTGGGCTTTTTTCAGCCCGGCGCTCGCGTTCCTCGGCGCGAGCCCGGAAATGCTGCCGGACTGCCGCGCCTACCTCGGCGTGCTGCTGCCGTTCTTCCCGATTGCGGCCGTCAGCATCCTCTTCGACACGTTCTGCATCGCAGACGGTCGCGCAGGGCTCGGCTTCCTCGTGGCTGTCGCAAGCGGCGTGACGAATGCGGCGCTCGACTACCTCTTCCTCGCCCACATGGAGCTCGGCATTCTCGGCGCGGGCCTCGCAACGGGGCTCGCCGACCTGCTCGCGGCAACGCTCGGTTTCGTGTTCTTCCTGCGTTTCAGCCGCACGCTGCGCTTCACGCACTTCACGGCCGAGCTCTCCGTGCTGGCCTCGGCCGCTTCGAACGGCATTTCGGAAATGGTCACACAGTGCTCCGTCGGCATCACGACGTTCCTGTTCAACCTCATCACGTTCGCCTGGGCGGGCGAGGACGGCGTCGCAGCCATCTGCGTCATCCTCTATGCCGAAATGCTGCTGACAAGCTTCCTCGTCGGCTTCTCGAATGGCGTCGCGCCCGTGTTCTCCTATCATTATGGCGCAAAGCACGACGGCGAGCTGTTGCACCTCTTGAAATGCGCGCTCACGATCCTCGCCATCGCAGGCATCGGCGCTTATGTCACGGCGCAGGTGCTTGCCGCGCCGCTCGTCGCGCTGTTCCTGCCGCAGGGCGGCAGCGTCGCCGCGCTGACGGAGACGGGCTTCCGCCTGTTCTCGCTGAGCTTCCTGCTCTGCGGCTTCAACCTCTTCACCTCAGGCTTCTTCACGGCCCTCTCCGACGGCCGCACCTCGGCGCTCTGCTCGTTTGCGCGAAATCTCGCGGGCATCGTCATCTTCCTCTTGGTGCTGCCGCACTTCCTCGGCCTCACAGGCGTCTGGCTCGCCGTTCCGGCCGCCGACCTCACGGCCGTCCTGTTCTCGTCGTTCTGCCTGTTCGGCGCAGCGAAAAGCATGGTCTTCCGCTGCCAGCGGAAATTCCCGAAAGTCTTTCGCAAGTACCGCGAAGCGTATGACAACGTGAACTGAAAAAAGCTCCCCGTCAAAGCGATGGGGAGCTTTTTCATGCCCAAAATTCAAAGAATCATCAGTAGTTCTTCGCAACTTTCTGGAAGTACGACTGCGGATGTGCGCAGACCGGGCAGACTTCCGGCGCCTTGTCGGCTTCGCAGACATAGCCGCAGTTCAGGCACTGCCAGATGACTTTCTCGCCCTTCTTGAAGACTTTGTCTTCCTGGACGTTCGCGAGCAGCAGCTTGTAGCGCTCTTCGTGCTCTTTCTCGATGGCAGCAACGCCTTCGAAGAGCTGCGCAATCTTGTCGAAGCCTTCCTCGCGCGCCGTCTTGGCAAAGCCCGGATACATGCTCGTCCACTCGTCATGCTCGCCCGCGGCCGCATCCTTCAGATTGTCGGCCGTGTCGCCGATACCCTGCACGAGCTTGAACCAGATCTTGGCATGCTCTTTCTCGTTGTCGGCCGTCTCCTGGAAGATGTTCGAAATCTGGACGAAGCCGTCTTTCTTCGCTTTCGAAGCGTAATACGTATACTTGTTGCGCGCCTGCGACTCGCCGGCAAACGCAGCCCACAAATTCTTTTCCGTCTGGGATCCCTTGAGTTCCATGAAAATCTCTCCTTTTCAATCAACACATAAAATCCTAGTGACGCTCGGGATTCCGCTCCCTCGCGCTGATGCCTTCATTATACCATCAACGGATAATAATTACAAATTAGATTTCCGATATGTTGTGCGTTTTCCTGTTTTCATGCAGAATTTCGCAAAGCTTCGGAGCGCTTCTGCCGTTCTTTGCAAAGATACATCGCGTGATCGGCCGAGCGCACGACATCATCGAGTGGCTGGTTGCTGCCGGCCGTACGTGTCGCACAGCCGTGCGCCGAGACCATCCAGTAATGGAACGGCAGACGGCGGCTCTCTTCGAGCAAATCGAGCTCGACCTGCTGCCATGCGTCCGCGATTTCTCGCTGCGTGATGTCCTGGAAGATGACGACGAACTCGTCGCCGCCGACGCGTGCCGTCATGGCGTGCTGCCCGTCAAAGACGCGGCTCAGGATGTGTGCGAACGTGATGAGCAGGCGGTCGCCCGCCTCGTGGCCGAACGTGTCGTTGACGTACTTGAAATGGTTGAGGTCAGCGTAGAGAATCGTGATGTCGATGTCGCGGCGCTCTTCGAGGCGGCGCAGGAGCTCCTGCATCGCCGTGCGGCTGCCGCAGGGACAGAGCGGGTCGGTGTAGAGGAACGTGTCGGAGCGGCGCCAGCTCTTGAGGATGTGCGCAAACGCGAAGACGAGCAGGATGGCCACGAGCGACAGCGCGAGAATCATGCGCTCGAGCCAGATGGCCGCGCCGTCACGCTGGTAGCACGAAATCATCGCGAGCATGAAGAAGAACAGCAGGCCGATGGAGAGCGGCACGGCTGTCAGCAGGCCGCGGTCGAGGCGTCCGAGGCGCAGATGGACGCCCAAGCCCTGACGAAGCTGTCTCGGCATGACGTCCACCTCCTCTTTGAAGTTCCCGTTTCGTCCTATTTGTATTCATTATAGCGCAGTAAGTCCTGAGTGTGTAGTACAGGGAACGGATGAAGGTACAAGAAAAGCGGGGGCGATTCGTAATCGCACCCGCGGAAGATTGGTCGTATAATTTTGATATGTCGTGCAGGGGACTCCCACCACCGCTTCGCGGTCCCCCTCCCTCTGAGAGGGAGGCTGTCTCCAAGGTTTGCTTCTTGCCTTAAAGAAGGGACTGGATATAAGAGGGGCTCTGTTCCCAATCACAAGAAGCACGTTCACAAAAGGCATGCTGCGAGTGAAGCGCAATAGCTTCGCGGGCAACGAGCCTCTCTTCGAGCGGGGGCGGGGGATTCGCAAGAAATCCGTTAAGGAATCGTCCGTGGATTTCGGTGAATCCCCCGCCCCCGCGTCCGACCACGAACATCCCTGCGCGGGCGTCCCTATCTCTTCCGAGCTTTTATTCCGGTTTCTTGATGACTTCAACGCCGCCCATGTAGGGGACGAGGGCCTTCGGGATGACGACGCTGCCGTCTGCCTGCTGGTAGTTCTCGAGAATGGCAGCAACCGTGCGGCCGACGGCGAGACCGGAGCCGTTCAGCGTGTGGACGTATTCGGGCTTGCTCTTGCTGTCGCGGCGGAACTTGATGTTCGCGCGGCGCGCCTGGTAATCCGTGCAGTTCGAGCACGAGCTGATTTCGCGGTACTTGTTCTGTGCCGGGAACCAGACTTCGAGGTCGTACGTCGTCGCGGACGTGAAGCTCATGTCGCCCGTGCAGAGCTTGACGATATGATACGGGAGCTCGAGCGTCTTGAGGACGTCCTCGGCTGCCTCGACCATCGTGTCGAGCTCGTGCCAGCTCGTCTCCGGCGTCACGAACTTGATCATCTCGACCTTGTTGAACTGATGCTGGCGGATGAGGCCGCGCGTGTCACGGCCGGCGCTACCCGCTTCGGCGCGGAAGCAGGCCGTGTAGCAGCTGTAATATTCCGGCAGCTTGCTGCCGTCGAGGATTTCATCGCGATGGTAGTTCGTCATCGGGACTTCCGCCGTCGGGACGAGGTAGTAGTCGAGGCCTTCGAGCTTGAACATGTCCTCGGCGAATTTCGGCAGCTGGCCCGTGCCGATCATGCTGTCTTTGTTCGCGATGTACGGCGCGAGCATCTCCGTGTAGCCGTGCTTGTTCGCATGGAGGTCCATCATGAACGCGATGCAGGCGCGCTCGAGGCGGGCGCCGAGGCCCTTGTAGAACGTGAAGCGCGCGCCCGTGACCTTCGCGGCGCGGTCCGCATCGAGGATGTCGAGGTCCGTGCCGATGTCCCAATGGGCTTTCGGCTCGAAGTCGAACTTGCGCGGCTCGCCCCATTTGCGGACTTCGGGGTTCTCCGTGTCATCCTTGCCGATGGGCACGTCTTCGCGCGGCATGTTCGGAATGTGCAGCAGGATGTCGCGAAGCTTCGCCTCGACGTCCTTGAGCTCCTTGTCGAGGCCGGAAATCTTTTCGCCGACCGCGCGCATCTCGGCGATGCGTGCCGATGCGTCCTCCTTGTTCTTCTTCATCTGGCTGATCTCTTTCGAGACCGCGTTGCGCTGGCTCTTGAGCGTCTCCGTCTCCTGCAGCAGCTCGCGGCGGCGCTTGTCGAGATCCGCGAAGTCGTCGAGGTTCAGCGGATTGCAGCGGTTCTTCAGCATCTGGCGGACCTCGTCGAGATGGTCGCGCACGAATTTCATATCCAGCATGGGTGTGTCACTCTCCAAAAAACGATATTGTTACATGGTTACTATTATAGTATAGGGCGTATGGCATGTCAAAAGATTGAAATCTCGCACCCGCGGAAGATACGACGTGCGTTTTGATTTGCCGTATAGGGGACTCCCCCCGCCGCTCACGCGGCCCGTCCCCCCTCTAGAGGGGGGCTGAGCTCTGGAGCTAGTTGATGCTGTAGCGGTTCACCCATTTCACATGGGTCTGGGCGTAGGTGCGGAGCGCTGTGAGGCCCTGGGCCTGCGGCGTGCCCGTGGAAATCATGCGGTAGGCGCCGCCGAGGTCGTCTTCGAGATCCTTCCAGCCCGTCTGGCCGCTCCAGTATTTCGCTTTGACGACGCGCTCCGTGCCCTGCGGCAGGTTCACGGCTTTCTTGAGGAACTTGATTTCGAGCGTATTGCCCGATGCGTCTTTGAGCGTGTCCCACTCCCAGAAAATCAGGTTGTCGCCCTTCTTGCGCATCGTCGTCGTGTCGGCGATGGCCGTCGTCGTGAGGCCGTCAATCTCGCTCGTGTAGAGGTCGAGCCAGCGGTCTTCGGCCTTGGCGCGCTCCGTCTCGCCCTCGTGGAAGACGTTGTCCACAATGACGGTGTAGAACTGCTCGTCAAACGACTGCGAATTGATTTCCTTCTCTTTGCCATCGGCATGCGACCAGACGACCTTGCCCTGCGGGTCGTAGAAATCTTCCTTCGCATACTGGACCGTGCGGTTCTGCGGATTCACCTTCAGCAGCGCGACGCTGTAGGAAAGCTGGGCGGGGTTCGGGATGACATCCTTGACGCCGTAGCTCTGGATGGTCTCCTGCGCGCCGCCGTAGCTGTAGCTCGTCTTGATGTACGCCTCGATTTCCGTCGCGACCTTGCCGCGCGCCGTCTCGACGCTGCCCGTCGTGACGACGGACGAAGGGTCGAAATAGTTGCTGTACTTGTCGTCCGACGACAGCCAGTACCAGCCCGTCTCCTCCGACGTGCTCTGCGGCGCGGCTTGCGCAGTCTGCGCCTCCTCGGCAAAGGCCGATGCCGGAGCAATCGGCGCAGCCAGCAATAGTGCAGCGAGTACAGGCACGAAGGAACTCTTTTTCAAAAATTGCATGATGGTTTCACCTCTCGGAAAATGGATTTTCTGGCAGGGAAATATCATCGAGGATGCCGAGCATCGCCGCGATGGCGAGCCCGTAATTCGTCATGGGGACGCCCGCTTCCTTCGCCTCGTTCGCGCGGAAGAGGACGTAGCTGCGGTTGAACATGCAGCTGCCGCAGTGGATGACGAGGTCGTAGGGCGAAAGGTCTTCCGGAAAGTCTTTGCCGCTGACAACCGTCGTCCGGACGCCGTCGCCGAGGTTCTTCTTGAGCAGCCGCGGAATCTTGATGCGGCCGATGTCGCCATCGAGCGGCTTGTGCGTACAAGCCTCGGCAATCAGGACGCTGAGCTCCATCTTCTCGCCCGCCTTCGCCTTTTTCGCGAGGTCCATGAGATGGTGCGCGCCCGCGAGGAAGTAGTCGATGTCGCCCTTCAGCGCAGCAAAGAGAGCGGAGAACGACGTGAGCAGCGATTCGGCCGGCTTCTTTTCAAAGACCGTGCGGAACGCCTGCGAATCCGTGATGATGAGCTTCGGCGGCTTCGTCATGGCCGCGAGTGCCGCATCGATGCAGTCCGTCGTGCAGCTCATGACGAGCGCGTGCTTGTCGAGGAGCTCACGCAGCGTCTGCACCTGCGGCAGAATCAAGCGTCCCTTCGGCGCCTGGATGTCCTGCGGCATGACGAGCAGCACGAGGTCCTGCGTATCCGTCCCCACGAGGCTGCCCGTGATGGAGCGCAGCCGGTAGTCCTCGGGCAGCAGCCGCGCGATTTCGCGACGCACGGCTTCGAGGCCGTGATGCTTTTCCGCGCTGACGGCGAGCGTGCTGCAGCCCGTCGCCTGCGCGATGGCGTCTTTCCGTGCATGGCCTTCATCTTTTGCAGCATCGGCCTGCGCGACGACGGCGAGCACGGGCTTTCCCGCCTGCTGGAAGCGCCGCACCCACGCGAGCTCCTCCTCGTCACCATCCTCGGTTTCCTCTGGAGAAAAGAGCACGAGCGCGATGTCCGTCTCGGCCGCCGCGCGCTCCGTCTGGTGCACGCGCGCCGCGCCGAGCCCTGCCTCCTGCTCGTCGTCATCAAAGCCCGCCGTGTCGATGAAAACGACCGGCCCTAGCCCTGCAATCTCCATGGATTTATAGACGGGATCCGTCGTCGTGCCCGGCTTCTCCGAGACGACGGCGAGGCTCTGCCCGACGAGCGCATTCATGAGGCTCGACTTGCCGCTGTTGCGCCGCCCGAAGAGCCCGATGTGGAGCCGCGACGCGCGCGGCGTATCCTGCAAGGTTGTCATCAATGTCACACCCCCAAGGAATAAGGATCGTCGGCTTTCAGCCGACGTAAGCAATCAGTAAGCGCTAAAGCGCTAACTGCTTGCTTAAAGTATATCACGAAGGAGACGGCAGATGGTAGCTTTATTTTGTCATTTATGCTAATATTAGAGGATAGGAATGTGTTTGCAAAAGTGAGATTTTTTCGTTATCATCATCGTCGTCAGCGAAGGAATGGGATTTATGCTCAGATTACCCGTCAAGAATCTAAAAAAGGGCATGATCGTCGCCCAAAGCATCTACAACCACCATGGCGGCAGCTACCTCGTCAAGGGCAGCGCCATCACGCCAGAATACATCCATCAGCTCAAGAAAATCGGCATCCCGACCGTCAACGTCACGAGCGCCGACCCCAATTTCCAGCTCCAGCCGCCGGAAGACGTCGTGCAGGAGACGACGCGCATCGATGCCATCCAGCACGTCTACGACGCGTTCCAGGACGTCGAGCAGGAAGGCCGCCTCGACGCCCAGGCGATGGAGACCGTCGCGGACAACATTATCCGCGACATCATCCAGCGCAAAGAAAACCTCGTGCAGCTCACGGACATCCGCCTGCATGACACCTACACGTTCGCGCACAGCGTCAACGTCGCCATCCTCTCGGCCATGCTCGGCATGCTCTGCCGCTACACGCGCAAAGACATGAACATCCTGACGCTCGGCGCGCTCCTGCACGACCTCGGCAAAATCGACGTCTCGACGCGCATCCTCACGAAGAACACGCGCCTCACGGACTCCGAGTTCGCCGAAATCAAGAGCCACCCCGAACGAGGTGCCGAGCACATCCACGAGATGGATCACGAACTGCCATCGACGAGCATCCTCGCGGCCATCGCGCGCGAGCACCACGAGCACATCGACGGACGGGGCTACCCGCGCGGCCTGCAAGGAGACGAGATTCACCGCTTCGCAAAAATCGTCGCCATCGCCGACGTCTACGACGCGCTGACGAGCGAGCGGCCCTACAAGAGAGCCTACACGCCGAATGTCGCCTACAACATCATGAAGAACGTCAACATCGGCCAGTTCGACCCGGACCTTCTCGACCTCTTCTTCAACAACGTCGCCATCTACCCCGTCGGCACGATCCTCAAGACGGACTACGGCTACGCCATCGTCAAGAAATGCGAATTCGGCAAGACCGAAGCGCCGACCATCGTGGTGTTCGCGAACCTCGAAGGCCGCCTGCTCCCCAAGGCCGAAACCATCGACCTCGCGGCCGAGCCGCGCGGCGCGAAACTCATCCAGATGGTCGTCGCAGACAGCGAGCTCCGGCACTTCATCCACGAGCTTTCCGTCGACCCGTCGCAGTATCTGCGAAAAGCATGAATCCAGCATAAAAAGGCCTTCCGCATGGTTCGCACCCGCGGAAGGCCTTTTTATGCTAATTGAAATGTCGTGCAGGGGACTCCCTCAGTCAGCCATCCGGCTGACAGCTCCCTCTGAGAGGGAGCCACTCGAAGGTTCGAGGGACGTTCTGCCGATTCCGTGTCTCAGAAGAAGAAGTCGAAACGGCCGAAGAGCTTCGAAGCGTCTTTGTCCGCTGCGATGTCCTTGCCGTCGAAGTACTTCGCGACAGCGAGGATGTTCTTGAACGGAATCCAGCTCACACCGAGCTCGACACCCTTCTGGCCGCCGTCCACGCCATCGCCGTACGTGGACCACGGAGCTGCATACTGGCCGAGCTTGCGGTAAGCGATATAAGCGCCCCACGTGCCTTTGTTCGCGTTTTCTGCGCCCTTGTAGTCATACTCGAAGCTGTAGGCGTTGTCGTAGTTGTCAGCTTCCGTATTCTTCGCATACTCTGCCTTCAGAGCACTGTTCTTGTCGAAACGGTAGCTGGCGAGCAGCGACCAGATATTGGCCTTGAAGTCGATGGGCTCGCCCACCTTCTTGTCGTTGTAATACTTCGCAATATTGCCAGACTGCGTGAACGTGCTGGAGAGGTGCTGATAAGCAACATCGCCGAAGAACTTGCCCTGCGTCGTTGCGAGCTTGATGCCCTGATAGTTCGCCGTATCGCCATTTTCAGCGAAAGCATCCACAGCAGCGCTGCGGCTGAAGTCGCCGAACTGGCTGTCATCGATGCGGCCAGCAGCGACCGTTGCCTTCCACTTGCTGCCATAGCTGAACTCGACGCCGGAATACGGATCGTCCGTCGTAGAGATGAGGTTGATGGAGTTCGGCAGCTTGCCGAGCTTCACGTTGAAATTGCCATACTGGCCTTCTGCCCAAGCGCGCTTCAGCTTGACATTGTAGTCGGTGTTGCCGCCGTCCGTATCCATGAGGCCGTTCGCATCGAGACGTGCATGGACGTTCCAGTGGTCATTGACCTCTGCCGTCGGCTCGAGACGGAAGACATACTCATCGACGTTGTTCTTGCTGTGGTCAACATCATGGCGCGTGCTCGTATACGTGTACTCGAGGACACCATTGATCTTGACGTTGTCAGCATGCTTCTCGAGGTTCGAGACGCGGACGCCGAGGTTGTTGAGCTCGTCAGCGAACTCTGCAGCGAGCTTGTCAATCATGGCCTTGTCGGCAGCGGAGACATCCTTCTTTGCCATGGCCTTGGCCACCATCTGTGCCATCTCGTAGCGCGTGATGTTCTTGTTGCCCTGGAACGTGCTGTCGCCATAACCCTCGATGACGCCGTCCGCAGCGAGCTGCGAAACAGCATCATAAGCCCAGTGGTCAGCCGGGACATCGCTGAACGGATTGGACGCAGCGAACGTCGTGGATGCAGCGCCGACGACAAGAGCCGTCGTGAGTGCGGAAACCAGTGTC
>Ga0256404_1011320_pt1 | contig 12000 bp, 6 predicted proteins | sample RumenRJG_01DNA_FD_185990 | JGI IMG/M metagenome (GOLD analysis project Ga0256404, IMG submission 185990) | Bovine rumen microbial communities from Lethbridge, Alberta, Canada - RJG_01 | ecosystem: Host-associated > Mammals > Digestive system > Stomach > Rumen | place: Canada: Alberta | collected... | reverse complement strand
GCGGATACTCGTTGCAGAGCAGGCGATAGGGCGGCTCGTCCTCCTCGATGGTGGGGAAGCGTCCCGCAGGGGGATTGAAGCGGTTGTCGGTGTTGTCGTCGTTGCACTGGCTGACCTCACCGATCAGCACCGCGCCCGTGCCGGGCTCGACCTCGAAGTCGTGGTACAACCGCTGGGTGATGGTCAGGCTCATGCCCGGCTCCAGCTTGACCTGGGTGCCCGCGGGCACGACGCGCTTCTCGCCGTCCACATGGATGGTGACGTCGGCCTCGTAGTCGATGGACTCATCCGCGTGGGAATTGTACACCCGGATCAGCAGATTGCCGCCGCCGCGGTTGATGATGTCCTCCATCTTGTACCAGTGAAAGTGGTTCAGGGCATACTGTCCCTCCCGCAGATACAGGAACTTCTCGGCGTAGGGCTTGGGATACTCCTTCTGCCGCTTCTGATTGCCGTTTCTGATCGTGATCAGCGAGAAGCCGACCTTGTCAAAATTGCCCTGTCCGAAGTCGGTGATGTCCCATCCCAGCATGTTGTCGCGCACTTCGTCCCACTCGTGCCCCTTGGTCTTCCAATCCTCGGGCGTGAAATCGCAGAATTTCGGCAGGAAATACCGGTACTCCTTTATCATGCTCTCCAGCTCTTTGAGCGCCTTGTTGATCTCGGATCGCTTCATTGCCAAACCTCCTTGTTAAAGAGGCCGGACTGAGAACAGTCCGGCCACGTCGGGTAAATCAGTATTCTCAGCCGACGTTCTCGGCGGTCAGCACGCTGACGCCAGTGTCGGTGACCGCGCCGCCCAGGCTCTCGCCGTTGAGGACCTTGATGGCAGCCTGCACGCCCAGCTTGCCCATCACGTCGGGGTTCTGAGCCATGGTGCAGTACAGATAGCCGTCGGCGATCAGGCCGCGCAGGGTGTCGGACTTGTCGAAGCCAACGCCCACGACCTGGTCGTTGCCGGAGGCCTTGATGGCGTTGCCGGTGCCGGTGGCGGCGCCCTCGTTCGCGCCGAAGATGCCCACGACACCCTCGGTCAGGTAGTTCTCAGCGATGGTCTGGGCCTTGGCGGCGTCGCCCTCGCAATACTGGGTCTCCAGGATGGTGAAGGGAGAGCCGTCCAGCGCCTCGCGGAAGCCCTCTTCACGCATCAGGGTGGAGTTGGTGGAGGTGTTGATGTTCACGATGCCGATGCTGCCCTCGGTGATGCCTTTTTCCTCCAGCGCCTTCAGCATCTGCTCGCCGGCGGTGAAGCCCGCGGCCTTGTTGTCGGTGGAGAAGGTGGCCTCGGCCTCCACGTTGGCGGGAGAGTCGACGTAGATCAGCTTCATGCCGGCGGCGACAGCCTCGTTCAGAGCGCCGGAGACGGCGTCCTGGCTGTTGGCGGCGACGATCAGAGCGTCATAGCCGCCCGCGACGGCGTTGTTGATGCACTCGATCTGCTTGGCGTCGTCCTTGACGTCGGGGGACATGAAGTCCACGGTCACGCCATCGGCGGTGGCCTCGGCCTCGGCGCCTTCCTTCAGGGAAACCCAGTGCTGATCGACGGAATCCATGGTGATCAGGGCGATCTTGTAATCGCCGTTGGCGGTCACTTCGGCGAAGACGGGCATTGCGAACATGCATGCCAGCATCGCTACGCAGCACAGAATTGCCAGAACCTTGCTCTTCATTGTGAAAGACCTCCTAAATGATAATTATCTATAAAGCCCGTCCGGGCTTTACGATCGCATGGAATCACTTCTTTTTGAAGCCCTTTTTGTCGTTGGCGCGCATCACCACATCCAGCAGCACGGCCATCACCACGATCACGCCGATGACGATGCGCTGTATGCCGACCTGCGCGTGCACCATGTTCAGGCCGTTCTCAAGGATCTGCCACACGCCCGCGCCCGCAAGGGTGCCCAGCAGGATGCCGGAGCCGCCCAGCGGGGACACGCCGCCGATGACGCCCGCGGCCACGCCATACATCTCATAGGTGTTGCCGGCGTCCATGTTGCCCATGCCGGCCTGCGCGGCCAGGATCAGGCCCACGACCACCGAGCAGAAGGCGCTGACCAGATAGGCCTTGGTGGTGGTCAGTATGACGTCGACGCCCGACAGGCGCGCCGCGTCCACATTGGAGCCGATGGCGTAGATGTGACGGCCCGTGCGGGTCTTCGCCAGCAGGAAGAAGAACACGATGAATATCACCAGCGCGATCCAGAAGGTGTTGAACACCTCGGCGAACTTGCCGTAATAGAAGAAATTCTGGAAGGCGTCGCCCGCCTCCTTGCCGATGCCGGAGGCGATGTTGTCCGTGTTGCGGTTGCCGTTGACGATGTAGCCGATGCCGCGCGCCACGAACATGGTGCCCAGCGTGGCGATGAAGGGCGGGAGCTTGAACTTGCCGACCAGATACCCGTTGACCACGCCGACGATCAGTCCGCACAGTATGGTCAGCAGGATCGCCAGGAAGGGATTCATGCCCCGGGTCATCAGCGTGGCGGAGATCATGGCGCTCATGCCCACCACCGAGCCGATGGACAGGTCGATGTTGCCCGTGATCATCACGAAGCTCTGCCCGATGCCGATCAGCAGGTATTTGGACATGGACCTCAGCAGGTTCTGGATGTTCATCACAGAGAACACCTTGGGGTTCATGATGCCAAACGCCACATATATCACGATCAGGCCGATAAAAGCGGTGAGCACAGAGCCCGCGCCTTTGATCGCCAGCAGCCGCCCTATGGCGCCCTTTTGCCGTTTCTCCATACCCTTATACCTCGCTTTCACTGGCCATTTTATTCTCGAAGGAGGTCGCGAGCCGCAAAATCTCCTCCTGCGTCGCTTCCCCGCCCTTGAGCTCACCCGTGATCCTGCCGTCGCACATGACGATGATCCGGTCCGCCACGCCCATCACCTCGGGCATTTCAGAGGAGACGAACATGACCGCTATGCCCTGCTGCTTGAGCTGGTTCATCAGGTGATAGATCTCCACCTTCGCGCCGACGTCGATGCCGCGCGTGGGCTCGTCGAAGATGACCACCCTCGAATTTCGCGCCAGCCACTTCGCCACGACCACCTTCTGCTGGTTGCCGCCGGAGAGCGTGGCCGCGTCCACCTCCAGGTTTGGCGTCTTGATGGCCAGCTCCTGGACGGCCTTGGCGCACATATCGTCCTCCGTCTTCTTGTTGATGACGCCGGACTTGCCGCCGATGACGTCCAGATTCGGCAGCGCGATGTTCTGGCGAATGGACAGCTTGGTGCAGAGGCCGTCCTTTTTGCGGTCCTCCGGGGCCAGCACCACGCCCGCGCGGATGGCGTCCATGGGGCCGTTGATGGTGATCTCCCTGCCATCCAGGAAGATCTGGCCCTCCTGCTTCGGATCGACGCCGAATATCGCCCGCGTGGTCTCCGTGCGGCCCGCGCCCATCAACCCGGCGACGCCCACGATCTCCCCCGCGTAGAGGGAGAAGTTGATGTCCCGGACGAGCCTGCCCGCGTTCAGGTTCTTGACCTCAAACACCTTTTCGCCCCTGGGGCAGACGACCTTCGGGAACTTTTCCTTGATCTCGCGGCCCACCATGTTGGCGATGATCTCGTCCATCGTGAAATCCGCGTACCGGCCCTGAGTGATGAAGCGACCGTCGCGCATGATGGTCACCCGGTCGGCGATGTGGGAGAGCTCCTCCAGCCGGTGGGAGATGTACACGATGCCGCAGCCCTGGCTCTTCAGCCTGTGGATGATCTGGAACAGCTCCTCGATCTCCCGGCTGGTCAGCGCCGAGGTCGGCTCGTCCATGATCAGTATCTTCGCGTTGATGGAGAGCGCCTTCGCGATCTCGATCATCTGCTGCTTGGATACCGGCAGATCGCCCACGACCTGGCGGGGATCGATGTCCACGCCCAGCTCGTCGAGGTATTTGCGGGCCTCCTTCTCCATCTTCGCGTTGTTCAGCACAAAGCCTGATTTCATCTCGCGCCCCAGGTACATGTTCTGACAAACGGTCAGATCGCGGCACATATTCAGCTCCTGATGAATGATGGCCACGCCGGCCTCCCGGGCGGTATTGGGGGTCAGTGTCTTATAATCCCTGCCGAAGATGCTCAGGCTGCCCTCATCCAGCGTATAGACGCCGCTCAGGATCTTCACCAGCGTGGATTTGCCCGCGCCGTTTTCCCCCAGCAGCGCCATCACCTCGCCGGCTTCCAGCTCGAAATGCACATCGTCCAAGGCCTTCACACCAGGAAATAGCTTTGTAATGTGTTCCATAGAGACGATTTTCTCGCCCATCACCTTATCTCCTTTCTTTCCTATGGAATACGTCGCTTTCAACACGTCTATTATACCACACCCGGGCCAAAAGTTAAAGAGGGGTGAACTTTTGATTTAGAGTGGTTTTTTTATTGTTGCGCCGCGGGCTATCTCTTCGTAGAAAAGCGGCTGTTCTATTCAGGGGGATAAGTGTGATCCAGGAAACAGGCAACAGGCAACAGGCAACAGGAATAGCCGCTGCCGCGCGCACAGCAGCGGCAACGATGCGCCGCCCACCCAATGTCGAAGCAATATGTACTCCCACTTGAGCCGCGCAACACCGTCTCTCCGTACCCCGGCCATTCCTGTTCCCTGTTGCCTGTTGCCTGTTGCCTCGGTTCTCCTTTTCCCTTTTCCCTGTTGCCTTTTCCCTTGGCGAAGCCTACCCCCTCACCGCCACGGCGATAGACGTATTCGCGCCGAAGCGGGGGATCAGCGTCGCCTGGAGGGCGTGATAGACGTCCATCTTTCCGGGCCACACCGTGCCGGACACGCGATTGTTCCTGTCGAGCTGATGGAACCAGGAGCCGTGCACATGGTCGAGCACGGATTCGTCCAGATAGCGCATGAACGCCGCGTAATTGTCCGCGTAGACCGGTTTGCCGGTCATGCGGTACAGCACGGAGCTGGTGTCGATGGCCTCCGCCAGCGTCCAGTGCATCCTGTCGTGCACGATGGGCTTTCCCGCCCAGTCCGTGGTGTACACGATGCCCGGGGCCCCGTCGCTGTTCCACCCGTCCGCGACGGCGCGGCTGTACAGCGCCTCCGCCTTCTCGATATAGGGCTTCGCCTTCTCCGCGTCGCCGGGATAGGTGGACAGCGCCCACTGGACGATCAGCCGCGACCACTCGATGCCGTGACCGGGCGTCGCGCCGTAGGGCTTGAACGGGTCGTCCAGCCGCTCCCGGTTGCACTCCAGATCCGGGACCCAGTCGCGGGTGAAGTGCTCCGGCAGCCTCCAGTTATTCTCGGCCGCCCAGCCGAGCACGCGGTCGATGATCCGCCCCGAGCGCCTTCTGTACGCCTCGTCGCCCGTCACATCCGCGACGGCCAGGAAGGCCTCCACGGAGTGCATGTTGGCATTGAGGCCCCTGTAATCGCTCAATTTGGTAAACGTCGTGTCCCAGGTGTCGCGGGAGAGTCCCGCTTCCTCGTCCCAGAAGAACCGGTCGTAGACCTCCAGCGCCTCCCGCAGCAGCGCGTCCGCCCCCGGCCTGCCGATCAGCTTCGCCGAGGAGGCCGCCAGGATGACAAAGGCGTGCACATAGCACAGCTTGTCCTCCAGCGGCGCGTTCCCCGACGTCAGCCCGGTGTACCACCCGCCGTTGACCGAATCGCGCAATTCGCCCGTCAGCCCGCGCAGGGCCGCGTCCACCAGGTCCTCGCTGCCCTCAAACCCCAGCAGCGCGCCGAGGCTGTAGACATGCGCCATGCGGCAGGTGACGTAGGTTTCGCGGTTCTTCTCCCGCCAGGGCGTGCCGTCGTCGCCCAGATACCACGAGCTGCCCCCCGGCGACGGAAACCGCCGCCCGAACGCCAGCAGATCATCCTGAATGTCCCGCAGAAATCGCTCGTTCTCCGCCGTGCCGATCTGATATTTACGATTCTCCATGCCCGTCCTCCCAAAAATACTCATAGATTATCCTGTGAATACTGTAATTCGACACAACAATCCTTTTTCCTGCCTGCCCAATAGTATTCTCAGGGACGTATCCTCGATGTAAATCGGTCTTGCACGGAGAACAGGGAAAAGGGAAAAGGAATAACCCGGTCACGTAGGGGCGGCGATGCGCCGCCCGCCAGAAACAACGTATTGTATCGGTATAAGGCGGGTGGCCTAATGTTGTTTTAAACTCCCTTTTTTTACGACAGAACTATAGCACACGTGAAATAAAAAAACATATTGCCCTCCGCCTTTCGGCGGAGGGCATGAGGTTGTTGCTATGAAATTATTCCGCAGCCAGACGCTGGTAGGAAGCAAGCCGCTCCTCGGCGTCCTTCTGGGACTCGGCGAAGAGCTCGGGGGCCACATCGGGGAACTGCCGCAGCAGGGAGGCGTAGCGGTTCTCGCCCTTGATGAAGGACTGATAGTCGCCCTTCGGGGGCTTGGAATCGAGGGTGAACTTCTTCTCGGCAGCGGGGTTGAACCGATAGGTCTGCCAGTAGCCGGCCTCGACGGCCTTGGCGATCTCCAGCTGGGCCTGGTTCATCTTGATGCCGTGGTTGATGCAGGGCGCGTAGGCGATGATCAGGGACGGGCCGTGATAGGCCTCGGCCTCGGTCATGGCCTTGAGCACCTGCGCGGGATCGGACATGGCGACCTGGGCCACATAGACGTAGCCGTAGGACATGGCCATCATGCCGAGATCCTTCTTCTTGGTGCGCTTGCCGGCGGCGGCGAACTTCGCCACGGCGGCATGCGGGGAGGACTTGGAGGCCTGTCCGCCGGTATTGGAGTACACCTCGGTATCCAGCACCAGCACGTTGACATCCTGGCCCTGGGCGAGGACGTGATCCAGTCCGCCGTAGCCGATGTCATAGGCCCAGCCGTCGCCGCCGAAGATCCAGAAGGACTTCTTGGTCAGCAGATCGGCGTCGGCCAGGATGGCCTTGCAGGTGTCGCAGCAGGCGTCCTTGATGGCCTCGCACAGCTTCTCGCCGGCGGCCTTGGAGCCTTCCGCGTCGTCCATGTTGTCAAGCCACGCCTGCGCGGCGGCCTTGATCTCGTCGGAGTGCTCGGAATCGAGCAGGGCGCGGACGTTGTCGGCCAGCTTCTCGCGGCGCTGGGTAATGCCCAGGTTCATGCCGAAGCCAAACTCGGCGTTGTCCTCGAACAGGGAGTTGGCCCAGGCGGGACCCTGGCCCTTTTCGTTAACGGTGTAGGGGCAGGTGGGGGCGGAGCCGCCGTAGATGGAGGAGCAGCCCGTGGCGTTGGCAACGATCATCCTGTCGCCGAACAGCTGGGTGACCAGCTTGACGTAGGGCGTCTCGCCGCAGCCCGCGCAGGCGCCGGAGAACTCGAACAGGGGCTTCTTGAACTGGCTGTCCTTGACCTTCTTGACATCCAGCGCGCCCTTGAACTCAGGCAGCTTCTGGGCGAACTCCCAGTTGGCCTCCTGGGCGTCCTGGGTGTGCAGGGGCTTCATCTCCAGAGCGACCTTCTTGCCGCCCTTGTTGACGGGGCAAACGGTGGTGCAGTTCTCGCAGCCGGTGCAGTCCAGCGGGGAGACCTGCATGCGGAACTTGTAGCCCTTGAAGGCCGGCCCCAGGGCGGGCTTGGCTTCAAAGGCCTCGGGAGCGCCGGCCAGCTGCTCGTCGGTCACCAGATAGGGACGGATGCAGGCATGCGGGCACACGATGGAGCAGGTGCCGCACTGCACGCAGTTTTCGATGTTCCACTGGGGAACCATCACGGCGATGCCGCGCTTCTCGTACTTGGTGGTGCCGGTGGGCACGCGGCCCGCGGCGTCGATCATGGAGACAGGCAGCTTGTTGCCGTCCTGTGCCAGGATGGGCTCGATGAAGGTCTTGAAGTAGGGATCGTCGGTCACCTGCACGGCGGTGGCGCCGGTGGTGGCGTTGGCCCACTCCGCAGGCACGGGGATCTCGACCAGGCCGGAGATGGCGATGTCGATGGCGTCCCAGTTCTTCTTGACGACCTCGTCGCCCTTCTTGCCGTAGGTCTTCTTCGCGTAGGCCTTCATGTACTCATCCGCCTTGTCGTAGGGGATGATGTCGGCCAGCTTGAAGAACGCCGCCTGCATGATGGTGTTGATGCGGCCGCCCATGCCGACCTCGCGGGCCAGCTTGATGGCGTCGATGGTGTAGAACTTGGCGTGCTTCTTCGCCAGGGCCTGCTTCATGGAAGCGGGCAGCTCCTTCTCCATCTCCTCAGCGGTCCAGGGGCTGTTGAGCAGGAAGGTGCCGCCGTCCTTAAGCGCACTCACCATGTCGTACTTGGTGACATAGGCCGGGTTGTGGCAGGCGATGAAGTTGGCGGAATCGATCAGATAGGTGGACTGGATCGGATTGTCGCCGAAGCGCAGGTGGCTGATGGTGATGCCGCCGGACTTCTTGGAGTCGTAGGCGAAATAGGCCTGCGCGTACTTGTCGGTGTGATCGCCGATGATCTTGATGGAGTTCTTGTTGGCGCCCACGGTGCCGTCGGAGCCCAGGCCGTAGAACATGCAGGAAACGGTGCCCGCGGGGGCCACGTCCAGCGTCTCGCCCAGCTCGAGGGAGGTGTGGGTCACGTCGTCGTTGATGCCGACGGTGAAGTGGTTCTTGGGCGCGTCCTTGGCCAGGTTGTCGTAGATGGCCTTGACCATGGTGGGGTTGAACTCCTTGGAGCCCAGGCCGTAGCGGCCGCCCACGACCTTGATGCCGGTGCAGCCCGCCTCGAGCAGCGCGGAACAGACATCCAGGTAGAGGGGCTCGCCCAGGGAGCCGGATTCCTTGGTGCGGTCCATCACGGCGATCTTCTTGCAGGTCTTCGGGATGGCGGCCAGGAAGTGCTTGATGGAGAAGGGACGATACAGATGCACCTTGATCAGGCCGACCTTTTCGCCCTTGGCGTTGAGGTAGTTCACGGTCTCCTCGATGGCGTCGCAGCCGGAGCCCATGCAGATGATGACGCGCTCGGCGTCCTCGGCGCCCACGTAGTCAAACAGCTTGTAGCTGCGGCCGGTCAGCTTGGCGACCTTGGCCATGACCTCCTCGACGATCTCGGGGGTGGCGTCGTAGTACTTGTTGGCAGCCTCGCGGCCCTGGAAGTAGATGTCCGGGTTCTGAGCGGTGCCGCGCTGATGCGGATGCTCGGGGTTCAGGCCGCCCTCGCGGAAGGCCTTGACCTTGTCCCAGTTGACCAGGCCCTTGATCTCCTCATAGCCGTTGGCGGGATCGATGGCGTCGATCTTCTGGATCTCGTGGGAGGTGCGGAAGCCGTCGAAGAAGTGCAGGAAGGGCACGCTCGCCTCGATGGCGGACAGGTGCGCGACCAGCGCCATGTCGGTGGCCTCCTGGACGGAGTTGGACGCCAGCATGGCAAAGCCGGTCTGGCGGCAGGCCATGACGTCGGAGTGATCGCCAAAGATGTTCAGGGCGTGATACGCCAGCGCGCGCGCGGAGACGTGGAAGACGCCGGGCATCAGCTCGCCGGAGATCTTGTACATATTGGGGATCATCAGCAGCAGGCCCTGGGAAGCGGTGAAGGTGGTGGTCATCGCGCCGGCGGCCAGGGAGCCGTGGACAGCGCCCGCCGCGCCCGCCTCAGACTGCATCTCCGCCACGCGGACCTTCTGGCCGAACAGGTTCAGACGGCCGTGCGCCGCCCACTCGTCGGCCACTTCGGCCATGGGGGAGGAAGGCGTGATGGGGTAGATAGCGGCCACGTCGCTGAACGCATACGCGACATGGCTGACGGCGGTGTTGCCGTCAACGGTAAGTTTGATGCTCAACGGGATTACCTCCTTTTAAGTATCTGTTGAGTAATAGCCTAAACCATCAATATATATTATACGGATAAACCGGTGTAAAGTCAAGGGGAGAATGACACGGCTCACGCATGAATGCGTGAGCCTGTCGCGCAAAATCTGCGGATTTTGCGCGAGGAAGGAAGGAACGCGGAAATTCGCGCCTGACGACACGAATTTCCTGACTGGCAGGTACAGATTCCCAGTCGAAATCGCAAGCGATTTCTTTGTGGGAATCCACATGCTTAGGCGTTGCCGGTACATGTGATTGAAACAGGTACGATTCGTAACCTTTCTGTAAGATTTCAATCCGTCTTGTCATTCATGCGTGGGCCGTGGAGGGATTAGGGATGAGGCATTAGGGATTAGAGGAACGGGATACGATCTTATAGTTTCCTTTATAAGGAAGCAGCTGTGCGCGGCAGCCCTGGCTCCGTTCCGTGATAGCAGTCTGGCCGCAGGCCAGACTGAGAAGTCGTCACCCCTAATGCCTGATGCCTGTTGCCTGCTGCCTGTTGCCTTAACCCCTTCTCTCCCTCAAATTCTAACCTCCTCTCCCCCGCCCCGCCCCATTCATTTAACCCGTTTGCGCTTTTATTCCCAACCTGAAGGTATAGAATAGATAATCCGGAAGGGCGGTTCAGTCCTTCGGAGTTCTGTAATTTCAGGAGGAAATCAATACATGGTTCGAGATATGACGCACGGGTCGCCCCTCAAACTGATCTTCGGCTTCTGGCTGCCGCTGCTGCTGGGAAATCTGTTCCAGCAGGTGTACAACGTGGCGGACAGCGTGATCGTCGGGCGGTTCGTGGGGGTAAAGGCCTTTGCAGGCGTCAGCGCGACGGGAGCCCTGAACTTCATGATCATCGGGCTTCTGCTGGGCATGTGCTCGGGCTGCGCCATCCCGGTGGCCCAGGCCTTCGGCGAAAACGACCCCCGGAAGATGCGCCGGTATTTCGCCAACGCCATCTACCTCTGCGGCGGGCTGTCGATCGTCATGTCCGTGGCGACGGCGCTGGGCGCGCGCGGGGTACTGCGGCTCATCGGCACGCCGGAGGACATCCTGGACGAGGCCTACAGCTACATCGTCATCATCTTCGCCGGCATGAGCGCCACCATGCTCTACAACCTGGGCAGCGGCGTGCTCCGCGCCGTGGGCAACACCCGCACCCCGCTGTTTTTCCTGGTGATGGCCTGCATCATCAACGTGGTGCTGGACCTGCTGTTCGTGGCGGTACTGCACATGGGCGTGGCGGGGGCCGCCGTGGCCACCATCTCCGCCCAGCTGCTGTCCGGCCTTTTGTGCATGTGGGTGATCTTCCGCCGCTACGACGTGCTGCGCATCCGCGGCAGCGAGTGGACGCCCGACCCGGAGTGCTTAAAGACCCTGGCGGGGATGGGCCTGCCGATGGGCCTCCAGTTCTCCATCACCGCCATCGGCTCGCTGATCTTACAGGCCGCCGTCAACGGCCTGGGCTCCGACGCTGTGGCCGCCATCGGCGCGGGCGGCAAGGTCTACACCCTGTTCTGCTGCCCCTTCGAGGCCATCGGGGCCACCATGGCCACCTGGGCGGGCCAGAACCTGGGCGCGCGGCGCGTGGACCGGGTCCGGGCGGGCGTGCGGGACTGCCTGATGGTGATGACCGTCTATGCCCTGGCCGCGCTGCTGCTGGTCAGGTTCTGCGGCGAGCCGCTGGTGCGGCTGTTCATCACCGGGGACAACGATATGATCGTCTTGAACGCCCTCAAGCACCTGCGAATGGTGGTGCGGTTCTTCATCCCGCTTCTGTGCATCTTCGTGTTCCGCAACTGCCTCCAGGGGCTGGGCTTCAGCCGCATCGCCATGTTCGCCGGGCTGTTTGAGATGATCGGCCGCACCTTCGTGGCCTTCGCCCTGGTGGGACCGATGGGCTTCGACGGCGCGATCCTCGCCAACCCCGCCGCCTGGATCATGGCCAATCTCCTGCTCATTCCCGCCTACTTCCACGCCATCCACACCCTGGAGCGCGTCCCCGAGCGCGCCCTGGCCAAGGCAGCGTGACAAACACAAGACCGGATGCCCGCAAGGGTGTCCGGTCCTTTTTGCGCTTGTTACCATTCATCCTTCAAATTGGGATTTGTCGGGCTTTGCCCGACAAATCCAGGGAGTAGGGAGTAGGCAGTAGGGAGTAGGGGGAGTTACGGCACAGCCTCTGACTTCTATTGAAAACCCCGTGTTTTCGGTAGGCTCTGGGG
>Ga0256404_1011319_pt1 | contig 12000 bp, 10 predicted proteins | sample RumenRJG_01DNA_FD_185990 | JGI IMG/M metagenome (GOLD analysis project Ga0256404, IMG submission 185990) | Bovine rumen microbial communities from Lethbridge, Alberta, Canada - RJG_01 | ecosystem: Host-associated > Mammals > Digestive system > Stomach > Rumen | place: Canada: Alberta | collected... | reverse complement strand
CTTTATGCCAACCTCTTTTCTCACTACAGAGAATAGCACAAAGCCGTATATAGTGCAACTAATATTAGTTATTTTTCTCACTACATATGGAGATTCTTAAGTTAATGACATTGTCATAGATTGAGCATTTTCTAAATGCATTTAATTAGTTAACAATCGGATGAAAACATATTGTCTGAAAACAGCATTTTTAACAAATCCATGATCTGATTTGAATACCCGTAACATATAACATAAGGATTGACAAATACTTATGATTTAGATATTCGCCCGTTACCAAAAAAACTAATTAACTTGTATTTTTTCCCATAGACTGTAACGCTAAAATTAGCAAGACGTTTAGCTATACGGCTTGCATTGCTTATATTGTAGCCGCAGTTAATAAGGAAGTCGTATTCAGTAATCGGTATAATAGAATCTATGTTTTTTTCGTATGGGTCAGTGCATAGAATGTTATAATTCAGATTAATATACGGGAACATAGCGAATACATATCCTAACATTTTGTGTTCGCTAACCTTTGTCCCCCTGTACAACTGCCTGATTGTTTCAATATAGAATTTATAATACGGGTATTCCTTTTTGTTACCTTTACATCTTCCCTTTTTGAAAACGGCACTTAAATATAATTCTTTGTCTTTCCCTTCGGTGATGTAGCCCTGTTCCTTTACATCGGCAAGAAATGCATAAGCAATAGGTTTGCTTACTTTTAGAATATCTGCAATCTGTGTACTTTTTATAGGCTTCCTCCCGTTCATAAGTGCGCGTGTGTCGTAAACTTGAAAGGTTGCAAGATAGATTAGTCTTGCTGCATTTTCCGGGCGCAGATGCTCTAAATGTGAAGTAGCAGAAAACCAATAAAAGTTAGGTTCTTTGCTTCTGTACAGTGCTTCTTTTTGTCTGAGTTCTTGCATAAGTTTACGCCGCTCATGTTCTTCTTTTGTTATAAGTGTATCACCTTCGCGCACATGCACATAAGTTTGATCATTAATAACTGCCCTTTCTCCATCTGAGGAAAGTTCAATAACTGTACTATTCGTTGTAATAGCAGATCACCTCCTAGTTATTACTTCTGATTTGCTTTGACTTTTTCGCTCAAAAAAAGAGAGATCGCAATAATGTGATCTCACTTCTTCTTTTTTTGCCTATTTTTAAGACCTTTGAATTTTGGTGCGGGCAGAGGGTCCGTGTAAATGTGTGTAATCACATATACTTGCCCGTATCTTTTCCATTTGAAAAACCTTTGCCAGTTCCGTAGTTGTGCTTCTTTGCTACCTCCATGAAGAACAGGCTCATATAACTTTTCACATAATGCAGGATAGTTGGCGTATATCTGACCAACTAGCAGACATTCAGTATAAATATTATGCCTTATCAAAACTACACCTCCTCATTATAAATAGAAAATAATTGCGAGAAATCGCTCATATATTGAGACTTTTCAAAAATGTGTAAAGTAAATTTTGCACATTCTGTATGTAATGCACATTTTAATTTTGTCCGTGTGATTAGAGTGTTACTCATACGGTCATTATTGACATTCGGATACTTTGCAAAAATGTGATTACCCCCCCCTCAGGTACCGATGTCAGATCAACGTCTTACGCAGCAGTGTGACACCATTGTTTACTGCTGCCGTAAAGGTATCTGCTCCGTAAGCTGTGAAACCTATACGGCTGATATCTGTCAGTCAGACGTTCTCTGTATCATGTGATTATCAATTCTTCCCTTCACTGTGTCCTGACGTACCAGATGCCATTCTTCCGGGTTTTTCTCCATTAGTTTGTGTAATTTTGTAAGCATTGTGGTGTCGGTGGTATAAACGTAGCCTTATCACTGTCACGTGTAAAATTTATGACTGTATATCAGATCTAGAAGCATGTACCGCTATGTCAGATCAACGTCTTACGCAGCAGTGTGACACCATTGTTTACTGCTGCTGTAAACGAACACTCCAAAGTAAAAAACAGGGTATGATATGTTTACGTTTTCATTATCTGAAAAGCTTGCCACTGTTCTTGGTATCAGCAAAGTCGCTCCGGATGATGTTATTCAGTCACCTATCCTTTTGAAAAAAATGGGATTTTAACTTCTGATTAATTCCCATACTAAATTCATCTGCAGTGGAATTTACTCCGGGAAATCTATGTTTCCGGCTTATTTTCCATGCAAAAAATCCGTTACTTTTCCTGCTTTTACCCTGATTATTCCCCTCTTCCCATACTAATTTCAGGTGTTTGTCTACTGTGGGATTTACTTTGGGAATTTACGTGGATTTTGGAAAAAAAGATGGTATCATAAACTGGAAAGCAATACAAAAGGGATGATAAACGATGAAGTGGACAGGCAAAAAAAAGAACAGAGAGAAAGCAGTATCTTCCAGCTTTCAGAAGGAATTGGAGAGCCTTACCCTGAAGCAGATCATAGTTATGCTTCTGATAAGCTGCGTGATGACCCTGGCGGGTCAGTGGGGGATCACGTATATGTCAAATGAAATCAATGCCAGACGCCATCTGAAGGTATTACGGGACACATTTCTGCAGATTGATGATGGAAACACAGAATTTCTTGAGGACGAGCAGGTAATGGAAGCCGGAATTGCACTTTTGGAGGACAGAACCAAGAACAACGAGGATCTTTTTAACCGGAAATTCACCCATTTTAACCGAAATTGCCTTGTAAAAAATAACTACATGATAACAGACACAAAACAGAATCTGATTTCATCTTCCTATACGGATGAAACTCTTTCTTCCTACTTTGTAAACTACATTTATGCAGTGTGTTTCAGGGCTCAGAAAACCGGAAATCAAGTATACAGAGGTGTTTATTTTGATATTGATAAATACGAAGATACTCTATATGTGAAGCCTCTGAGCAAAGACAATGAGGTAATCGGGTATATTACACTGGTTCTTTCCGGAAGTAACTGGAGCTACTATATGTCCGAGAAAAGCAATGATGGCATTATCACAGATCTGCGAAACAACGTCATGTATGCCAGCAAACGAGGTTTTGTAAAATATGTCAGTAAGTTTTATGGAGATGAAAATGGCGTTGTCTGGAATGATACAGAACGTTATTGGGTGGTATCTCAGAAAATAGAGAGCAGAAACGTTATTATCTATTCCCTTGTAGATTATCCGAAAAGTAAGACCGTTCCTCTGATGCTTGGAATCGTATTTATTATGGGAGTGGTATGGTATTTTATTGCAAGAAAAATGTCAAAGGTAATGGCAGAGAAAAATTCCCAGTCCATTAATCAGCTGGTAAGTGAGATCCGCATTATCCGAAAAGAAGACCCCAAGCATCGTGTGGAGATTGAGGAGGAAAACGAATTCGCAGAGGTTGGAATGCAGATTAACCTAATGCTGGACGCCATTGATGAATTGAATGAAAAAAACGTGGGGCTGGTAAAGCTGAATTCTTTGATTGAGCTTCAGCAGCTTACGGAGCAGATGAACCCGCATTTTCTTTACAATACCCTGGAAATCATAAGGACGCTGGTGCTTTGGGACGGGGAGAAGGCCGAGCAGCTAATCGAGCGTCTTACTGATGTTCTGCGCTACTGCGTAAATAAAGAAAAGAACGAAATAACTCTGGCTGAAGACATGGTGTATATTAATAAATATCTGGATATTCAATACACTCGTTTTGGCGATAGATTGAAATGTGACATTGATATTCAGCCAGAATGCGAAAATGTAATTGTAACCCGCCTTCTTTTGCAGCCATTTATTGAAAACAGTATCAAATACGGTTTCAAGAACAAAATGAATATCCACATCTGGATCACGGCGAGAATGGATGGAGACAGGCTGGTAATCCGCACAAGAGATGACGGATACGGAATGGATGAGGAGAGCGCCGCACTTTTGAAAAAACAGCTGAAGGAACATGACAATACCTCTACCTCTATTGGATTGCGAAATATTTCCAGGCGTTTGTATCTGAGATACGGACAGGACAGCGGCATTCACATTCATAACCGGCCTGGAACTGGGTTTGAAGTAGTAACTGTGATTCACATCAATGAGAAGGACAGAAAAAATGTATAAAATATTGATAGTAGAAGATGAAGATATTATCCGCAAAGGACTATTGTATACAGTCAAATGGGAGGAAATGGACTGTATGGCAGTTGGCGAGGCACGAAACGGTGTGGAAGGAATTAAACAGATTGAGAAGCTGAGGCCGGACATTGTAATTGTGGATATCAATATGCCCGTTATGACAGGGCTTGAAATGCTTGAAAAAACCTGGAAGCAGTATCAGTATACGGCTATTATCCTGTCAGGCTATGCTGAGTTTGAGTATGCACAGAAGGCCATTACCTACGGTGTTGTGGGCTATCTGCTGAAACCCTTGAAGAGAGAAGAGCTTAAGGAAAATGTGGAGCTTGCCATTGAAAGATGTAAAAATCTCCGTCATCTGGCGGTGAATGAACAGGAGAAAGGCTCCCTTGGCAGCTTGCAGATCATAGAGGCATTGACAAAGGAGCAGCAGGAGGATGAGATTGTAGGAAAGATGCTCCAGTATATCCGGCAGCATTTTTCAGAAAAGGTAACTTTGGGTGATATTGTGGAAGAAATGAATTATAGTGAAACCTTCCTCAACAATAAGTTTAAGAAAAAGATGGGGACAACCTTTATCGAGTATCTCAACCGTTACCGGGTACAGAAAGCCATAGAAATGCTGCAGAAGGATGAGGAAGATATCCAGGAAATCGCCTGGAAATGCGGAATCGGGGAATACAAGTATTTTAATACAGTGCTTAAGAAGTATGTGGGATATTCACCAAAAGAATTTCGATTTCGGCTGCATGATAACAGAAAAAATGAGAATAACACCTAAATCTAAACGGTAGTAATTGTGCAAAAATACAATTACTACCGTTTTAACTTGTAAAAATGTTTGATATTTTTACCAACCGTTTGATATTTTCGGTTTTTTCAGGCATGAAAAATAGCTATGATAGGTTCAACAGATGAAGAGAAAACAATATCAGAGGAAAGGAGAACAGTGAAAATGAGTGTAGCAATTAATATAGAGCACGCTGTAAAGAAATATGGTGACACTACCGTAATCCCGGATTTATCAGTATCCGTAAAAAATGGCGAATTTTTTACCTTACTTGGACCTTCCGGATGCGGAAAAACCACACTGTTAAGAATGATCGCAGGTTTTAACACTGTTGAGGGAGGCTATTTCAAATTTAATGACAGGATCATTAACGATATGGAACCGGGAAAAAGAGATATCGGAATGGTATTTCAGAACTATGCGATCTTCCCAAATATGACCGTAAGAAAAAATGTAGAATTTGGCCTGAAATACAAAAATGTTCCAAAGGAACAGAGAAGCAAAGAAGCAGATAAATTCCTGAAGCTGGTTCATGTTGACCAGTACGCAGACAGAATGCCGGAACGTCTTTCCGGTGGACAGCAGCAGCGAGTTGCACTGGCAAGAGCTCTTGTAATTAAACCGGAAGTGCTTCTGATGGATGAGCCTCTTTCCAATCTGGATGCAAAGCTGAGAGTGGAAATGAGAACGGTCATCAAAAACATCCAGAAGGATGTAGGAATCACAACCGTATACGTCACACATGACCAGGAAGAGGCAATGGCAGTTTCTGACAGGATCGCAGTTATGAATAAAGGGGTAATCCAGCATTGTGGCGAGCCGAAGAACATTTATTTAAGACCTGCAAATCTTTTCGTAGCAACCTTTATTGGAAAATCTAATGTAATGGAAGGCAGGCTTCTGATGAAAGAGGGTGTCTGTCTGCTGGAGTTTCCAGGAGGCTATCAGGTGGAGGTACCAGCCATTCTGAAAAAAGAGCGGAAAAACAGACCGGTAACCGTTTCTGTAAGACCTGAGGAATTTGTCCTTGAGCCATATTCCGATACGAAACGAGGACAGGGGATCATTGCAACGGTACAGGATCATGTATTCCTCGGCTCCAACACGCATTATTTCCTGAAAATGGAAAACGGGGAAACGGTAGAGGCTATGGAAGAGTCCGATATGGATTCTCAGATCAAAGCAGGAAGCAAGGTTCTTCTTACCGTGAAGGCAAAAAAGATTAACGTGTTTGACAAAGAAACAACCGATTCTCTTATGGAAGGTGTGAAGAATTCCGTAAGCGCTTTCCCTGAAAAACAGTGAGGGGAGATGAGCGCATGAAGGAAAAAAGGAGAGTTGATTTCTGGACCATCGTTACCTGTGTACTGGCTCTGATCTTTCTGGTCTTTCTGGTATATCCTATCGGAGGATTATTAAAAGAAGCTTTTGTAAAAGACGGAGCGTTCTCACTGGATGGATTCGCAGAATTTTTCAGTAAAAAGCATTATTATGGAACCATTGGACACAGCACCATGATCGGAATCTGTGTAACCGTTTTCAGCTTGCTGATCGGAATTCCCTTCTCTTATTTTTATACATTTTATAAGCTGAAAGGGAAAAAGATCATTTTCGTGCTTTGCCTGTTATGTACCATGTCAGCTCCGTTTATCGGTGCTTATGCCTGGATCCTTCTGATGGGAAATTCCGGACTGATCACACAGGCACTGAAGCTGATCGGAATCAAGGGCGTTTCCATTTATGGATTTGGAGGAATCGTTTTTGTACAGGTATTAAAGCTTTTTCCACTGGTTGTCATTTACATGAACGGAGCCTTCCGTGACATTGACAATACCCTGCTGGAGGCAGCAGAAAGCATGGGATGCAAAGGTGTGGAGCGTTTTAAAAGAGTTATCATGGGACTGACAATGCCAACCATTCTGGCAGCTGCATTACTGGTATTTATGAGATCCTTTGCAGATTTCGGTACTCCGGTCCTCATTGGCCGAGGCTACACCACATTCCCGGTCCTGATCTACAATGAGTACCTTGGTGAGAATGGATCTGATTTCCATTTTGCAGCAGCAATCAGTATCATCGCAGTTTTGGTAACGGCAGTTATCTTCATTATACAGAAGGTAGCATCCAACCACTTTAAATTTACCATCAATGCACTTCACTCCATTCACCCCAAGGAAACAAAAGGTGCTTCCGGAGTTCTGATGAATGTATTCTGTTATGTAACACTGGCACTTGCATTACTTCCGCAGGTATACATCATCAATATGTCTTTCAGAAACTACACAAACAGTATTCTGAAACCTGGCTACTCTCTGGAAAACTACAAGAAGGCAATAGACAAGAACCTGTTCCGTGCAATGGGAAATACCTTGATCGTAAGCTTTGCGGCACTGGCAATCATCCTTGTGATCGCAGTCCTGATTTCCTACCTGGTAGTCAGAAAGAACAATTTTGCGAACAATGCCATTGATACAGTTTCTATGATGCCGTACATTATGCCAGGTGCTGTAATTGGTATTTCACTGATCATCGCATTTTCCAGGAAACCATTTTCCATGACTGGAACTCTGGCAATCATGATCATTGCGTTGGCTATCCGGCGAATGCCTTTTACCAGCCGTTCCGCAACGGCAGCTATGATGAAGATTCCGATCAGTGTTGAGGAGGCTGCACTTAGCCTTGGAGCACCGAAGGTGTCTGCATTTACAAAAATTACAATTCCAATGATGTCAAGTGGTATCCTGTCAGGAGCAATTTTAAGCTTCGTGTCTATCATTACAGAGATGTCCTCAGGAGTGATCCTGTACAACAACTCCACTATCACTTTGACAGTTGGTACGTACACCTGCATCACATCCGGAATTTATGGAGTTGCAGCAGTATTTGCAACTGTGACCACAGTGCTTACTGTAATTTGCCTGATCGTATATCTGAAGATTTCCAAATCAGAGGATATGGCTCTGTAACAGGTAATGAAACGGATGGTGAATATCCGTTTGAATAAAAACTATATAAGAAAGAAGGAAAAGACTATGAAGAGAAGGACAATGACGAAGGTTTTATCCGCAACAATGGCAGCAGCTATGATGGCATCTACCGTATGCGTACCGGTAGCAGCAGAGGCAGAGGGTGACCGTCCTTATTATGTAAGAGAGGCGGATAAGGTAACTGGAAAGCTGACTGTTTATACTACAATGGAAGAGACACAGCAGCAGGTATTACAGGATCTGTGGTCCAAGTATTATCCGGACTGCAGTCTTGAGATCCAGGCAGACTCCATCGGAACTCTGGCAACAAAGATCAGAAGTGATGAGTCTACAGATGCAGATGTTGTAATCGGAGGTTTGTTTGCGGCAGATGGTGACAGCTATCATGATATTCTCCAGCCATATACAGCTGCCTGTGATGAAGAGCAGGATTACCATGACGCAGCTGGATATTACACCTTCTATGATGTTCAGGTAATGTGCCTGGCAGTAAACCCAGAGTTAAGAGATGAGCTTGGAATTAAGATTGAAGGCTATGAAGACCTCCTTCAGCCGGAACTGGAAGGCAAGATCATTATCGCAGCACCGGATGCTTCTTCCTCTGGATATCGTCAGCTGCAGACTGTACTGGCAACAATGGGTGACAGCTTTGACGATGAGAAAGGCTGGGATTACATTAAAGAGCTGATTCCGCAGACCTTCTCCACAACTTCTTCCAAGGATGTATTTAACCTTGTAAGCAACGGCGAGTACGTGGCAGGTCTTTCCTATGAGTCCAGCGTTGTCGCTATGATCAACGACGGTGCACCTATTGAGTGCGTATACATGAAAGAAGGCAATACAGCAATGGCTGGTGGTGCTGCAATCGTTAAGACAGCTCCAAACCTTGAAGCAGCGCAGGCTATGATGGATCTTCTTTCTTCCGCAGAGTTCCAGGATGCAAGAGCAGAGGTTTCAGCAGGCCGTGGTTCCAACGGAAACTGTGATCTGAAAGGTCTTCCGGACAGCGACACACTTGGTCTTGTAGATCTTGACTATGACTATCTTGCAGAGCACAAAGACGAGATGATCAACAAATTTACAGAGATGTATGCAGACCTGAACGGTTGATAAAAGCTTTGTTCCAAGGGTTACTTTAAAACAGAAAAATAGTGAAATCTGGTCCCCCGGCAGACAACCGGGGGATACATATATCAGGCAGACTTGAGATTTGAAAGGAGTTTTTTATTATGAAAGCGAAGGCAGTAAGAATGTACGGAACCAGAGACTTAAGACTGGAAGAGTTTGAGCTTCCGCCAATTAAGGATGATGAGATCTTGGCAAAAATTTATAGTGACAGTATTTGTATGTCTACGTATAAATTGGTGGAACAGGGAAAGAGCCATAAGAGAGCACCGCAGAATATTGACACCAATCCGGTTATTGTAGGTCATGAATTTGCAGGCGTGATCGTAGAGGTTGGCGAGAAATGGAAAGATCAGTTTAAACCCGGAATGCGTTTTGCACAGCAGCCTGCACTGAATTATAAAGGCAGTCTGGCATCTCCGGGCTATTCTTATGAATATTACGGCGGAGATACCACCTACTGTATTTTCCCTCACGAGACAATGGAGCTTGGGGCACTGATGCCGTTTAACGGGGACAGCTTTTACAAGGCTTCCCTTGGAGAGCCAATGAGCTGTATCATTGGTGGCTATCATGCCTGCTATCACACAAACAAGCAGAATTACAACCATGAAATGGGAACGAAAAAGGGTGGAAATATCCTGATTCTTGGTGGCTGCGGCCCTATGGGACTGGGTGCTGTTGCTTATGGGATTATCTGCGAGTATCACCCGAAGAGAATCGTGGTAACGGATATTGATGAGGCGAAGATCCAGCGTGCACGTACTGTTATTACAGAAAAATATGCTGCAGAGCATGGTGTGGAACTTCATTACGTAAATACTGCCAAAGATAATGATGAATATGAAAAGCTGATGAACATTACAGAAGGCCACGGATATGATGATGTATTTGTTTTTGTTCCGGTACCGGCTGTATGCGAGCTTGGAAACCGTCTTATGGCTTTTGATGGCTGCATGAACTTCTTCTCTGGCCCTACCGACAAGAAGTTCAGCGCTATGATCAATCTTTATGACTGCCATTACACAAGTACTCATATTATGGGAACTACAGGCGGAAATAATGATGACCTGATCGAAGCAAATAAATTGGCTGCAGAGGGCACTCTTGATCCGTCTGTTATGATTACTCATGTGGGAGGTCTTGACAGTGTTGCAGAGACTACCCTGAATCTGCCTCACATCAAAGGCGGAAAGAAGCTGGCATATACACAGATCAGTATGCCGATGACAGCTATTGACGATTTCGCAGAGCTTGGAAAAACAGACCCATTCTTTAAGAAACTGGCTGATTCCTGTGCTGCTCATCAGGGATTGTGGAATCCGGAAGCAGAGAAGATTCTCTTTGAGCATTTCGGAGTAGAATAAGGAGGCTCCTATGATTTATACTGTTACATTCAATCCGGCGCTGGATTATATCATGCGAATGGATAAGCCGCTGGAAATCGGAGAAACCAACCGTTCACAGAGTGAAGATATTTTCTATGGCGGGAAGGGGATTAATGTTTCCAGAGTGCTGTGTGCTCTTGGCGTGGAAAATACGGCTCTTGGCTTTGTGGCGGGATTTACCGGTAGTGTAATTGATGAGAAACTGAAGAAGCTGGGAATCTGTACAGATTTTATTACGGTGAAAAAAGGTTTTTCCAGGATCAATGTGAAGCTGAAGGGTGCACAGGAGACGGAGATTAATGCCAAAGGGCCGGAGATTGACAGTGAAGAGGTGGAGCGGCTTTTTTCCAGGATTGAGCAGATGAAAGAGGATGATTACCTGGTGCTGGCAGGAAGTATTCCAGGCTCTCTTCCTAATGATATTTATGAGAAGATTTTGGAAAAAATAGCTGGGAAGGGGATTCACGCAGTAGTAGATGCTACGGGAAATCTTCTTCGGAAAACGCTTTGCTATCATCCATTTCTGATCAAGCCTAATCGTCAGGAACTGGCAGACCTGTTTGGTGTAACCATTGAAAGTGACGCAGAAACGGTGGAGTATGCACAGAGGCTTCAGGATGAGGGAGCGGAAAATGTGCTTATTTCCATGGGCGGTGATGGGGCAATTCTGGTTGACCGTGATAAAAATGCTTATAAGCTTCCGGCTTTTAGAGGTACCTTGAAAAACTCTGTTGGTGCAGGGGATTCTATGGTGGCTGGGTTCCTGGCTGGATATGAAAAGGAGAAGAATCCGGAAACTGCTTTCCGTCTGGGTTCTGCGGCGGGAAGTGCCACTGCGTTTCATGAGGATCTTGCGACGAAGGAGCAGATTGAGGAGCTGTATGGCTCAGGGGTGCAGGAGATAGAGAGACTTTAATAGGTAATTGCGAAACTCAAATTTGAAATATGAGAGCAGTTATCCACAATAAATGGAGATGATAAATGCAGAAACGTTAAATGACGAAATATTTTAGGCACACTTAAATAAGCCATAGGGCTTATTAAGTTGGTAAGTCCTATGCTATGAGAGGCTTTAAGCTTCGAATATATTCGTGGTGATTGATCTTATCTGCGAGAACAACAGTAATAAGTTGGGTGATACCGGCAGGAATCAGATCAGCATGCAGAGTCTTCTCATTTTGGGTTCGGCGTCCTGCAAGACAGAGATTGTCTTTGATGTGGTTGATATCCCTTTCGACAACAGTTCTGATTTTATAGGTATCATCCCATTCTTCGGTGCCGCGGATCGTTCCGGGATAAGCACGAAGATTCTTTTCTGGGTAGATGTAGACCATCCGCCCACATTTAGAAGAGGTACAAGGGTTGTCACAGAAACAATGACGATGGGCTTTTTGAGTTGATTTATCATAAATCCATTTCATTTTTGGACAGACAAATTTATATCTTGTTACTCCACTGCGAAGTTTGGAAGTGCCTTCGTATTTCATTTGTAAAGAAGGATCATGGGGACAACACGGAATACCATCTTCATCCTGAATTATTCATGGAACAGATTTTCAGCTAAAACCATGCCATGAACTTTTAAATCTGACTTGTTCAGTTTATACCAGACATCAATTCTACTTAAAAGGGCGCAA
>Ga0256404_1011318_pt1 | contig 12003 bp, 11 predicted proteins | sample RumenRJG_01DNA_FD_185990 | JGI IMG/M metagenome (GOLD analysis project Ga0256404, IMG submission 185990) | Bovine rumen microbial communities from Lethbridge, Alberta, Canada - RJG_01 | ecosystem: Host-associated > Mammals > Digestive system > Stomach > Rumen | place: Canada: Alberta | collected... | reverse complement strand
GCGCTTTACCGCGTCCGTTCCGTGTTGGCCCTAGGGGTTCATGAGTATTTCCAGTCCCATGGTTTCGTCTACGTCCACACCCCGGAAATCACCGCCAATGATGCCGAAGGCGCTGGCCAGACCTTCACCGTCACCACGACCGACGACAAGGGCAAATTGACCGACACCGACTTCTATGGAAAGAGGGTCTCCCTCACCGTTTCGGGACAGCTCCATGTCGAGCCTTTTGCTCTCGCGTTCCGTAACGTCTATACCTTCGGCCCCACCTTCCGCGCCGAAAAATCCAACACCACCAGGCACGCCAGCGAATTCTGGATGATCGAGCCCGAGATGGCTTTCGCCGACCTTAATGACGACATGGACGTCATGGAGGAATCCATCAAGTTCTGCATCTCCTATGTCTTGGAAAAGTGCCCCGACGAAATGGCGTTCTTCGATTCGATGATCGCCCCCGGCACCATCGAAAAGCTCAAGAAGGTTTTGGAGGCTCCCTTTGCTAGGATTTCCTATACCGAAGCCATCGAAATCCTCAAAAAAGCAGTGCAAAACGGCCACAAATTCGAAAACAACAAGATCGAATGGGGCATGGATTTGCAATCCGAGCACGAACGTTACATCACCGAAGAGCACGTCAAAGGACCCGTTTTCCTCACGGATTACCCGAAGGAAATCAAAGCCTTCTACATGAGGGAAAACGATGACGGGAAAACCGTCGCCGCGGTCGATTGCCTCGTCCCTGGCGAAGGCGAAATCATTGGCGGCTCTCAACGTGAAGAACGTTACGATGTCCTCAAGGCCAAAATGGAAAAGCAAGGCAACGTCGAGGCCCTCGATTGGTACCTCAACACCCGTAAGTGGGGTGGCTGCGTCCATTCTGGTTTTGGCATCGGCTTTGACCGCTTGCTCATGTATATCACCGGTGTGAACAACATCCGCGACACCGAACCCTATCCGAGAACGTTTGGAGGCATTAAGTACTGATGCCAGCCCCGATCCCGCAGTTCCCAATCGAAGGTCAGGAGGAAGGGAACGTGTTCATCACGACCGATCTTCCCGATCCCGAAGTCGAAAGGAAGCACATTGCTTCCCGCCGCCTTTTCTTCGTTATGCTCGGGGTCGTCATCATCCTCATCGGGTTCATCATTTGGGAAGTGGTGGAAATCGCTTTGGGAGGCAGGCCGTAATGAAAAAGAAACTCTGGCTCCTCATCGCGATGACCGCGTTTCTAGCTAGTTGCGGCTCAGGCAAAAGCGGCGGTGGCTGCGGCGGGAAAACCTGCCCCTTAGGCGGGATTACCCAAAACGAAACTTCCCTAAAAGGGAACAAGTAATCAATCGGAAGGTGGTAATGGCTTGTCCATTGCCACTTTTATTTCTTCGGAGGCCTTATAACCCTCGAGGCTTTGCTCAAAGACGCTATTGGCCCTTCTTTGAATCATGATGAATCTAGCCACGTAGGCTTGGCAGACGATGAGATACCAAATCAAAGCGGTCAAGAACAAAGCGACCTCGATATAGATGGGGATCGCCGCCACGTCGAAGCGAGGATAGGCGGGATCGGTCATCGGCCACCTGGCCAAAACCCAAAGGCCGAACACCCTAACAACGAGGGGATCGTCGGCGGGATAATCCGCGGGGTCGAGTTTGAGGTGGATGAACAAAGCGTTCCAATCATCGAAGATGTTCCTGGTCCATTCCTTGGTGGCGATGTTATAGATGATCCAAATGGCCAAACCCGCCAAGGCGACGAGGAAGGGTTTAAGGGAATCGCGGAAGAGAGCGCGATTGTTTTTCTTGTTGCCAAAGCGGCGGAACTTTTGCGGCGTGTCGATGACGTGGGTCACCGTGACGTCATGCATCATCCTATCCGCGCGTTTGCTTTGATAACGCATGGTGGCGCGCACGGCCGCGCCTAATAGACCGATCAAAAGCAGGGCAATGACCAAAACCACGAGAAGGATGATGAGGGCCTTCTTGTCGGTGTCGGAGAGTTGGATGGAAGCGAAGATTCTCATCATTCATCTCCCTCCTTGTTCGGGTCATAGACCGGAATCTGCATGAGGTCGGGGGCTTTGGGTGCCTCTTCATAAGAGACGTCGACGGGTTCGCTTTGGGGAGGCAAGTATCCAGGGGTGCCTTGGCCTGGGATATAGGCATTCGGCGCGCCTTGGACGCCGGGAACGCTGGTATAGCCAGGCGGCAAAGGTTGCTGATAGCCGGGAGGCAGTTGGGTTTGAACTCCGGGAATCTGCTGTCCAGGGGTGGTGTAGAAATTCTGCTGAACAAAAACCTGCTGTCCGGCTGCGGCGGGGGCAGGGGTATTTTCGGGGATGTCCCCGTTTTGCTTATCGTAGGCCTTCTTCAAAATGGCGTAGGCCTTTTCGTCCTCGGGGAACGGGGGGAAGACTTTCTTACCGCGGAAGAAATTGACGAGCATGATCACGAACTGGATCAGGAAATTGATGACACCCCAAACGGCGACGATGCCAACGGCCACGAGCAAAAAGGGCAGTAGAAGTGCCCAAACGATGCCTAAACCGAATCCTTTTAAAGCTCGCATACCAAAATTGTAGGAACTCACGCCTTTCTCAACAATAGGAAGTTGAGAAAACTAGATAGGTCGAAAAAGGCGATCGGAACAAGGAGTAAAAGCATGCCGCCATAGCCTTCGATCTTCTTAAACGTCGCGGCGAAAATGAGGATGCTCGCGAAGACCCCAACCCCTAAAACGACCCAGGTCGCCCAATGGGTTTTCGGGTGAAGAGACATCAAAGAGAAGACCGCCCAAAACAAAGCGCATCCGAAGAAGAAATAGGCAGTTTTTAGCGAAAAAAGCACGCAAATCGCGGACAAAATCGAAAAACAAACCGAGATCAAAGGATGGAAGGGGCGGAACTTCCCTTCCCCGTTTTCCCTCTTTCCGACATGGGAGAGCTCATAGGTTAGGAAGATATGGGCGATACCGATTTGGGCGACGGAATAGGCAAAGCAAAACAAAGGGAAGACGATGGGCGCGCTTTCCGAGTTTTCCTTCTTGATGAGGCTAAGCAAGAAGACCTGCATGTCGATCCCCGCCATCCATCCGGCAAGGCGAAGGGAAAACATGAAGAGCAAGAAGCCTAGGAGAGAGGTCACGAAGATATTGAGCGAACTCGGGGTCTTCAGCTTCCAAAGCAAGCCGTAGCAAAGACCAGTAAGAAGCGAAGGCAAAACATAGAAAACCGTCCCCGCGAAGTTCCAGGCCGATAGGGCCATCGCTAGACCAAAGCAACCCAGGAAGAAAATGGGCAAATACCTGGCTTTGCAGAATAGGGCTACCGCGCTGGCGGCAAGGGGGACGAGCACCATAATGAAGATGCTGCTTAAAGGCAAAAGGGCACCGATCAACGAGATGATGGCGACGAACGCGGCCATGATGGCCATAAACGCGATGTTCTCTACCGGGGTAACCCGTTCGCGGAATAGTTTCATCGACCTATTGTAATGGGGCTTCCCGCGTTTTGGAATTGCGCTTGCCCCGTCGGATAAATCGGCGGAAATCCTATCTTTGTCAAAAATCTTCCCGTTGTTTATTTATGAACAACGGTTTACGCGGTAGAATAGAAAAACCTCATGAAAACCGACTACGCCTCCTTGCTCAACCCCTCCCAATTCGAAGCCGTTTCCACTTCGGCCCAGCACGTCCGCATCATTGCCGGCGCTGGATCGGGTAAGACGAGGGTTTTGACTTACCGCATCGCCTATATGATTGAGGTCATGGGAATCGATCCTTCCCATATCCTCGCGGTCACTTTCACCAACAAGGCGGCCGAGACGATGAAGGCCAGGGTCGCAAAAATCGTTCCCCAGGCCGCGAACTTCCTAAGCGTGTCCACGTTCCACTCTTTCTGCGCCCGCTTCCTCCGCGTCGAATGCGCGGCGATTGGCTACCCCCGCGGATTCAACATCTTTGATGAGGATGACGTCGAAAAGCTCATCAAGGACATCGCCGTCGAAAGAGGCCACAAAAAAGGCGACCCGATCGTCAAGCAGACAATCAGCTATATCGACCACAAGAAGACCAAAGGACTCTACCCTGAAGACGTGACCATTTCTCGTGAGGCCTTCGAAGGCGAGAAAGAATGCCTTGAGATGTATTTCATCTACGAGGAAAGGAAGACCGCGATGGTCTGCCTCGATTTCGACGATTTGATTCTCAAAACCAATCAAATTCTCGTGGAGAATCCCATCATTCGCGAACGTTGGGCCAAGCGTTTTACCCATATTCTCGTCGACGAGTATCAGGACACGAACGACGTCCAATATAAACTCCTCAAGCTTTTGACGATGCCGTCTACCTCCATCACCGTCGTCGGCGACCCTGACCAGACGATCTATACTTGGAGGGGCGCGAACCAGCAAATCATTCTTAACTTCCCAATTGAATTCGCCCCATGCCAAGACGTCGTCCTCGACCAGAACTACCGTTCCACCAAAAACATCCTCGATAGGGCCAACGAACTCATTGCCCATAACAAGAAAAGGGTCCCGAAGAACCTGTTCACCGCGGAAGGCGAAGGCAGCGAAGTCACCCCCAAGCGCTTTAATGACGCGAACGAGGAAGCGCGTTGGGTGGTCAACAAAATCGTCGAGATCGCGGGCGCTCAGTTCCCCGTGAACTATCGAAACATCGCGGTCCTCTATCGTTCCTCTTATATCACTCGCCCCTTTGAAGCCGAGTTCGCCTCCCAAGGCGTTCCCTACAGGATCTATGGCGGCCTTCGCTTCTACCAAAGGAAGGAAGTCAAAGACGTCCTCGCCTATTTCCGTTTGCTCGTCAACGATAAGGACGACGTTTCTTTTGAGCGAATCATCAACGTTCCTAAACGCGGCATCGGCCAATCTTCGATCGCCAAGATCAAGGAAGAGGCCGCGGGAGCGCACCTATCTTTATATTCCTATTGCAAGGAAATCCACGAACACCCTGAGACCGAGGTTCCGACCAAAGCGTTGACGCAACTCATGATCCTCATTTCTAAGATGGAAGAGACCAAAAAGCAACTGAAGGAGAACCTCGAGGTTTACGCGACGATCCTGCAGAAGTTCATTTCCGACATCAATTACTACGAATACATCGCCGAGGACGAATCGGTGGACGAAGATAGGGTTGGCAACGTCAACGCGTTATTCGATGACATCACCCATTACGTTTCCGACCACCCCGAATCCACATTCGAGGAGTATCTCCAGAACGTTTCGCTTTTCTCCGCCCAAGACGATTTGGCGGATGGAAACTATGTTTCCCTCATGACCATCCACGTCGCCAAGGGCCTTGAATTCGATAACGTCTTCATCATCGGCCTTAACGAAGGGGCCTTCCCGTCTTACCGAGCGGAGACCGAAGGAGGAAGGGATGGCGTCGAGGAAGAAAGGCGTTTGGCCTACGTCGCCATCACGAGGGCTAAGAAGAATCTCTTCATGACCTGCAATAGCGGCTACTCTTTCGTCACCGATTCCCGCACGGCGCCAAGCCAATTCTTTAAAGAAGCGGGACTGAAATTCCCGGCCGATCCGTTCTCTCGTCCTTCCTATTCAAGCGGCCATTCCTCCAAGCCGAAATCCAGATGGAGGACGGTTGGATTCGACGACGACCCATTCTTCTCCGACGGGCCATCGTTCGATCCCTTCGATACCCCCGCGGCACATCCGGTTAAAGAGGAACCGAAGGACAACGGTATCGCTTGGAGGGTAGGGGATAGGCTCAACCACAAGAAGTTCGGCGACGGAACGGTGGTGGAGATCATCAGCGATTCTATCATCCAGGTCCTCTTCGACGATGGTCAGAAGAAGGCCTTGCTTGGCAGCCACCACATGCTAAGCAAAATCCCGGGAAAGGGGGCAAGCGCCTAATGAACAAAGAAGAAGCAAGAATCCGCGTCGAGGAACTAACCGAAAAACTCGAGCGCTGGACTTATGAGTATTACGTCTTGGACAACCCTAGCGTCGATGATGCGACTTTCGACCGTCACATGGCCGAACTCATGATGATCGAAAACGAGTTCCCCGAGCTTCGTTATAAGACCTCGCCCACCCAGAGGGTCGGCGGTGTCGCCCTCGATGAATTCAAGAAAATCCCCCACAAAAGGCTCATGCTTTCTTTGGGAAACGCCTTCAACGAAGACGATATGCGCGACTTCGACCGCAAGGTGAAAGACGCCCTCGGCGAAAGCAAAGTCGAATACGTCGGCGAACTAAAAATCGATGGCCTTGGCATCTCCTTAATCTATGACAAAGGCGAGCTCCAATACTGCGTGACCCGCGGTGACGGTGTCGTTGGCGAAGACGTCACGAGCAACGTCATCACGATCCCCTCCATTCCTTTGAGAGTTAAGGAAAAAAGGCCTTTCGAGGTCCGTGGCGAAGTCTATATGCCTAAGGCCTCGTTGGAGATGCTCAATAAGAAAAGAGCGGAAGCGGGGGAGCCCTTATTCGCCAATGCAAGAAACGCCGCGGCGGGTTCCATCCGTAACCTCGATCCCAAGGTTGCAGCTAGCCGCAAACTCGATGCGTTCTGGTATTACCTAGTCAACGCGAGGGAACTTGGTTTGAAGAAGCATAGCGACGCCCTCGCTTATCTCGATGAACTTGGCTTTAGGACCAACAAGGAAAGAAGAAAACTCCATGGTGTGGACGATGCGATCGCCTACATCGAGGAATGCACCGAAAAGAGAAGTTCCCTAGGCTACGACATCGACGGCCTCGTCTTCAAAGTGGACAACATCGATGACTATGACGTTTTGGGCTACACCGCGAAGACCCCCAAATGGGCCATCGCCTATAAGTTCCCGCCCGAAGAGGTCAGAACCAAACTGCTCGACATCTTCCTTTCGGTCGGTCGCACGGGCCGCATCACGCCTAACGCGGTGCTTGAGCCGGTTCGCGTCGCTGGTTCTTTGGTACAAAGAGCCACCCTCAATAACGAAGACTTCATCAAAGAAAAAGGCCTCATGATCGGCGATACGGTGGTTCTGCATAAAGCCGCCGATGTCATCCCTGAGGTCGTCCGTCCGATCGTCGAGGACCGCGATGGCGACGAAGTGCCTTTCGTGATGTCGGAGAATTGCCCTGAATGCGGGCAACCCCTCACCAAGGTTCAGGGCCTCCATTATTGCCTTAACCACGATTGCCCCTCCCGCAAAATCGAGGCCATCATCCATTTCGCTTCCCGCGACGCGATGGATATCGACGGCATGGGCGACAAAGTGGTGGAGGAGCTATTCGCGGAAGGCTTCATTCGCGACATTCCCGATGTCTATGGCCTCTATGACCACGCCCATGAAATCAAGGAATTAGACGGTTGGGGTGACAAAGCCATCTCGAACATGCTGACCGCGATTGAGAACAGCAAACAGAAATCCTTGGAGAAATTGCTCTTTGGCTTGGGCATTAAAGAGGTCGGTTCGAAGACCGCGAAAATCCTCGCCAAGCGCTATAAGAGCCTCGACGCGTTCTTGACCCTAGAAGAGGAAGAACTCATCAAAGTCGACGACATCGGGCCCATCGCCTCGAAGTGCATCTACGAGTACTTCCATAACGAAAAGAACCTGGAAATAATCGAAAAACTCCGCAATTACGGCGTCAATTTCGAATATCTAGGGACCGATACGATCGACGTGAACAACTATTTCTATGGCAAAACCGTCGTTCTTACCGGCGCCTTGAATCGCTATTCCAGGGGCGAGCTAACCGAGATCCTCGAGGGAATCGGAGCCAAGGTATCCGGTTCCGTTTCCAAGAAGACCGATTGCGTCATCGTCGGGGCCGACGCGGGTTCCAAACTCACCAAGGCCCAAGAACTCGGCATCAAGACGATGGACGAGGAAGAGGCGTTGTCCCATCTATCCAATTTGAGGGGATGACATCTTGCCTAGGGCAAGCCATGATTTAGTGGAGTATACTAGTCACACAATTTAGGAGGCTCTATGAAGGAAATCACGATAGAGGTATTGAAAGACGCTGCCCATCGCCTTCTCTTCGACATGAGCGAAGATGAGTACCAGACTCTTTACGAAGAGTTCAAGACATTGACGAAGCAAATGGAGACCATCGGTAAGATCGAGGGGCTAGAGAACTATGCCCCAATGACCTTCCCCTTTGCCTGCGAAACGTCCTTTTTGCGTGAGGACGTGGCAACCGAACCCTTGGATCCTAATGATGCCTTAGCTAACGCCGGCTCCAAACTAGACGGGCAAATCAAATTGCCGAAGGTGGTGGGATGATGAGTTACCTAGACCTGCCAATCCGCGAGATTCACGCGGCCCTGGTCGCGAAAAAGACCACCCCGCTCGAACTGGCCAAAGAAGCCATCGAAAGGGCCAAAGCCTCCGACGACAACGCCTTCGAGATGCTCCTAGAAAAGGAAGCGCTCGAATTCGCCGCCACCCTCACCGAACCCGAGGAAGATAACCTCCTTTGGGGCATTCCTTATTGTGCGAAAGACAACTATTCCACCAAAGGTTTTGAGACCACCGCGAGTTCCAATATCCTAAAAGGATATGTTCCTCTTTTTGATGCGACCGTTATTGAAAAGCTAAAAGAAAAGAAGTGCGTCCTCATCGGCAAAACCACCTTGGACGAACTCGCCATGGGCGGCTCTGGCACGACCGGCCACCTTGGCAAGACCTTCAATCCCTATGACCCCTCTCATTCCCGCATGGTCGGCGGCTCTTCCTGCGGCTCTGCCGCGGTGACCGCGAGGGGCATCGTTCCCTTCGCTTTGGGTAGCGACACGGGCGACTCCGTCCGTAAGCCCGCTTCCCTAGCGGCCTTAGTTGGCATGAAGCCGACTTGGAGCAGGATTTCCCGTTATGGGCTTTTCCCTTTTGCCCCTAGCCTTGATCACGTCGCTTACTTCACCCGTTACGTCGAGGACTCCGCGATTTTGCTCTCCGCTCTTTCTGGCAGGGATGACCGCGATGCCACTTCCTCCACGCGCCCCGTTGAGGATTACGCTTCCGATTTGAAGGATGGGCTCAAAGGCAAAAGGATCGCCATCCTCTCCGATGTGGTGGCCTCTTGCCATGACGAGAAATTGCTCTCCTCCTTCAACAAGCTCATCGATGGGCTTAAGGCCAAAGGCGCGACCGTTGAGGAAGTCACCTTCGGCGAAAAGGCTCTCGAATCGATCTTCGCGACCTACATCGTCATCTCCTGCGCCGAGGCCACGAGCAACGATGCCAACCTAGATGGCATCAAGTTCGGGCCCTACCATGAGGGCAACACCTATCAGGAAGTCATGAGCAAAGCCAGGACCGAAGGGTTCTCCGAGCTCATCCGCCGCCGCTTTGTGATCGGCTCCTTTGCGCTGATGAGGGAGAACCAGGATGTCCTCTTCCTCCGCGCCCAAAGAAACAGGGCCAAACTAGTGGAAAGGGTCAACGAAATCTTCGCAAAATACGATTATTTCATGATGCCCGCCGCTCCTGGCGTGGCGCCATCTTTCTCCGCCAACGCGGACAAACTCTCCGACGAATACCTCATCGCGGATAACCACCTCGCCCTCGAAAATTTCGCGGGCACCCCCTCTATCACCTTGCCTCTCGCCTTTGAGGATGGGCTCCCCTTAGGCGTGAGTCTCAACGGCCCGATCTTCAAAGAAAAAGAGCTCTTCGCCGCGGCCAAAGAAATTGAGGAAATCACCGGGCTTGCCGGCGTATCCGTCGCCAACAGAAAGGAGGGCAACCTATGAACTTCGAAGCCATCATCGGTCTTGAAATCCACGTTCAGATGAAGACCAAGTCGAAGATGTTCTCCTCTTCGCCCAATTCCTTCTCCCGTCATCCGAACACCGAGGTCACCCCGTTCGACATGGCCTATCCCGGCACGATGCCGACGGTCAATAAGCAAGCAGTTATCAACGCGATCCGCGTCGCCAACGCCTTGCACATGGAAATCGACCACACCCTCTATTTCGACCGCAAAAACTATTTCTATAGCGACCTGCCCAAAGGTTTCCAAATCACCCAGCAGTTCCGTCCTATCGGAAAAGAGGGTTATTTGGACGTTCTTGATAAGGAAGGCAAGGTTAAGCGCATCGGCATCGAGAGGATCCACATGGAGGAAGATACCTGCAAGCAATTGCACTTCGCCTCCTACTCCTTGCTCGACTATAACCGCGCCGGCACCCCGCTAGTGGAAATCGTCTCCAAGCCCGACATCCGCTCGGGCACCGAGGCCATGCACTACGTCGAGGGCATCCGCAACATCGTCATCTACACCCTTACCTCCGACGGCAAGATGGAAGAAGGCTCGCTCCGCTGCGACGTCAACGTCTCGCTTCGCCCCTTTGGCTGCGAGAAATTTGGAACCAAAGTCGAAATCAAGAACCTTAACTCCACCAAAAACATCGAAGCGGCGCTCGACTACGAGATCGCTAGGCAGGCTTCCTGCTTGCTCTCTGGCATCCCCGTCGCCCAGGAAACGAGACGTTATGACGAAGCCAGCGGCAAAACCGTCCTGATGCGTGTCAAAACCGACGCGGTCGACTACAAATACTTTCCCGAACCGAACATCACCCCGATCGCCCTTAGCGACGAATTCGTCCAAAACGCGATCGATACCTGCCCCGAGCTCTACGACGCGAAGAAAGCTCGTTACGTCGCTTCCGGACTATCCGATACCGATGCGGAAATCATCCTTTCCGACCTAGCGATGGCCACCTATTTCGAGGAGGCCTCCAAAGGAGCCAAGAACCTGAAGACGGTCGCTAACTTCTTGATCGTCGAGGTCAATGGTTATCTCAACAAGAATGGCATCGGCATCGCTTCCTTCCCTCTTCCGGCCTCCACTTTGTGCGAGATCGCCAACAAGCAGGAAGATGGCTATACCCACAAGCAATGCGCCGACATGCTTTCCTATTGCCTGGAAAACGAAGGCGCCTCGGCAGAGGACGCCATCAAGGCCAAGAACATCGTCAAACAGTCCAACGACGAAGGCCTCGTCCTAAGCCTCGTCACCAAGGTTTTGGATGCGAACCCGCAATCCATCGAGGACTATAAAAACGGCAAGGACCGCGCGGTCGGTTTCTTGATCGGTCAGGTCATGAAGGAGGCCAAAGGCAAGGTCAACCCCGCCTCGGTCGCCAAGGTCATGAACATCGAACTCGCCAAGAGGTAACCCATGGAAAAGGAAATCGAAGAGATCGTCCAATACCTCAAAAACGTGAGCGATTTCAAATTGCCCGAGTACAAGGAGCTCCCTAGCGTCCCCCTCTACATGGAGCAAGTCCTCACTTACGTTAACGGTATCCTCGCCACCCTCTCCCCCGAACAAGAGAAGTCTTTGACCTCGTTCATGGTCAATAACTACGTCAAGGCGGGCATGGTGGAAGAACCCGACAAGAAGAAATATTCCCGTAACCAAATCGGGTATCTTCTCGCCATCTCTTTGCTCAAGCAGACCGTATCCATGTCGGACCTTTCCGTCTTGCTCGAACTCGATGACGGGGTCTCCAACGACAAGGAAAGCCTCTATCGATTCTTTGCCGATATGCAATCCTTCATCATTTCCGAAACCAGCAGAAAAACCCTGCAAAAAGCCGACGGAATTGCTAGGAAATACAAAGCAGATCTCCGTTCTTCCAAAGAAAAAGCCGACCTAAATGCCCGTAATGCATTGGGCTTCGTCGCGCTGCGTCTAGCGGTGCAGGCCGAGGCAAACAAAATCCTCTCTGACTACATCATCGCCGAGCTCCGCAAAGAAATGCTCGGACAAGAAGGAAGCGAGCTCTCCACCCCGAGCAAACGCGAGGTGAGGGCCACCAAGAGGGGTTCTAAGAAAAACGCTAAGCGAATCAAGAAAGTCAATAAGGCGAAAGCCAAAAAGGAGAAACAAGATGAAGATTTCTAAGGTTCTAGTCACCGGCGGCATGGGATTCATTGGATCCGAGACCGTCGTCAAATTGCTCGAGAAGGGGTTTGAGGTCGTTATCGTCGATAATCTCTCCAATTCCAAGGTTGCCGTCCTC
>Ga0256404_1011316_pt1 | contig 12010 bp, 10 predicted proteins | sample RumenRJG_01DNA_FD_185990 | JGI IMG/M metagenome (GOLD analysis project Ga0256404, IMG submission 185990) | Bovine rumen microbial communities from Lethbridge, Alberta, Canada - RJG_01 | ecosystem: Host-associated > Mammals > Digestive system > Stomach > Rumen | place: Canada: Alberta | collected... | reverse complement strand
AATTACATTTCCGCGCGCCTGCGCATCCCCGCGGAGCGTTATCTCAGTGGGAGATTGGACCCCCACTGAGACAAGTTTGATTTAACCCACCACCTGTAGAGGTGGGGGTCTTCTCCCACTGAGATAACATGCGGGAAATTCGGCGGCATGCTATTGACACTTCTCCGGGTTTCCGATAAAATATCAAGGCATGTTTCGTTTCCATTGAACTGTCCGTGTCCAGACTTCGATGCCAACACAAGCGGATCAGACCGCGAAAGCATGCGCAGCGTCCGGCATTTGCGCGGCTGCCCGCAGGAATGCGGTTGTCGGGAGCGCTGTGAAAACGGAAACCGGCAATACTGAAAACAGGAAAAACTGAAGACAGGAAAGCCTGTGAACGGGGAGACCTGTTAATCGGCAGGACCGGTGATTCCGCTATGGTTAATGGTTCTGTGGAATTGAAAATGGAGGAGTGCTGAAATGGCAAACATCAAATCTGCGAAGAAGAGAATTCTGACTTCCGCCAAGAGAGCGGAGCGCAACAAGTCCGTGAAGTCCGCGGTCAAGACCGCTGTCAAGAAGGTCAACGCCGCTGTTGAGGCCGGCGACAAGGCCGCTGCCCAGGAGACCCTGAAGGCTGCTGAGCGCGCTCTGACCATGGCTGCTTCCAAGGGCATCCTGCACAAGAACACCTCTTCCCGCAAGGTTTCCCGCCTTTCCAAGGCTGTGGATACCATGGAATAAATCCTTTCGGTTTAACATGAGAAGCTCCGCCGCCCCATTACTCTCGTGGGGCGGCGGTTTTCGTAAGAAGAGAGTCAGACCGGAGCGGGAACATCCGCCGGGCGGACGGACTGAGAAGGACGTCCGCTGCGAAGACGGGCTGAGCAGCACATCCACCGCGAAGACGAACGGAGAAGGACGGAAGAGATGACAGAACAGGAGCGGAAGCACATTCGGAATTTCTGCATCATCGCCCACATCGACCACGGCAAATCCACCCTGGCGGACCGCATCATCGAGAAGACGGGGCTTCTGACGAGCCGGGAGATGCAGGATCAGGTGCTGGACAACATGGACCTGGAGCGGGAGCGGGGCATCACTATCAAGAGCCAGGCGATCCGCACCATCTACCGGGCGAAGGACGGGGAGGAGTACATCTTCAACCTGATCGACACCCCCGGACATGTGGATTTCAACTACGAGGTCTCCAGGAGTCTCGCCGCCTGCGACGGGGCTGTGCTTGTGGTGGATGCGACCCAGGGCATAGAGGCCCAGACCCTGGCCAACGTCTACATGGCGCTGGACCACGACCTGGAGGTGATTCCGGTCATCAACAAGATCGACCTGCCTAGCGCCAATCCGGACGCGGTGGCGGCGGAGATCGAGGACATCATCGGCCTGGAGGCGGCGGACTGCCCCCGGATTTCCGCGAAAACGGGCGAAAACGTGGACGCGGTGCTGGAGGAGATCGTGCAGAAGCTGCCATCTCCCGAGGGTGATGCCGACGCGCCGCTGCAGGCGCTGATCTTCGACTCCCTCTACGACTCGTACAAGGGCGTCATCGTCTTCATCCGCCTTATGAACGGCAGCGTGAAGAAGGGCGACCGGGTGCGGATGATGGCCACGGGTGCGGAGATGGAGGTGGTGGAGACCGGCTATTTCGCGCCGGGGCGCTTCATCCCCTGCGACGAGCTGACGGCGGGGTCCGTGGGCTATCTCACGGCCAGCATTAAAAACGTGAAGGATACCCGTGTGGGCGACACGGTGACGCTGGCGTCGCGCCCCTGCGAAAAGCCGCTGCCGGGCTACAAGAAGGTCACCCCCATGGTGTACTGCGGTATTTACCCGGCGGATGCGGCCCGCTACCAGGATCTCCGGGAGGCGCTTGAGAAGCTGCAGCTGAACGACGCGGCCCTCTCCTACGAGCCGGAGACGAGCCTGGCGCTGGGCTTCGGCTTCCGCTGCGGGTTCCTGGGGCTTCTGCACCTGGAGATCGTGCAGGAGCGGCTGGAGCGGGAGTACGACCTGGACCTGGTCACCACCGCCCCGGGCGTGGTCTACCACATCTACAAGACGGACGGGACCATGCTGGAGCTCACCAACCCCTCCAATATGCCGGACCCCTCGGAGATCGAGCACATGGAGGAGCCGGTGGTGGAGGCTGAGATCATGCTGACCCGGGAGTTCGTGGGCTCCATCATGCAGCTCTGCCAGGAGCGGCGCGGCGTGTACCTGGGCACCGAGTACATTGAGACGAACCGGGCCATCTTAAAGTACGAGCTTCCGCTGAACGAGATCATCTACGACTTCTTCGACGCCCTAAAGTCCCGCTCCAGGGGCTACGCGTCCCTCGACTACGAGCTGAAGGGCTACGCCCCCTCGAAGCTCGTGAAGCTGGATATCCTCATCAACCGCGAGCAGGTGGATGCCCTGTCCTTCATCGTCTTCGCGGACAGCGCCTACGACCGGGGCCGCCTCATGTGCGAGAAGCTCACCAAGGAGATCCCGCGGCACCTGTTTGACATCCCCATCCAGGCCGCAGTCGGCTCGAGGATCATCGCCCGCGAGACCGTGCGCGCCCTCCGGAAGGACGTGCTGGCCAAGTGCTACGGCGGCGACATCACCCGGAAGAAGAAGCTGCTGGAGAAGCAGAAGGAAGGCAAGAAGCGCATGCGGCAGATCGGCAGCGTGGAGGTGCCCCAGAAGGCCTTCATGAGCGTGCTGAAGCTGGGAGACGAGTAAGATGGAAGCAGAAATGGAAATGGACGAGAAGAAGCGCCTGGAGCTCTACCTGCACATCCCCTTCTGCGAGAGAAAGTGCCTGTACTGCGACTTTCTCTCGGCGCCGGGGTCGGAGTTTGTGCGGAAGTCCTACGTGAACCAGCTGGTGGAGGAGATCCGCTCCCAGGCGCTGGTGTACCCGGATTACCAGGTATCCACCATTTTTATCGGCGGCGGCACCCCCTCGGTCCTGAAGGGGCAGCAGATCCGGAACCTGGTGGATGCGATCTACGAGAGTTTCCCGGTGGAAGCCGAGGCTGAGATGACCATCGAGTGCAACCCCGGGACCCTGGACGAGGAGAAGCTGGAGGCCTACCTGGAGTGCGGCATCAACCGCATCAGCCTTGGGCTGCAGTCCTCGGACAACGAGGAGCTGAAGCTTCTGGGGCGCATTCATACCTTTGAGGATTTCCTGCACAGCTACGAGCTGGTGCGGAAGGCTGGCTTCCATAACGTGAACGTGGACCTGATGAGCGCCATCCCCTACCAGACGCCGGAAAAATGGAAGCACACCCTGAAGGACGTGCTGATGCTGAAGCCGGAGCATATTTCCGCATACTCCCTGATCGTGGAGCCGGGCACGCCCTTCCACGACCTCTACAGCGGGGAAGAGGGCCAGAAGGCTCTGCCGGACGAGGACGCGGACCGGGAGATGTACCGGGAGACGGGGCGGCTGCTGAAGCAGTACGGCTACGAGCGCTACGAGATCTCCAACTACGCGAAGCCGGGGTATGAGTGCCGGCATAACATCGGCTACTGGACCGGCGAGGAGTATGCGGGGCTCGGCCTGGGCGCATCCAGCTACGTGAAGGGCCACCGCTTCCACTCGGAGCGGAACCTGAAGACCTACCTGTCGGTGCGCATGCAGGAGGACCTGACGCCCCTCTTCCAGGACGTGGAGGCGCTGACGCTGGAGGACCAGATGGAGGAGTTCATGTTCCTGGGCCTCCGCATGACAAAGGGCGTATCCGGCGCCGATTTCATGCACCGCTTCGGCTTCAACATGTTCGACGTCTTCGCCGAGGCGATCCACAAGCACACCGTGCTGGGTCTCTTAAAGATCGACCTGCCCTACCTCCGGCTCACGGAGAAGGGCCTGGACCTCTCGAACCGGGTGTTCGCGGACTTTTACGGGACGATTCACCGGGGGGAGTGAAGAAAAAGAAGGAGCTGCCGCACTGTGGATTGATCATCCATGGTGCGCAGCTCTTTTTCATTTACACTGCGGCCAGCTCCACGGTGAAGATGGTGCCGGTCTCCGCGCTGCTCTCGCAGCGGATACTTCCCTTGTGGTGCTTGACGATGTTCTCGGCGATGGCGAGGCCGAGGCCGTATCCGCCCTCCTTGCGCACCCGGGACTTATCGGTGCGGTAGAAGCGCTCGAAAATGTGCGGAAGGTCCTCCTTCGCGATTGGATCTCCGGTGTTCTGGATCTGCAGGACAACCTTGTCCTGCTTTTTTTGTGCCGTTAGGTTGACATGGCCTTTGTTTCCGGCGTATTTCACGGCGTTGTCCAGGAGGATTGTGAGCAGCTGCTTCAGCTGCCCCTCGCTGCCGTTCACCTTCAGGCCCGGCGCCACCTGGCTTTCCAGCGCGACCTCCCGCTCGAAGGCCACGGACTCAAAATTCAGGGCCCGGTCCTCCACGCAGTTGGAGAAGTCCACCTCCTGGAAGGCGGGGGCCAGGGCGCCGGCGTCCGATTTCGCCAGGAACAGGAGATCCTCCACCAGGAGCCGCATGCGCTCTGCCTCTTCCTTTGTGTTGGAGATCCAGCGCAGCTGTTTTCGGACGGTGTCGTCCGGGTGCGCCGAGAGAATGCCCAGGTTTGCCAGGATCACCGTGATCGGTGTTTTCAGCTCGTGGGAGGCATCCGCCACGAAGCGGTTCTGCTGCTCCCAGGCCTTTTCCACGGGGGCCAGGGCCCAGCTCGAGAGCCAGAAGCTTAAGAAGAAGAACAGCAGCGCAGCCACCAGGTAGATGCCGAAAAAGGTGATCAGATTCCGGAAGGCGCTCTCCCGGATGTAGGAGATATCGGTGAAAATCACCCTGCTGTTTCCGTCCCGGGACGTGTAGCAGAGATAGCGCAGGCCGTAGTTCCCCAGGTAGCCGCTTTTCCTGACCCAGCCGTCCCCCTGCACGACCTCTGCCTTCACCAGCCAGGAGAAGAAGTTCTGGACGATGCCCCTCGAAGCGTGATCTGCTTTTGCCGCCTCCAGCAGTTCCGCGGCCAGCGCATCATCCATGTCCATGTCCTGGCTTTCCACGATGGTGGGGATGCCGGAGGAGCCCACGAAGAGAACGGTGTAGGGCAGCCGTGGCCCGGGAATGCGCTCCTCGTTTCGCCAGCCGTTCTGCTTGCCCGCAGGAGCTTTCTGGGCGCCGGCGGGATTGTTCTGGGCGCCGGCGGGATTATTTTGAGCGCCGGCGGGATTAGTCTGGCCACTAGTAGAATTATACTGACTATTGTCGGCAGACGTCTGGTTTGCGCTGGCCTGCTGGGATCCGTTGGTCTGTTGGGTTGCGCCGATCTGCGGGTTTCCATTGGGCTGATTTGCATCCGCCTGTTGGGTACCGCCGGTCTGCTGGGTACCGCCGGTCTGCTGGGTACCGCCGGTTTGTTGGTTTCCACCCGTTTTCTGATTTCCGGCAGTCGCCCAGATTCCGCGCTCACGGGTGCTCTTCGGCTGCGGTTCCTGCCGGAAAAGCTCCCGCTGCTCAGTGCGAAGGGCCTTCTGAATGGCGCTTTCCATGAAGAGGGTGGAATCCCGCACGGAGCTCCGGCAGTAGGAGATGAAGATCACCCCCAGCATGGTGGTGAGGATCATCAGCACGAAAAGCATGTTGATGAGAACGAATTTCTGCCTGAGTTTCCGAATCATTGCTGTCCAGCCTCCAGACGGTAGCCCACCTTCCGGATGGTGACAACGCTGACCTTGGAGCCAAGGAAGCTGATTTTCTTCCGGAGGAAGGAGATGTAGGCCTCCACGTTGTTATCCTCCGCGTCGGAGTCATCGCCCCAGACCTTTCGGATCAGGGTCTCCTTGGAGACGATGGTCTTCTGGTTGCTCAGAAGGATCCGCATGATCTCGAATTCCTTGAAGGCGAGGCGGATGGACTTGCTGCCGCAGCGCAGGTCATTGGTGGAGAGGCCTAAGGTCAGGTCATCAAAGGACAGCTCCTCCAGCTGCACCTCGCCCTGACGGCGGGAGAGGGCACGCACCCGGGCCAGAAGCTCCTCCGGGTCGAAGGGCTTCGTCATGTAGTCATCCGCCCCCTGGTCCAGACCCCGGACCTTGTCGTGGACGTCGTCCCGGGCGGTGAGCATGATGATCGGCGTCTGCTTTTTCGCGGCCCGCAGCTCCTTCACGATCTGGAAGCCGTCCTTACCGGGCAGCATCACGTCCAGGATGATTACGTCGTAATCGCCGTACATGGCGTAATCCAGGCCGTCGATGCCGTCGTTGGCTACATCGGTCTGGTATTTCTGTTCCTTCAGAATCTGGGAGATGGCTTCCGCCAGACGAACCTCATCTTCAACTACAAGAATTCTCATGCTGTTTCCCCTTTTGCTGTAAGGATTTCGTTTCATTGTAGATTGTAGCATCTTGAGCACAATCTGCCATCCGGCAGACAGATTTTTCCAGTATGATACCACCAGCGGCTGAAAGCTTTCTGAAATGATCCGGGGGATGCGCAGATCGCAGGGCGGAGCTTTTTCCTCAGATCCACTATTTCTCTGCCCGTGGCTCCCCAGACAGCGAGACAAGGCTGGAGACCTGAAAGCAAGCAGGCGAAAGCTGAAAAACCTTACAGGAGAAGTTCACAAATCCTTCACCGAAAGAGCCTGTTTGCTTCAGATTCGCTTCAGATTCGTTTTTTAAACTTCAGCACGAACGAGGAAGCAAGCCCGACGGTCATAAAACAGAACCAATCCGGAGGGCGTGACCCGGCTGGGAACCAGGCCGGGGGAAACCGGCAGACCAAGGCCGGGCGGAAACCGGCAGACCAAGGCCGGGCGGAAACCGGCAGACCAAGGCCGGGCGGAAACCGGCAGACCAAGGCCGGGCGGAAAAGACCGGCGGAGTTCAGGAAGGCCGGCAGAAAGGAAAGCTGATGGCACAGGAGATTTTCGAGCGCTGCGAGAAGAAGTACCTGCTCCCGAAGGAGGCTTATCTGAAGCTGGTTCCGGAGCTGGTCAAGCACATGGAGGCGGATGCCTACGGAAAGTACACGATCTCCAATATCTACTTTGACACGGACGATTTCGAGCTGATCCGGAACTCCCTGGACAAGCCGGTTTACAAGGAGAAGCTGCGGCTTCGCTGCTACGGCACCCCGGGAGAGGACGACACGGTCTTCGCGGAAATCAAGAAGAAGTTCTGCGGCATTGTCTACAAGCGGCGGGTGCCCATGACACTGCAGGAAGCCCGGAAAATGCTCTACTACGGGATCATGCCGGACACCACGGGCTGGTCCTTCACGGAGAAGCAGATCCTGAAGGAGCTGAAATACCTGAAGGATCGAAAGAATTTGAAACCGGCGGCATTCATCGCGTATGACCGGATCGCCTTCGCCGGGCGGGAAAATCCGGAACTGAGAATCACCTTCGATAACAACATCCGCTGCAGGCATCGCCGGCTGGACCTGTCGCTCGGGAAAGAGGGAGAGCAGCTGCTGCCGCCGGACACCATGCTGATGGAGGTGAAGATCCCCGGGGCCATGCCGCTGTGGATGGCGCAGCTCTTCCGGGAGATCAGCCAGTACCAGGTTTCCTTTTCCAAGTACGGAAGCTATTACAAGAAGCTGCTGGAGAGAAAGCTGGAAGCGGATGCGCTGAAGACAGAGAATCACGAAACCGAAGCACACAGAGAAGAAAGAAAGGGAGGCAGACGTCATGCTGCTTGACACAATTTTCCAGAGTACACAGAACGGGGTGGATGTAAACAGCTTTGTAGTATGTCTCGCGGGGTCCGCGCTCTGCGGCGCCCTGCTGGCCATGGTCCACGCCTACCGGAACCGGACGACCGCGAATTTCCTCATGACCCTGGTGGTTCTGCCGGGGCTGGTGCAGTCGGTGATCATGATGGTGAACGGAAACGTGGGAACCGGTGTCGCGGTGGCCGGCGCCTTCTCCCTGGTGCGCTTCCGGTCCATGCCCGGCAATTCCCGGGAGATCACCAGTGTCTTCGCCGCCATGGCGGTGGGCCTGGCGAACGGCATGGGGTGCGTGGGGCTGAGCCTGGTCCTGACCGTGTGCTTTGGGCTGCTGAGTATGGCGCTTGTCACAGCATTTTCCGCGAAGGCCGCCCGGGCCTTTCTTGAGAGAGATCTCCGCATCACCATTCCTGAAAACCTGGATTACTCCGGCGTATTTGACGACATTTTCTCCCGATACCTGGACAGCGCGGAGCTGGTGAAGGTGAAGACCACCAACATGGGCAGCCTCTACGAGCTGCAGTACGAGATCACCGAGAAGGACAGCGCCCGGGAGAAGGAAATGATCGACGAGCTCCGGGTGCGGAACGGCAACCTGAACATTGTGTGCGGGAAGCGCGGAACGCCCGAGATGGCGCTATAAATGACGGCGCTGTAAATGATGGCGCTGTAAAAAACGGCGCAGAGACGAAAGCAGTTCTGAACAGAGGAAACCACACGTGATCGGCAGGACGATCCCGATTCAATAGAAAGGACAGACAGATGAGAAAAAAGTATTTGAGCCGCATTCTGGCGGCAGGAATGGCGGTGTCGCTGCTGCTCTCGGGCTGCCAGGGCGGCCAGGGCGCGGCGGGGGCCGCAACGGCGGGAAGCAGTGACGCCGCAGTTGAGATCACCGCAGACAGCGCCGGGGCCGCGAACAGTGAAGAATCCGCAGGGAACCAGGCGTCCGAGGGCAGCGGGGCGGCTGCAGGAAGTGCCGCATCCGCGGAAATCACGGCCTCCGGGGCCGCAGACAGTGCCGGGGGTGCAAGCAGTGAGTCGACCGCAGACGGTACCGGATCCGCGGACAATACTGCATCCTCAGACACCGTCGCTGCTGGTGTGGGCGCGGTGACCAATGAAGAGGTGCAGGACCTGAAGAAAACGGCCACCGCGGTGCGGTTTGACGGAAGCGGTGCCAAGATCAACGGCGGCGGAGCGGCCTTTGCGGACGGCGTGCTGACCATCTCGAAGGGCGGCACCTACGTGCTCTCCGGCGAGCTGAACGGGCAGATCCTGCTGGACACCAATAAGCAGGCCGAGGTGACCCTCATTCTTTCTGGCCTCCAGGTGACGTCCGAAAAGCCCTACGCCATCTGCTCCGTGGCCGGAAAGCAGGTGACGGTGATTCTGGAGGAGGGCACAAAGAACGCCCTCAACGTCTCCGGTGTCTGCGCGGAGGATGACGGCAGCACGGAGCTCACGGAGGAGCAGGAGGCCGATGCCGCCATCTACGTAAAGAACGACCTGGTGCTGACCGGCAGCGGCAGCATGGAGATCACCTCGGCGGGCAAGGCCTTGCACAGCAAGGACACCCTCACGGCGGCGGACGGCAGCTGGACCCTCAGCCCGGCGGACGACGCACTGAACGGCAAGGACGCAATCACGGTGAACGGCGGCAGCTACCTGATCCAGGTGACGGACGCGGAGGAGGGCAAGGGCCTGACCTCCAGGGGCGACGTGGTGCTGAACGACGGCATCATGAAGGCCGAAAACTGCAACGAGGGTATCGAGGGCCTCACCATCACGGTGAACGGCGGCAGCTGGGAGCTGCAGACCCTTGACGACGGCATCAACGCCCGGGAGAAGCAGGACACGGAGGATGAGCGGGCCAAGATGATGAACAACGAGAAGGTTCATCTGGTGTTCAACGGCGGAACTGTGGTGGTGAATGCCGGCGGCGACGGCCTGGATTCCAACGGGGACATTGTGATGAACGGCGGCCTGGTAATCGTGAGCAGCTCCGAGGGCGACGGGGATAACGCCATCGACATGAACGGCGACTGCAGAATCGACGGAGGGACCATCGTGGCCACCGGGATGCAGGGAATGGCGGCCCCCCTGTCGGACGAGTCAAAGCAGAACATCATCACCGTCTATTTCAAGGAGGTTGTCGACGCGGGAACCGAGATATCCGTGAAGGATGCCGCGGGGGATGACCTCCTTAAGCAGGCGGCCCTGAAGAGCTTCAACTGCCTGCAGATCTCCCTTCCGGAGTTCATGACCGGCGAGACCTATACCGTCGGCGCGGGCAGCGAGAGCTATGAAGTCCAGATAGATGCCGTGAATTCCTCCGCGGGAGAGAGAACCGGCGGCTTCGGCGGTCACGGCGGCTTCGGCGGACCGGGCGGCGGAGGCGGCTTCGGCGGCCAGCGCCCGGACTGGCAGAACGGTCAGCGCCCGGAGGGCTTTGACGGCCAGATGCCGGAGGGCTTTGAGGGGCGCGGCGGAAGAGGCGGCCACGGCGGGGCCCAGGGTGAAGACGGCTTCAGAGGCCAGCGCCCGGACTTTCAGAACGGCCAGATGCCGGAGGGCCAGCAGGAAGAGGTTAGCACGCAGTAACTTGCCTGCGTAATTCCGGGATGATATACTGAATATTGTTCTTGATCCGTCAACTGACGAGTGGCCGGCCCAGGAAGGGCCGGCTTTTCTGCAGGATGAGGGATATAACCTGCAGAGCGGGAAAAAGCCAGGGAGGCAACCGCATCAGCAGCCGCAGGAAGCGGCGGAAGGAGTGAAATCATGGCTGTGAAAATTTTACCTGGAACCGGCGGAGAGATCCTGAAGCCCTACGAGGAGCGCACGGGAGGGACCTCGGACGTGTGGTTCACCCGGGACCTGTCGGCTGAGGGCCTTCTGAAGATCTACGACAAAATCTGTGAGAAGCTCACTGGGAAGGTGGCGGTGAAGCTGCACACCGGAGAGAAAAACGGCCCGAATATCATCCCCCGCGAGTGGGTGAAGGAGCTGTTTGAAAAGAAGCTGGCGGAGGGCGCCTCCATCGTGGAGACCAACACCTACTACGAGGGCGACCGCTACACCACGGAGCTGCACCGCGAGACCCTGAAGGTGAACGGCTGGACCTTCTGCCCGGTGGATATCACCGATGAGGAGGGCACGGTCATGTTCCCGGTGAAGGGCGGCAAGTGGTTCACGGAGATGTCCATGGGAAAGGACCTCGCGAACTATGACTCCCTGCTGGTGCTGACGCACTTCAAGGGCCACACCATGGGCGGCTACGGCGGCTCCGGAAAGAATATCGGCATCGGCTGCGCCGACGGGCGCATCGGCAAGGCCATGATCCACACCGCGGAGGGCTCCGACGACATGTGGAGCATCGCCCAGGAGGAGCTGATGGAGCGGATGATGGAGTCCGCCAAGGCGGTTGTGGACCACTTCGCGCCGCACATCGCCTTCATCAACGTCATGCGGAACATGTCGGTGTCCTGCGACTGCGAGGGCACGGCAGCTGCTCCGGTGGTGACGCCGGACGTGGGCATTGTGGCATCTCTCGACATCCTGGCGGCGGACCAGGCCTCTGTGGACCTGGTGTTCTCCCTTCCTGAGGGCTTCCCGAAGGACCTGGAGCAGCGCATGAAGAGCCGGCACGCCTTCCGGCAGCTCTCCTACATGCAGGAGATGGGCATGGGGAACCGGAAGTACCGCCTGCTCGACCTTGACAACGGGGAGCAGGAGATCAGCACCGCCGAGGCCGTGAAGGACGTGAAGCCCTGGACGGGGGTGTGAGTATGCTGACAGTTTTCTACATGAACGGCTGTCCCTACTGCTCCATGGCGCGGAAGGCCGTGGACGAGCTGCAGAGAGAGAACAGCGCCTTTGCGGGCGTTCAGCTGAAGTGGATCGAGGAGCGGACCAACGCTGCCCTCGCCGCGCAGTATGATTACTATTACGTGCCCTCGGTGTTCGACGGGACGAAGAAGCTCTACGAGGCGGATCCGTCGCAGGACTACGAGTCCGTCAAGGCGAGCATGCGGCAGGCGCTGGAGGCGGCCTGCTGAGCGGGCGTTTTTCAGCCCTTCGGAAAAAACGTGATCCCTGAGACCAGGAAATTTCCTGTAGAAACAGCGAAAAAATCGAGACGGCGGGCGCGAAACCGCAGTTTAAGAAAAGGGACTGTCTCACTAAGGAAAAATGCAGACAATGTTCCCCAGGTGTCCGGCTCTGCAGCACAGACGTCCGGATCCAGGCGGATATAATCCGACTGGGACGGACGGATGTAAGCTGCAGCGTCCGAACACGGGGGAAC
>Ga0256404_1011315_pt1 | contig 12013 bp, 8 predicted proteins | sample RumenRJG_01DNA_FD_185990 | JGI IMG/M metagenome (GOLD analysis project Ga0256404, IMG submission 185990) | Bovine rumen microbial communities from Lethbridge, Alberta, Canada - RJG_01 | ecosystem: Host-associated > Mammals > Digestive system > Stomach > Rumen | place: Canada: Alberta | collected... | reverse complement strand
ATGTTGCATGTATTCGATGACGTATATTACGATACACCAGTTGGATGATGAGGATAAAGACATGACTCAGATTGAATTTGCCAAGATATTGAATGAAATGATCGAATCTATTCCGAATACGAAGAACGAAACAATTGGCAGGACTGGGATAGACCGGTCTACCTTTTTTAAATTCTTAAGCGGGAAAAGATTTCCTACGGCAGATCAGCTGGCGTCAATTATCGAGAAAAGCGGGATAAAGGAATCTGATGTCAAGAAACTTCGTAAGGCCTATGATGAAACTCACTACAGTCATATTCTCTACAATAATATTGAAGTGGTGCGCCAGTGTCTTGAAGCAATGACAGAGGCTTCCTATCTTAAGAAATATGAACGCAGCAATGATACGGATATCTTTCCTTTAGATCAGGCTGAGTCTGAAACAGGAGCGAAGGCTGAAGAAGTAATAACAACAATACATCATGAAATCCAGGGACGCAGTGATATCGAGTATGCAATTGTAACTTTAATAAATGGCGAAATTTCGAGGGGGAGGGTAGAAACCTATTGCTTCCTTCCTTTGAATGCTACAAAATTTTTGATAAAAAACCGAAATATTGTTCAGCACTGCAATAATAAGGTACACTTCTTATTCCGCTTTTCTGATACGCTTGATGAATTAAGCAAACACACAACACCTCAGTTTTATGACCTGATTCCGATGGCCTTAGCTGTAGATTGTCAGATAAGATTTTTCTACGGCGGAAGCGATCTGGCAGACGGAACAGGTTTACTATTCCCATATTATATTATCAGTGGATCCGGCGTCCTTTTTCTGAACTCTCAGTTAACAGAGGGAGTTTATACTCAGGATAAAACTCTGATCGACGTTTATCAGAGAGCCTATAAAAGGGCTTTTCTTATGTCGGACGAGATTACAGATCGGATTGAATCCCTTGATGACGTTCGTTCTGTCATTGTCAATCAGATATCATTAATGCATGCCAGTGATCATCTTTTGATGATAAATCATTCTCCGTGCATGAATATGATTGCAACAGAAGAACTCGTAAGAAAGTTCATTGATCCGTCTATTCAGGATAAGATGTGGGCGTATAGTTCGATGCTGCAGAATTCTTCTCCTATTGAGATTGTCTCACCAGAAGGAATCCGGGAGATGGCTGCGACATACCGGTTGGAAGAATACAATTTTCGAATGAGTACCACAAAGGAAATTGCTCATAATGTACTTCTTGGATTGCGTGCCCGCCTTGGGAAAACACTCTTTATTGCGGACAGCAATCATCTCGTCATCCCCGAGGAGTGGAGTGTCTTTGCCGTTCCGGAAAGATCAATTATATTGATTCCTCAGTATGAAAAATCAACTGCTGTATCCTTGTATGAAAAGAATATTCTCCATAGCTTTTCCGTAGCTTTCGACACCGGGCTGGAATACTTTGTGCTTACTACGCAGATGGCGGAGAGGATACTGGATTATTATATTGAGGAAACCGCCGAATAGATTGTATTGCGGAAAAACGAAACCTGACAGGCAGTAAGGCTATCTGTAATTTTATTGATACAGGTGGCGGGAAAAGTGGGAAAGCAGGAATAAAAAAATGCCACTTCTATACAGCGGTTCAATGCAAGGGTAAAATATTTTAAAATAATCTTATCGGAACAATAAGATTTTGACCAGGCAAGCCATTTGCGTAGATAATTCTTTTCACTGTCACGGAATATAGGAATTTATTCACTTCCTTGTTCCGTGATTTATTTTAGAAGACATATTCCATATGCACACAACATATTGTGTACGGGAATCATTGTATAGATTTTTGGAAAATGTGTTCAGGAACCATCTGGGGAGGGATGTATGAGCAGTTACACAAGCGGTTCAGTAAGTGTTGCCGGGGACCTTGCAGGTGCATCAATCATTGGAACTGCTGTAGTGGCTGCCGGAGCACTTATTGTCGGCGGTACAGCTTTCGGCGGCTATAAACTGGTCGAAGGCGCTGTAAAAGGAACTTCAGTAATTTCGGAATCACTTGTATCGACGATCGGTAATATATTTGCCAAAGAAGCAATGACCACAGCCGAGATCAAACAGTACGAACAAACGCAACAGAGAAATTTCAATCTGTTTCGAACAACAGCGGGAGTTCATGAAAACAAGATCGGCGAAGTAATCAGAGAAATGAAAAGAAGGGGAACTGACACAGAAGAATTAGAAGTTCTGGAAAAGCTGAAGAAAGAAGCAGGTCAGCTTGCAAAAAGAACTCTGAAAGGTTCCGGTCATGCTCTTGGGCTTGAGGTTCAGAAATATATTTATGATTTAAAACAGCTTGAAGATAAAGTTACACGTGCTGTAAGTGCAATTCAGGAAGGAGAAAAGAACCGTAATTTGGTTATAGCTACAGCGGAAAGTATGAAGAAACTTACTTCATCTATGCAGGCAGCTAAGATATGCATTCAGTTTACGCTGAATGACAAAGAGATTGAATTATTAGGATTTGGAAATCAGACAGAACATTCCGAAGAACAGGCTTCGGCAAGTAAGAACCTAATTGGTGAGAATCCGGAAGAAATGATGGGGCACCTGAAAGAACTGCGATCTTATCTGAGACCGCTTGCAGAATCTGCGCTGATCAGTGAGAGATCACGTGTCAGCAGGATGGGACTGGAGGAGGGAGACCGTTTCCGACTGGAAGCACTCTTTAAGAAGATAGATTCCTGCATGAGTCCAAGTGATGTGCAGTCAGAAGAAACATTCCGTATTCATATGCTTACGCAGCTGCTGACGGAATATCAGACTCTCTGGCGTCCTTATCTTGATGAAAAAGAGAAGGATTATATGGAAGCATATGAGTCCTATTGCTATAAGTGCAAGTATATCGGACTTGCACCAAAGGTATCCGGAGAATTCCGGTCAGTTAAGCAGCTGAAGGCTGTATCGGAGCAATACACCAGATATGCAGTTTATGCCGCGGAAATTCGAAGGCTTGGGATGGATGGATATGTCCGTATGGCTATGGACAATGTAATGAAAGAACTTGGCTACAACGTATATGGCGGAGTAATCGTTGGAACCGATGAGGAAGGCAAACCGGATGGGGTAACCAGCCGTGATTATTCCCTGACTGATAATGGAATACTCCGGGTAACACAATTTCATGATGGGCAGATTCAGGGAGAGATGTTTTTTACCGGGAATAATGATTCAGAGACAGAGAGGCGCACATTTGCCGGTACACAGAAAACCGCATGTGCGAAGAGAGCCGATATCAGGAAACGGCTGTTTGAAGAATATGGTCTGGTGCTTAACACAACTGAAAGAATAGGGCCAGACGAAGTTATGCCAAAAAGTATCGAAGAGATTGATGAGGACCATGATGCATCGGACATTCAGAATGCGAATGAGATGGCAATGAATGAGGCAAGAAAAGCAGGACAGATGCAAACTCAGATGCTGAAGGAACAGGCAATGGATTGAGATATTAGCATAGGTATTTCCAGAGGCGGAAAGAGGGGACTGAGAGATGGCGGAATATGTAAGAATCTGCCCCGTATGCGGAAAAGCGAATAAAAGGAGCAGTTCCAGCTGTGTGAATTGCGGGGCAAAACTGATCAGTGTTATTCCGGTTCTGATCCAGGGGACAGATGGAGAAGATTACAGTACGAATACGGAGACTTCGGAATCCTGCGAAAGGTCAGAATCACCTGAGACCACACGAACTTTTATGTTGATCTGTCCGGCATGCCATAGACAGATTCTGGTTCATGAGGGAGATACTGCCTGCCCTAATCCAGACTGCGGGGGAAGGCTTTCCAGGGCAGCATGGCGCATGGCTAAGGAGGTCCGGGAAGAAGAAAAAAGAGATACGAAGAGTTCCGGAGAAGTTTCATCAACAGGAGCAAATGATTCAGTAGGACAGAAACCATCTGCAGGCAGTGAGTTACATGGCATGTCGGGTTTGGGAGAGCGTCAAAAGTCAGTTTCGGAGACGGAACAGGCTATGGGTGGGAAATCCACAGCAATAAAGAGAATGTCTTCTCCGACGAACACGAGTCTGGAAACAGAAAAGAACCTGGATGGCTACCCGTCCCATACTCTTATTTTGGAAGGAAGAGGCCTCCATGCCGGGCAGACCTTGCAGATTCCGGAATCAAGACGTGTTGACTTTATCGGAAGGGAACATCTGGGTGGAGGACCGACAGGAATTCTTTGGACCAATCTTTACCTTGGGCGTCAGCATTGCAAAATATACCTGGATCATGGCGGATGGTATGTAGTGGAGACAGGAGAAGGCCACCCTGTATTCCTTGATGGCCTGAAGGTCGGTACTGAAATTCCAAGGAGACTGTCAGACAATTCCATCCTTCAATTGGGGGATGAGAAAAAATGCCCTCCGCGCGATGAATTTCAGCCTGTTGAATTTACCGTTCTCATTAGATAACTGCATTCGGGTATTCGTGAAAGCAGGGCAATGGCGTTTTATGAAAGTCGCAAGAGTTTTATCGCCGGTCTATACGCTGGGACCGGGAAAACGACTGGTTCTGTGGACGGCGGGATGTCCAAGAAGATGCAGAGGGTGCATCTCACCGGAGTACCAGACTGCGGAGAGGTACGAAGAAATTCCGGTGACGACGCTTTTTCAGGGAATCAGGCAGCTGTTTCTTCAGACAGGATGTGACAGCATAACGATATCGGGCGGAGAGCCATTTCTTCAGAGCGGGGATCTGGCAAATCTTCTGAATGCAGTCAGAAGTGACAGAGCGCTTAGTGTACGGGATATTCTGCTTTATACGGGATATACGGCGGAAGAACTACAGGTAGATGACAAGGACAGTGCAGTCAGCAGAGTTCTGAATCTTGCAGATGTCCTGATTGATGGGCCTTATATCGAAGGACAGAACGACGGAAAATCGCCGCTCTGGGGATCCTCCAACCAGAGAATCCTGTTTCTGCATTCGAACCCGGATATCGAGGAAAGATACCGAAAGTATCTGATGGAGAAGGGCAGAGAAGCACAGAATTTCTACTCAGGCGGGCAGATTGTCACGGTCGGGATTCCACAGCCGGGAATGGAGTAGGTTATGAAAACAGGCATGATCAAGTGGCAGAAGGAATTCAGCAGTTTTATCGGAATCAAGAGCCTGATTATCCTTGAGGGCAACGTGCATGACATCTACCCGATATTCTATCAGGATGAACGCGGGCTTCAGATAGACGACTTCCTCGGAATGGATGATTCTCTCTGTAACCTGATCGATGAGTCAGGAGTGAGTGCGATGAATACCGTATTCTATGATCCGCTCTATGGTTTCTACACTTATGATACGGATCCGGAGACGGCGGAAGATCATCTGAGACCGCTCTTCGCCGACTACCGCTACAAGGCCGGAAAAGAGATCAATCTGCATCCCTGCTTTCATATTACAGGGAGCAATGAAGAGCAGAAGAGCGGTGCCGCGAGCGGGCACGGGGACGGTTTTGAACAGAAATGGATGGGGGAGATCATCAGACGCGCCGTGACCGGAGGAACGGAGGCAGGTACAGCCGATCCGGCGAATGAACCGGCACTCTATACATTTATCCTGAACTTTGCATCCCGGATGGAAGACATCAGTCTTTATAAGCAGGATGTGTCGAATATGTTCCTGAATCTTCAGGCAGGCGCGGCACAAGCTGTCAGAAGTCACGGAGTGCGTTCCACGATCATCCTGATTGTGGACAAGTATAACGATGTCCCAACATGGGTTTATCTGAATAATCCGGATGTACACATGATCACCGTTACAAGTCCGGACATGGCGATGCGCAGGAATATGCTTGGCAGCGTCTCTGCAGCAAACCTGAGCAGATATGCGGTATTCGGCGATGAGGAGAATGAAGCCGGCCGGAAGCTGGTGGCGGAGACGGAAGGCTGCAGCCTCAAGGAGCTGAGAGATATCCTGGAGCTGGCCTCACGCAGGGATATTCCGCCAGAGAGAATCGGTGATGCTTTCCGTCTCTATAAATACGGCGTACAGGATAATCCCTGGGAGATGCTCGACGATGATATCGGCGACCGGATCCACAATATCCTGCACAGCAGAGTGAAAGGGCAGGACAAGGCGCTCTCTGTCGTGGAACGTGTGACAACCAGAGCTGTCCAGGGACTTTCCGGACTTACGAACGCGAATCATGAGGCAAAGCCCAGAGGAATCCTTTTCTTCCTGGGACCGACAGGAACAGGAAAAACAGAGACGGCGAAGAGCCTTGCGGAGGCGTTGTTTTATGATGAGAATGCCTGCCTGAGGTTCGATATGAGTGAATATTCTCTTGCCCATGCCGATCAGAAACTCTTTGGAGCGCCCCCGGGATATGTCGGATACGAAGGCGGAGGACAGCTGACCAATGCGGTGCTCGCACATCCATTTTCCATACTGCTCTTTGATGAGATTGAGAAAGCGGACAGTTCCATCTGGTATAAATTCCTTCAGATCCTTGAAGACGGCCGTTTAACTGACAACAAAGGCAGAACCGTATACTTTGGCGAGACGGTGATCATCTTCACGAGCAATATCGGAATGACTAAGCCGAAGAAGGCGGAAGGTCCGTTTGGAGACTACGAGCGGGACAAGTCCGGGCATATCATCATGGAACCTTCAATCAGGATTGAGGATCCATATACAGAAGATACTCCGGAGTTCTGCGAGCAGACAGAGAAGCAGCTGAAGAACGCGGTGAAGGATTATTTTCAGACGGTTGGTCCGGAAGTACTGAACCGAATCGGCGAAGAGAATATTGTCGCTTTCAACTTCGTTACAGTCGAAGCCGCAAAAGTAATCTGCCGCGCAAAACTGAAATCCATGTGTCAGGCTGTACTGGATGAGAAGGGAATCATCCTGGACATCTCAGAGGCTGAAGAATTTTTCCTGCACAAGGCAATCGGTGTCCGTGCAAATGGAGGCCGCGGCGTTGGCAATATGCTGGAGAAAGAGTTTTTGAATCCTCTGGCGGCAGCGCTTGCAGAGAACAGAGGGAAGGGCATTACCAGTTTGAAGGCAAAAGTGCTGGAAGATGAGCAGAGAGTAGTTTTTGTGTAAGGCGGTGATGAGTCTGTGTTTCGATATGGAGTTGATCTGCAGAAGGGACCCAGGGAGACTATGGATGACCGGGCCCTGGCAGCAGGGCATATCTGCGAAGATGGTGTCAGCGAAGGATGCCTGAAAGAAAGCGAGGGGCTGTTTGCGTTGTGTGATGGCATGGGAGGCTACAGCGGCGGGAGAAGAGCTTCACTGATTGCGCTCTCCCGGATCCGCGACAGGAACCCGGTTGATAAGGCAAGTCTGAGGGAAGCACTGTCGGAGGCAAACCGTGCGATCACTCGCGAAGCCATGGAGAGCCCGGAATATCAGGATATGGGGTGTACGGTTACAGGAGTCCTGTTTCTGAAAAATCAGACGGTCTTTTTCAATGCGGGTGACAGCAGGGTATACCGGCTACGTGGCAGTGTGCTGAAGCAGATGACACAGGATAATTCCGAGGAAGAGAGACTCAGACGCGCAGGGGTTGCAAGCGGAAGCGAGCTTCGGAACGGAAGAATCACAAAGTACCTGGGAGGCTGCAGTGAGGATGCCGATATTACGGTAATCTCCGTGAGTGCGCTTCCGGGAGACCGTTATCTTCTGTGCAGTGATGGACTCTGGTCCAGTCTGGATAAAGAAACGATCACTGCATATCTTGAGCAGAAAGATACTCCTGCTTTGATCTGTGCAAAGCTGACACAAAAGGCACTTGAGCAGGGCAGCATGGATAATACCAGCGCCATGATGATTGAGTTTTCGGATGATATTGATGCAGAACAGCAGATGGAGAAAACCTTATGAACAGACCGGACGGGGATGATTACAATTATTCATTTTCAGCTTCACCGACCCTGAAAGGGACAAGTGAAAATGCCAATGAAAAAGCGCCGAAGACATTAAAAAGCGGAAGCCATGCTGCAGATTCTTCTGTGGCATTTCGCACATTGAAGGGTGGGCGTGGAATAGCAGAATCTGCTGAGGCATCCCCAACATTAAGAGGCGGGAACGGTGTGGCAGATGTGTACTCAGCGCCAAAAACTCTGAAAGGAGCGGAGAACAATGCTGACGTGACCAGGGCTCCTCATGAATTCAGAGAACGGGCACAATATATTCTCAGCGCTCTTGGACAACTTATCAATATCAGAGTTGGAGATATTCTGTGTACCCTGGACAGTGATGCGGCGAGGAATGCAATCTTCGGCGGCGAGGCTCTTCTTTTGCCGTGCACAGCATATTGGGTTCCCCATATGCTGAAGGCATATTATGCCGACAGTACAGAGATGGGAACTCTGGAGATGAGGAACCGTTCAATTATCCGGCTTACCCAACTCAATGATATGAAAGATTTTCTGGTGCCAATATTGTCAGGAGCTATTGTAACGGATCAAGGCAATCCAATCTGTTACTGCGAGGTGATTCCATGTTTTTCTCAGGGAGATATTGCCAGATCAGGAGCAGGGAGACAAAGAAGCTTCACAGAGATGCAGGCAATCATTTCGCAGCTCAATGAAGGATTGAACCGGATACACAAACACAACTATCTGCACATGGATATCAAGCCAGCCAATATCTATGAACAGGGTTCCAGAATTCTGATTGGCGACTTTGGGGTCATGAAAGAATGTTCCAATGACAGAGGAGCTGTGTATGATCCGCGTCAGAAGGAGACAGCCAACCATACTCTCCGGACCCTCGTAAAGGAAGCAGCAGGGACAAGCGGGTACATGGCACCTGAGCTGGCCATTGCTATCATCCAGGGAAGTAATGTTACGGTAGGACCGGATATTGACTATTATTCTCTCGGTCCAACACTTGCAAGCATCTGGCTCGGAAGAGACATCTGGGAAGGTATATCGGATCTGGCGAACTGTCAAAGACAGAGCAGACTTCCATTTCCAAGAAATACGGAGACTGAGATCAGGATGGGGCACCTCCTCGATGGTCTCTTCCAGTATCAGTCGGAAGACAGATGGGGCTATGGCGATGTTGCTGCGTGGTTAAAAAATCCTGATTACGATCGTAGAAGAGCATCTTACAGTGAACCTTCCATGTCAAAGCGGGCAGATGTTTGCCTGTTTATGGGAAAAGAACTCAGTCTCGAAGATGGGAAGGGGGTATTTGAGACTTTTACGAGATACTGGGATCAGGCAAAAAAGCTGCTTTATTCTGGTCTGGAGGACTCTGTTACTTATGATATGACTCTGAAACAGAGAATCGTAGATATTGTGGAAACAGAATTTCCCTCAAATATGGATAAAGGACTTTCTGTTCTTCTTGCAGATGTGTATCCGCAGGGCGGCATAGCCTGGAAAGGAAAGATGTGGCAGACACCTTCGGCTTGCGGGCATGATCTTGCACGGTGTCTGCAGACAGGAGACACTGATGCTTTCCGCATCGCTTCTGAACTTGTCTGCTATGATGTGGCAGGCTACTGGATGAGATCTGCTGCGAAGGCAAATCCGGATAATGACAGAGTGACGCAATTTGCGAAAATCGTTACAGAAATTTCCTGTCTGGCTCAGCAAAAGAATAATGTGAACCAGCTTGACTATAACCTTCCTGAGCTGACGAAAGGATATTCTGTTCCTTGTAAGATAGCAGCGTACTGGCTGGTTTTCCTTCTTTCCGGGAATCCCCTGCAATTATTCGGAAGAGAGATATCTGATCTTACGGACTTTGTGTCCTTAATCCTGGGGGAGAATGGACGGCTGTACAGAATCCTGAAAGATATTTTTAATACCACGGAAGGCACTCAGATACTGGGATTTCTTTGTTCCCAGGGTGGGAATGAACATATTCAGGTTTTCCTTAATGAATTTGAATCCGCATCGAATGATGAACCGGAAGTTTACTCTCAGAAGGCGGAGACTTTCCTGATTATGCTGGAAAGAATGAGCGTTGGTTTATATGAGTCTCGGAACGATCTGGTCAATTTTATCAGAGAGTACCATTGCAAGTTCGGCCCCCAGGGCTATCTGTACTGGTGGAGCAAGAAAGTACAGGAGGGCGACTATTATGCTGAGAAAAAGGATGCGGAGATGTTGTTTCGAGAAGTGGACTCCGTTGGGATATCTCCTTCCGATGATCTTGAGAAGCAGAGAACTTTGCTGAACCAGCTTGAGAGCCTCTACATCAGTTTCCTGGGAAAAGTTCAGAATAACTATTATCTTGTCAGAACCGGTTCCCTGAAGGGAAAGACCATTATACCAAAAGATACAGAATCTTTTGCGTGGGCATCTCTTCCCTGGACCAGCCTGTCAGTTCCGAATGGCTATATTACAGAATGCCTGAAGGAGGGGATTGAATAATGAGCAGAGAGAGCAGGGAAAATCAAGTGACTTCACGTTACCATGAGCTTATTCGTGCAAGCCTTTCCCGTCAGTCAGCAGAGGCAAGGAACAGCTATGAAGCTACATATTCCGACCTCGATGAATTAAACAATAAACTGCGGAAGGCAAGAGGCGGCTCTTATAACGGTCTTCTTGTTCTCATGATTCTTGCCTTTATACTGGCAGGAATAGGGGCATACTACTGGAAGTACATATACTACTTTATGTGCGGAAGAATAGGAATCAGTCTGGAAGCAACTTCTTCTGAAAATACTTCGGAAGATTACTTTGTCATGGGACTGATAGGCTGCAGCATAATCTATCTGGTTGTGGATGGGATAGGTCTGGCGGCAAGAAGGGCTAACCGGGGCCGTTACCAAAAGATTTACAGAAAGTCCAGAAAGCTTCAGTCGGATATTAGAAAAGAGGAGGAAAGAATCAGCCGCCCGGACGATGACTGTACAAGAATATTGAACGCATCTTTTCATCAGACTGTAAAGCAGGATCAGGATTTTGAATCTGCTTTAAAAAGATTATTCAATGCCGCAAATTCCCTGAGCAGACAGGAGGACGGGTTTTTAATTAAATTCCCGGGAGTCCTTTATTATCTGGCCTCGTATGTGATCTGTTTCCTGCTGTACCTGTTAATATTGACGTATTTTGTACTGATGTTTCCGAAAGCATGGAGGACTGAGAAGGTTGTGCTTACGATCGCTATTCTCGCTACAATAGTAGGTATTTCTATCTTTAATCATGCCATGTTTTCGTACAAATCCAGGTTCCGTTCAGGTCCAGGCTGTGCATGGGCGATACCGCTGGGATTTCTAGTGTCCCTTCTGCTTACACTGCTGGTATGGCCTGTATATGGGATTTATATATTCTTTGCAACGGGTACAGCCTTCACAGTATTTGAATGGGTTGTGGGCATTATTGTTGTAATTGTAATTCTTTATAACTGTTTTGCGCGATGATTCGAGATGACTCCCAGAAAAAAGAGTGTAGACGGTAAATTGAAAAAGAATGAGCGCCTCAGGGATCTTTGGGGGAAGAAACCTTTATGCAATAAAATGAGCGACCGTGCTCCTCATATCGGCAGCTTTTGCTTTCCGCTTTGCTGGCGCTGCAGTGGGGGAGTAACAGGAGCTATCACGACTATGATCTTTGTAATAAAATTTCAGCCTATTCCTCGTAACTTTCTGCTTTGGATTGCGGTTTGTGTTATTTTATGCCTCACAGCGCTAATTAATCACACATATCCTCCGGCCGAAAGGAAAGTTGCCAATGCACTTCGATTTGTAACAGGGATTGCGCTGGGAACGGGATTATATCTGTTCGTATACGGGATAGCTGCGTGGCTGAAAAATTATGGAGGATATGATGTCTTCATCAATTCACAGTGCTATCAGAAAATTTATTTTGTTCATTATCATGCTGTTTGTGTTCATCTATTTCGGGCGACAGATTTCAACAAATGACAGACTGAATGCATTCGTTGCAGAGATCATGAGTAACCTTCCTTTCTGTAAAATCATTACTAGTATAACATCTTTTAAATAAATGGACTTTATCCTCTCCCTATAGTATAATATCTATATACCCTTGAAGGGAGGCAGATTACTATGGGGAGAAAA